>Ga0114978_10003288_pt1 | contig 13273 bp, 12 predicted proteins | sample S_140212_EF_Meta_FD_87027 | JGI IMG/M metagenome (GOLD analysis project Ga0114978, IMG submission 87027) | Freshwater microbial communities from Lake Simoncouche, Canada to study carbon cycling - S_140212_EF_MetaG | ecosystem: Environmental > Aquatic > Freshwater > Lake | place: Lake...
CATGTATTCGTCAAGGTCCACCATCAATAACCATTGTGTCTCCTTCAGGTGTGGTAATATATATTTGGTATACATGTCGCGCTGTCTACCAAGGTATCTTGGCCATGTTGGGTTAAACAGTGTTACAATATTTGCATCGATATACGATTGGATTACTTCAACTGTATTATCAGTGCTTTCATCATTTATCAAATAAAAATGCTCTACCCCGTGCAACAAATAATGCTCTATCCATTCTTTGATGCCATGCGATTCGTTCCTAAAAAGGGCTCCCACAGACAATTTATACATTTTACTACAAGAATCGAAAATAAATTAAGAGAAGTATCGCACTTATCCTCTGATTTTTCTACCTCTGCGTCTTGTTCTCGTACTTTTGCTTTGGCTCTTGCTTCGCTTCAACGCTTTTTTAAATGTGGATTTACCTCTTCTGCGTTTTCCACCTTTCATTCTTCCGTACTCTTCATTGATCCAGTCAACAAATGAATCGACTGATCTAGATTTACCAGTCATTTCATCTCGTTTCCCACTCATCGAATCATCATATGACCTAATTTTTTTATTTTTGATACAGACCATAGTTGGGAAACCGACAATATTTACAGTAGGTTTCATATAGCTAATTTCATTCAATGCCTGCTCTTCGATATCTGCTATAATTCCATTCTTCGGTCTTATTTGTGAACTGTGTTCTATCTTCAACCATTCCGGTTTTGTACTTTCACATGGAGGACAACCATCTCGTCGCAATAACATGAATATATGATTGCCATTATTGTATTCTTTTTTAAGCATGGCTGCTTGATCTCTTTTGTTTGCATCAATACGAATCACTTTCATTATAAAATATAAACAGAAAATAATAAACGCATTTTTTTATCCTTGTTCAATATATATGACAGTGTTAACATTATTATTCATATTAGTTTTTCTTATAGGTTTGTATTTTTACACGAAACAACCAGGAACTACGGAAGAGGGATTTGTTGGACAGCCTAGATGCCCTAATATGTTGATTCAAAAGGGTGCGCGATTCTATTTGTATAATTCGAAACTTGCCAATGTGCCCGGTGTAAATCCGGTTGAATTTGAAAATTTAGAAGATTATACTGAATTTTTAGATTGGCAACGAAGTCAAGGAATCCGATGCCCTGTTCTCTACTTGCAGCAAACATTTGATGCACAAGGCAATCGAGTGTTCAAGGTGAGACCCGATGTAAATGAATTACAAGGAGGTACTCCTCCAACCAATATAAGCAATGCACACTTATCCGACGAGAGCCCAAGCACATTAGGAATACCAAACACGCCTGCTTATCCAGAGACAATTGTTGAAACAAAAGATACACAATATAATAAGGTGTCTGCAGCGCCATGTGACCAATTTATTGAAGAACAAGGAACAATGCCAATTAGTCCTGATCCAATGGATCCAAACTGGGGTGGTGCAGATTATACTCAATGCCTCGTAGATAATGGTTATTATGCCGAAAATGAAGTGTTGATTCGGGTTTAAAGCTTTGCGACTTAAAGCTTTGCGTTTATGGTCACGCTTCGTGTTTATGGTCACGCTTCGCGTTTATCCAAAGATCCCGCCTGTGCTAGACTTTGCATTGTCAACATACTTCATCACTTTGTTCAACCCGTCCTTTGCTTGACTCAAATATGCAATGTTCATAAATGTCTGAATGTTTTTCTCTGGTTTACTAGTGTCAAGTGATAACACTTCTTGTAACATTGTAACATTGATAAGGTCATCCGCTTTCAGGATTGCGTTCTCATAATCTGTTCTGTATTTATCGATCAATAAAATATCAGTTTTCTGTGTAACAGCATTTGTTAGTCTAGTTACATAATCAGCAGCACCACCAGCAACACCCGTTATTCCTGATATACTTTTGGTAGCCGTTTCTAATCCTTCTACTGTTGATGGCCTTCTAAATACTATGTATATAAGTAAACATATTACAAGAAATAGTAACAGATTGAATAAATGCTTCATTATATTATATGTAACCAAAAAAGTTACACATAATTTTACTTTTGTATTAGGAATTTCACAATGTTATCAACACAATTTTTATTGATTTTTCTCGCCTGACCTTTTGCAGTTGTATTGTATACATCGTTCAAACAAGTCGGGTCTGACTCCACTGATGCAATCAAGTTTGACAGTGTCTTGAACTTTGTCATAATCGATATCGCTGTTGTAGCACTGATTCCAGGGATTTGGCACAACATAATCTCTGAAATGTTATCGGGTGTAATATTGTCCTTCTTAACTGTTTTCACCATGCTGACATAATCTTTTGATGTATTTACTTGAGTTACTTGGGGTTCCATCATCGTATCTCCATCTGTATTTTGTAAAAACTTGATCTGGTAATACGGCCACTTATCTGGAGATCGTATCATCTTCGCGGCAGTGTTGCAAATGAAGAGTGCAGTCTCATCAATGTTAAATGTTCGGAAAACAGAGAACCCTTTGTAGTAGTTTAGAGAGAACATTGCCGAATACGCTGTCATCCGCTCATTCTTCATATTGTTGATCTTGTTCACATCACCCTCAATCAAGTAGATCGTGTTGTGGTTTGCGTGTCCCTGTATGCCGTTGAGACGATACGATTGCTCTTCATATCGTCCGTCTTTGATGCTTGCCAGCAAGTCTGCCACAGACTTTCTCTCGATGATCACTTTGTCAGACTCATTTTCAGTCAGTATGATGTCTCCAAGTGGCAGCACCTCCACAGACACTTGTAACTCTTTAAATGTTGGTATAGTGAGTATCAGCTGATTCACCAACTTGATCAAGTCTTGTTCTCTATTGTCAATACGAATTAGCATTTTAATAATTTAATACATTGGTATTAAATCATTTTCACATATATGTTATTTTTAAGCGGCTTTTATTAGACGCCTCCAAGAGTCGCCCTGTAGCCGTACTGTTGCGTCTGCGTGATCTTGAAGACTACGCACTTAGTAGGCATGCAAGTCGGGGCACGACTAATGCACCCATTCCTTCCAACACTAAGTTGGTTGTACCCAACACGAGAAGGAATTCCAGCCTTCTTATCACCACCACAGGTATTTGTCCTATTAACGATCGACGCAGCATTGCGCGCAGCTTTACCTCCACTCATGTATACCATTTTATAATATACTTCAATATTTTATTTTTTTGAGTCAGCTAAAAGGCTGTAATTAAAAGGTTTTAAATGCGAGAATTCTTGGATTTGCGGCAGAACGAGCGCTTGGTTCCGGTGGCGCGCTTGCATCCAGCCTTCCTGCGGCAGGTCGCCCTTCCTAAACCACGGCACTGAGATGCCTTAACCCTCCTGCGGTAAGTCTTAAGCTTGTTCGAACGAGAACCACGAGTTTCCATTATACTATGTGTAAAGAAAATACTTGTCGAAAACTGCTAAATTATATACGAAATAGACTTAAACATATTGTGGAAATAATATGTATAAACAATGACCGAGTTCACGCAACGAGACATTAACCACGACGACGATATTATCAAAGGCGAGGATGGACTTATTTTCAATCCGTACAATCCGCTAAATACAGAGATTACATTGAGCGAAGTTCAATCTATTCTTTCTAAATATGGGATTCCTGCAACTGTCAACAATTTTGCCTTGTACAGACGCGCGTTTATTCATCGCTCTTACACCAAGCGCCCCGGATTCGAGAACATCCAGCAGAAGATTACTGTTGTCGAGCGCCCTGCTGACTGCTTGCCTTTGAGCAGCAAATCCAACGAGCGCCTAGAGTTCCTTGGTGACGGAGTCTTGGAGCTAGTCACTAAATATTATTTGTATCGCCGATTCCCCAAGGAGAATGAGGGGTTCATGACAGAGAAAAAGATTGCCATTGTCAAGAATGAGGCGATCGGTCGCGTCGCTTATGAAATGGGACTTCACAAGTGGTACATTCTTTCCAAGCACGCCGAGGAGAAGAAGATTCGGTGCAACTTGAAGAAGCTGGGGTGTCTTTTTGAATCCTTTATTGGTGCTCTCTTCTTGGATGTCAACAAAACAGAAGTAAAGGATGAAGATGGGTGGTTCCAAAGCACCTTCGTGACTGGTCCGGGATTCCAAATGGCGCAAAAGTTCATTGAGAATATTTTCGAGAAACACATTGATTGGGTGGCACTCATCCAGAACGACGACAACTACAAGAATATTTTGCAGGTCAAGATCCAGAAAGAGTTCAAGGTGACCCCGCATTATTTGGTGATGGAGCATGATCCGGACCTAGGATACAAGATGGGCGTCTACCTCTGCTTGGGGCAAGCAATCCATCAATTCGATATGAAGGAGGCGCTGCCTATCTCCAAATTCAAGACTTTTGCTGCTGTCCAGGAGTATTTGAGTTCAAACGAAAAGATTCTCTTGTTTATGGGCGAGGGTCAACACAAGATTAAGCGGAAGGCCGAGCAGATCGCGTGCAGCGAAGCGATTGGTTTCATCAACATGAACGACGGAACGAAAGAGCGAACCGGAAGCGAGTAACACATTGAAAAAATTTATATATTCAAATTATATATGAGTTCTTTAGAATCGTTAAAAAAGGAGTTAATGAAAAAACCAGATGTTGTAGACCGAAAACCAGTGTTTGTGATAGTCAAAGAATTCATCGACGAAACAGAAGAATCGGATGGTCTTGATCGAGATGACATTGCTCAATCACTTGTCGAAAAAAAGCTAACTCGGGTTTCTAAGAAGGTTCCTGAGGCCGCGAAAAAGTCAGAAAAGGCAGAAAAAGCGGAAAAAGGGAAAAAGGCGAAACCAATCAAATCACTCGCAAACAAACTTGTCATCGAAGAGAGTAGTAGTGAAGAGGAAGATGAAGAGAGAAGGCCGGCAAGGCCGAGAGAGCGAGCTACTCCCAAGGTTAAGAAGGGCGAAGTTGTTCTCGGTCCAGAAACAATTGTCACTATCAAAGACCTCGGTAAGCGCGTCCCGACCAAACCGCCGCAAGTTGATATTCAGATGAGCAGTTACTACATGAACAACCGTGAGAAGTTCATCAACTTTATCAATGCATTGTTCTTGCCTTATAAGGAAGAGCTCGAGAAAAATAAAGAATCCATATCCTGTGATTCGATTGGACAAGCAAACTCCGATTTCTCTCTTCTCACTCATCAGAAAATCGTTCGCGACTACATGAACTTGTACACACCGTATCGTGGTCTTCTTCTTGATCACGGTCTCGGGTCTGGTAAAACTTGCACATCGATTGCGGTGGCAGAAGGTTTGAAGGATTCCAGGAAAGTTATTATTATGACACCGAAATCGCTACGCACGAATTACATGGAGGAGCTCAAGAAGTGCGGCGATCTGTTGTATAAGAAGAATCAATACTGGGAGTGGATCTCGGTTGAAGTGAACCCCGATGTCACAAAGACCATTTCTGATGTTCTGGGTTTGCCTATGGAGTATATTTTGGACAACAAAGGAGCCTGGTTCGTCGACATAACCAAGAAATCCAATTATCCTGAGCTGAGTACGCTTGAAAAGAAATCATTAGATAAACAGATCGATGAGATGATCAAGAATAAATATACCTTTATTAATTACAATGGCTTGCGAATGAACCATTTGATGACTCTTACCTCCGGATTCACGAAAAATCTCTTCAATAATGCGATTGTCATTGTAGATGAAGCACACAACTTAATCAGTCGCATAGTGAATCAAGTGAAGAAGAAGAACTCCGGTGACACACTATCCATGCGAATTTATGAATATTTGCTCAGTGCCCACAATGCTCGTGTCGTTCTTCTGTCGGGGACACCCGTCATCAATTACCCTAACGAATTTGGAATACTTTTCAATATATTGCGCGGATACATCACCACATGGAAGATACCAATTACTGTGGAAACTAGTGACAAAATTGATAGGTTTGCACTTCAGAAAATATTGGCTCGAGATAAAACCCTCGACTACATCGATTACTCGCCAAGCAGTAAGATCATCACAATAACCAGAAACCCGTTTGGATTCAAGAACAAGAGGGACAGTGCTGGTAAATATGATGGTGTTTCAAAGGACGATGAACCTGCGAAACCGATGTCCGATGCCGACTTTGAAAAAGATGATGATAACTTTGTGAAGCGCATTGTTGCACTGTTGAAGGATAAACAGATCACTGTGAATGTAAAGGGGATAAAAGTGAAACAGTTGAAAGCACTTCCGGATGATCTAGATTACTTCAAACGCCAGTACATTGACGAGAACACGAACCAGCTGAAGAACACCGACTTGTTGAAACGCCGCATCGTCGGACTCTCGTCGTACTTCAAAAGCGCACAAGAGAGTTTGTTGCCCAAGTATACGGAAACACTTGGTCTCGATTACCATATTGTCCGCATCCCAATGAGCGATTTCCAATTTGAAATTTATGAGAAGGCTAGAAAGGAAGAGAGAAAGACCGAGAGTTCTAAAGGCGCAAATGTATCTATGTTCGACGAAAAACCCTCTACTTACCGTATCTTCTCTCGTCTCTTTTGCAATTATGTTGTCGAGAATCGTCCTCTACCGGAACGACAGAAGGCTGCTAAGAAAACAGTGGAAGAAGCCGAGGAGCCAGATGACTCTGAAGACTCGGTAAAAGATCTCGGAGATGAGCGCGAGGGAGAAGTGGAAGGTGACGAGATTCTGAACACGCAGGGTGGCGTCACTTATCAGACACGAATTGCAGATGCAATTCAAGACATTAAGAACCACCCAGACAAGTATTTGACACCGGAAGCGCTAGAAATACACAGTCCCAAGTTCTTGCATATGCTGGAAAATATCAAGGATGAGGAATACAAGGGTCTGCATTTGGTCTACAGTCAGTTCCGTTCCTTCGAGGGTATTGAGGTCTTCCGCTTGGTTCTTGAGCACAACGGGTTCGCCCAGTTCAAAGTGAAGGCGAGTGGGGCGGGGGGATTTGAATTGGATATGTCAGAGGATGATCTAGGTAAGCCGACTTATGTGCTCTACACTGGAACCGAGAGCCCTGAAGAGAAGGAACTCGTGCGTAACATTTACAATGGTGATTGGGAGTATGTCCCTGAAAACATTACCAATGAACTGCGCAAGAAGGCTAAAAATAACAACATGGGAGAAATCATCAAGGTCTTCATGATCACATCCTCGGGGTCGGAGGGTATCAACTTGCGCAATACCCGATATGTTCACATCATGGAGCCCTATTGGCACCCTGTTCGTTCGGATCAAGTCATTGGGCGCGCCCGCCGTATTTGCAGTCACAAGAATTTGGATGCCAAGTACCAGACGGTGGAGGTGTTTGTATACTTGATGGAGTTCTCTGAAAAACAGTTAGCTTCGGATGATGCGATGGAGCTGAAGCGGAAGGATTTAAGTAAAACCACTCGTCTACCTGTAACCAGTGATCAATTCTTGTATGAGATATCGACAATTAAGAAGACATTGATCCAACAACTCACACAATCCATCAAAGAGTCTGCGTTCGATTGCTTCATTTACTCTAACGGTAAATGCATGAACTTTGGAAATCCGAGCAATGACGCATATGCGTTCGTCCCTGATTATGCGGAACAACAATCTGACACTACAGCGAATATTAATAAACAGGTTGTTGAAATGAAGGGTAAGGTCATCGAGCTCAATGGCGTCAAATACAGTTACCGGCGCTTGAACAAGCAGGTTCTAGAGTTGTATGATTACAAGAGCTATAAGGAGGCGGAGAAGAATCCTGATGTTATGCCAGTCATTGTCGGAACATATGAGGTGAATGAGAACAAACAGGCGGTGCTGAAGTTGGTTGGTGCGCCATAAATGGAATCGTGGTAAATGGAATCGTGGTAAATGAATAAATAATAATCATCACAATTATTATTTACTTTACTTGGGTGTGGACAACAGATCCAGAATCTTACTAATATCGCGATTGATCGTTTCAACTTTTGCACCGAGCTCCTTAACTTCGGTTTGCAAATTGGAAAGCAATGTCGCTTCATCAACCTTTTTCAGCTTAGAGAAGATGTTTCGTTCAAATGATGCATCGTCACCTCTCTTTGTCAAATCTACTATTGCAGACTCGTCAAGTTGCGCTTCTGCGTTCTCAATCTTGATGTATCGGATGCCCTGATTCTTTTGATTTTGTGGCTGTGTTTGAGGTTGTTGTGGCGGGGGCTGATTTGACTGCTTGATAATAGGTCTCCTAAATTTTTCATTGTTTATTGATGTTTCTTGAGGAGGGACCAAATTCTTTCCGGTGAAACTATTCGCGATTTGGTCTACATCATATTTTCGCTGTTCGGTCATTTGCTTGATCGCTAATTCCATCTCAACCATAGATTCATCTTGCGCATCATCGCTGAATTTAGGAACTGGTGGCACAGGTGGCATCATTGCACTTGTAAAATCAGATTGTCTGGCATTCAAGTCTCGTTCAAATTGACTTCGGCGGTCATTCTGAATTTCTTCAAATGTTACTCGTTGCTTAGTCTTAACTGGAGGAGGCTTCTTGATCAAATCACTCTGAACATGTCTCAATATGAGCATTATGTATTGTTTGTTCAGTTCGATCAAATCATTCGCGTTTGACTTTTCGTTCTCATAGAATCCGCGAATGTTGTTGTAAAACACAAATTTCGTCGCATCGATCACCTCAGGGGGCTGAACTTGCATGAAACCTTCGTCCATGATAATCTCTAACAACAATGTTGCATTCTGTTCTGTCAAGAAACCTTGAACCGAACTTTGTTTCTGTCGATACATCTATAAATCATATATAAAAACCTTTTATATGATTATAATCCACATTTAAGAAATGGTTCAGCAAAGTGTAATCTTTTGTTTTGCTCCACTTTTTCAAAAGTGGATTGTATTACAGCGAATCATTGAAATATATCTTTCGGAAATTCTGCATATACTTGTCTTTTATGATATGAGTCTTCAAGTATTCCTTGGTAATCTTATCCTCCAACATGTGCACTATAAAGAACAACGAGTAAATGCCGCATTCGGTCGTACTGTACTGGTGTTCAACCGGATGGTTCTGGTCAAATTCAAAGTTGATTGGTGGCGACAACCTCAACCCTTGTTCTTTGATCCTGTCAACTAATACCATCACTGGTTTGGGGATCTTGTTACCAACGCTATCAAAAAAGAATATCTTGCCTTTCTTAATATCGACAAACATACTCAACCAATGTTGTCCCGGTTTGTAATGCGGATCCGTGTTAAATATCATTCCAATTTTCGTTTTCCCATTCTTGATCTGTTGTACCAAATTGAAATTACACAGCTCATCCCAAACACACTCGCCATATAACTTTCGAGTATCAAAATCAATCGGAGAAGGTCCCAAGAAATCAAAACACTTGTATGCCTTCTCATACTGCTTCATCACATTCATGATATCGACACTTGTAAGCCACTCATTCGGATTCTTCTTCCACTCTTCGGGAGAAACCGGCGCAAATGAATCTGTTAGCTCATTCTTTATATCTCCAAACTCGGCCTTTTGCTTCAACCAACACGATTCCTTACTGCAAACACCCTTGAAGTAATTCGTCAACTGTTGATGAATAACCTTGGTGTCGTTTGAGGTTATCTTTGCATCTGGGTGACGAGAATTCCAATGTTCTCTCAGCTTGTACAATGTCTTGTCCGTATAGCAAGAGAAATCATTCACTTCTCCCTTTGATTTTGGACTACAATTCACTTTATTCAGGTGGTTCACATCTTCGAGGACAATCTTAGCTGGTTTGACTCTTGTCTTGCCACTTCTTCCTCCTCTACTTTTATTCCTTTTCGTCTTTCGCTTGTTTCGTTTGATCCTCCAATTTCTTGTTTTCTTCATACTTATTAGTGATATTTTTCTTTTTCTTCACACCTTTTAATTTTAACTCGGGATTGCTCAAATCCACTTCTTTTTGTTGCGGTAATACAACAGTCTCTTTTTTGACAGTCCTCTTTATAAATTTGTCCAATGTGGTTGATTGTATGTTGATTGAACGCATCATCAATTTATTCGCCTCTTCTTGTAATTGACTACTTTCGAGCAATTCGCTTGCGTTACACGAACTATTCATTGACATGTCCATGTAGTCTTCCTGCAGAATATCGCTACAGTCAATTGCCTTAAAGTAGTTAACACAGTGTTTCACATAGTTATCAAATGCATATTTTACATCGGGAAGGATATCTGTGGGCTCTTCATTGTTCAAAATCTCTTTGGTCAAGTTGAAGATACGCTTTCTGTAGAATTTTCTATCCTTTTTATCAACTTTGGTTGTAGATTTTAGCACGACATTGTATTCCTTGTTCACTAAATATTCCAATGTGACCTTATTTACAAACTCTTCGGACATTACTAGTATTATTTATTTTAAATACAAAGATCTTACAAAATAATGTTTATAATGGCGCCCTTGTAAATATTGTATTGAACGCCTCGCCAAATGTTTTATTGAAATGTTCTCTCAACCCAGATTTTAGTTCAACAACTTTCCCGTGTCCCGGATATTCTGGACGATTAAAAAGAGAATATCTTTCCAGTTTGTATTTCCTGGGTGTTAATATAACCGGCGTCCCAAATGATATACAAGGAAGAGCAATGTGAAGCCGATCTGTGTAAACTAATTCGGCAGTTTTCAAACTTTGTAACAGTTTTTCTGCCATTTCTAGTTGTAACTCCCAAGGGGCATTCTCTGAAACTTCTTTTTCTCCGTGATATTTGCGAAGAATACCCCTACGAGGGCCATCATATATGTCAAATGTGCAGGTAGCACAATATGATAATATTCCATTTAATCCGTTTATCTTATTAACGGCTTCTAATGTATATGGATCTCGACATCCTACAATAACCCCTTGAGTTGTGTCTATATTTAACAAATGGTTATAGTCAGTATGTATCCCAATATACTTGGCATTCTTCGGCAATTTTTCATCATCATGTCTATGCCACCCATTTACAATCATATTGTCTGTCATACATTTTCTATCAACATAACCATCACAATTTATAGAGTTTTTCTTTAAGAACCGCCCTAAAGCAATCGTTTGAATTGCGTCACCCAAGTTTGGGGTTTTCTCACTGTATTTGGTTAAATTCATTATATAATATAGCTTATTATATTATATATGATACTATTCATCACAAATACTGTAAATTTTCACTACGAGGTCGTGATTAATATTATAGAAAAATACGATGAAATTATTCAAAGAAAAAAAAGCTATAAAGATCAAATATATCTGTCGTGTTACTTTGAAGAGAGTTTTGTAACTTATGTAAAATGTTCTTACCCAAATATTATATTTGGGGTTCCAAAACGATATGATTATTATATAAATTGCACTGTGTATCCAAAGAAATTTAAACAGATCAACGATGGACGACACTTTTACATATGTCATGAGGTATTCAATACAGTGAGCAAAAATGTGTTGTTCCTAACACCATTGAATAACAATAATCATATTGTTTTAGATTATCTTCCTTTCAAAGAGACCAAAGTTGACTTATCAATGCCAATATATATAATCCAGGGAAATCTTAGTGATGAGCGGAGAAATTTCAAATTACTAAAGTTGCTGTTAGAACAAACTTACGAGTTTGATTTCAAGATAAAAATTTTGGGGAGAGGACAATTAGATGATAGATTTAACAAATATGAGAACAAACTATTATTAAGATACAATTTAGATTTTATTGATTACCACAAAGAGTTTTTGGGTTGTTATTCAATTATTCCGTTAATATCTAAAAAAACGCATCCACAATATTACACAAATAAGCTTACAAGTTCTATCAATTATGGGTTGGCCTATAACTTGAACTTTTTACTGGATCGAGATCTACAAGATATTTACAAGTTGAACAACGCATATGTCTACACAGACGAGGAAGATATTGTTGCCTGTTTTAAAAAATCATTAGAGGATTTTTACACGAATCGCGCATCTAATTGCACGGGGGCATCTTATCACTCATATCAAGTATCTGTGTCCTGGTAGAATTTTGGAAAATTCCAGATCCAACAATCTTGGGATCCGGATTCGGATTGAAGTTGCCAAAGTGTTCTTGTTGAAATAAGAGTGAGTGTTGGGCGGCTGGTTGTTGCCTCATGTTCACCTGATACAAATCGCTCTTGCTGCTCGGAACATAGGTCGCCTGGCTGCACTTCTGCAGAGCGTAGATCTGATTCCTGAGTTCGGACTCGACATTCACCGCCGATGCAAAACCTGACCAAGGTGATTGCGTGTTCCCGGGATTGAATGTGTGGTTCGGGTTGAAGTTCGGCGCTTTCATAAGCGGAACTGTATTTTGTTTGCGAGGATCTACAATAGGTAAATGCGAATATTTGGTCATCACAGGTCTCACATTGATATAAGGCTGTAATACTTGTGATGGAATATTGCGGTCATAAATTCGTGTGTTTGTTTGATCGTGTATTGTTGAAACGCTAGGGTCGTTGTCCATAATATATACATACAATAGATAAAATATATAAAGTAATCTCGTTAGTTTATAGAATATAAAGATGTGTGGTATTTTTGCTCTGCTCAATACTTCTGGGACAAATAATGAAAAGATTGAAAAACATTTTATGAAGGGTAAATCCCGAGGCCCCGAAAACTCTACTTTTGTTACATCATATCCGAATATGACAATTGGTTTCCACAGGCTTGCGATCAACGGCCTAAATGCGGAATCCAACCAACCCATCGTTATTGATGGTGTCGTCTTAATCTGCAATGGTGAAATTTACAATTACCGACATTTGTACAAGGCCATGCCGAGTGTCACGCCGACAACAGACTCTGATTGCGAGGTCATTATTCACCTGTATTTGAAATATGGATTCCAGCAGACTTTACAGATGCTTGACGGCGTGTTTGCATTTGCTCTGTATGATACTCGTGTTAACAAAGAGCTCCTATTTGTTGCGCGTGATTCGCTTGGCGTTCGTCCTCTCTACTACCTCAAAAACCTAAATTCTGGTTACATGAGCGACAAGATGATTGGGTTCGCATCCGAACTGAAGTGCCTTGACGGTTTTGTTAGTATAAATCCTCATCAGTACACTGTGGAGCAGTTCAAGCCGGGGACTTATAGTATATTTGAGTCAACAAAGTCAACTTGGTCGGAATGGAAGCCGGTGGTTCAAAACCAGACTTTTTTCGTCCCTACATTTTCCTATGGTATGGTTGATCGCGGAGAAGAATGCGTTGATGAACTCTTCGAGGGAACATCTCTAGCTCTTAGCGATGCTGTC
>Ga0114978_10003289_pt1 | contig 13269 bp, 9 predicted proteins | sample S_140212_EF_Meta_FD_87027 | JGI IMG/M metagenome (GOLD analysis project Ga0114978, IMG submission 87027) | Freshwater microbial communities from Lake Simoncouche, Canada to study carbon cycling - S_140212_EF_MetaG | ecosystem: Environmental > Aquatic > Freshwater > Lake | place: Lake...
AGCTCTCCGATCGGCGCGTCTGGCCGGCGATGGACATCTCCCAGTCGGGTACCCGCCGTGAAGAGAAGCTCCTCGATCCCGATACGCTCCATGCCGTGACGATGCTGCGGCGGACGCTCTCGAGCATGCACCATGTCGATGCCATGGAGCAGCTCACGAAGCAGCTGGCGAAGTTCAAGAGCAATCGCGAGTTCATCTCGCTGATTGCCAGTTCCCGCGAGTGACAAGGCCCGGGCCGGGCCACCGAAAATCGTCAGGGTTGGCGGTCGCCGGCCGCCTGCAGCCGGGCCAGCCAGTAGGCGTATTGTGGGTCGCCACAGCGAAAAGAGAACACGGCGTCGGGGAGCCGGGCCTCCCCTTCACCCGCAGAGCGGACGCGAACAACGACAGCCCCGTCGCTCCGCTGCTCGATGCGGACATGACTCTCGGGGATCGGCGAAGGCTCCGCGGGGGGCGTCATGGAACGGTGCCTCGGTTGGGAACCGGGTGCGTGAAACGCCGCAGGATTGCGGGATGGCGCAGGCTGCTCGTGGCGCTGCACCGCCGCAGGGGTGCGGCGGAGGCGGAGCTGGAAAGCTCTTCCGATTATGCCCCCCCAAGCCTGGAAAAACCAGCCGGGAGGCACCGCGAAAGGGGGAATCAAGGGCTTTTGACAGCAGCTTCCCGCGAGCCGTATAACCAGATGTTTGATTTTCCGCCCGGGAGCACACGTGCATGACGCCCTACGCGTCGTTGGCTGATGATTTCTACGTCAACATGAACCTGGCGACGGAGATGGAGCTTCCCTCGCAGCGCGAGACGATTCTCCACTTCTTCGAGTGCGTTCAGAAGAAGTACCCGGTGATGCGGAAGTTCTATTGCCGCGACAAGCGGGATTTCGTGCTCGAGGAGGACAAGGACCAGGGGCGTTACCGATGGGCCGCGGTGGAGTCGAAACGGCTCTGCTCGGGGCAGGTCAATCCGTCATCCCTCGATTCGGTCCTCGACCAGCATCGGCTCATCGTCGACCTCGCCCCCGCCCTCCTCTCGGTCAGTCCGCTCGACTGCGAGGCCCTCGACCTCCTCTTCGGCTTCGACTTCGCCTACCGGGGCAACCACAACGCCCTCCTGGCCGAGGCCCTCGGCGTCGGACCGGCGCTCGACCGGGTCGCCGAGATCCCCGGATCCCGGGTGATCAACTTCGAGCCGTCCCTGACGGTGGCCTTCGACGAGGACTGCCGGACGCAGGTCAGGATCAGCACCGAATCCCGGACCAACGCCTTCCAGGTGCGGACGGGGGAGTTTACCGAAGAGCAGTTAAGCGTCTACGTCACCGCTCGGCAGTACGGCAGCCTCGATCCCCACACGTCCTATGTCGACGCCGTCAACCGGCTCGCTCAGATCGCCCAAGAGGTCGTCGACAGCTGCGTGGTTGAGCAGATTCTGAAGCCCCTGGCACGGACGATCTCGCTGAAGTGATCCGGCCTGCTGGCGTCGTCCGATCCGCGGCTTGCGGATCGGACGACGCCCGGCTGGGCTCTGGCGGGCGGGGAGGTTTGCGAGATGCGAATCAGCCCCGGTGCCCGTCACGGCGACCGCGGTCGTGGTCGTCTCCGCCCCGCGGGGAACGGTTGCGGGCATCGAGGTTCCCGGCGATCACAATCCCGATCGCCTCGACCCAGCTCGGCACATCGGTGACGCTCGCGAGGCCGCTCTCTGCGAGAATCTCGTCGTCGTCGCTGTGGCGAGCTTCCGCGCGCGGTGTCGGTTCGCGGCCGGCCTCCTCGATCCCGAGGAAATCGAGCCCTTCGTCATCCTCGTCGTATCCGCCGGCCACCGGGGCGAAGTCGTCCTGCCGGCCACGCGACAGACGCGACGTCGAGCGGAGTTCCGGTTCCGGGCGGCGGCTCCGCCCCGTGGTGCCGCGCCGTGAGGAACGACCGCGGGGTTTTGCCTCCCCAACCCCTTCGGGCCCCGTCTCGCCAGTGGCGGAGCCAGTGCTGGAGCTTCGGGTCCGGGGTGTCGAGATCTTCCGTTCGCCCTGTCCCCGACGGCGGCGTCCGCGTGGTTCTCCCTCGCTGCCACGGGCGCCATTGGGAGCCGGGCGGGGAGGGACTGGGGCCCGGCCGTAGCCGGCGGGGAGCGGTTCGTCCTCGGCCGCGCCAGTGCCGCTGCGGTTGGGCGGCCCGGCGTCGTCCGGGGATTGATCGGCCGCAGCGATTTTCTCGCCGGTGCTTTCCCGCCCGCTGCGTCGACGGCCACCACGCCGGCCGCGCCGCCGGCGGCGGCGCCCCGATTGGTCATCGCCCGAGTCGCCGTGGGGCTCCCCGTCGGCCTGGCTCCGCTCCCCGCCATCGGAGGCTTCGCCGACCGGCTCCGGAAGGTCTCGATCGAGGCCTCCCCAAGCGTCGTCCTCGCGCACCGGCCGACGGGCAGGAGCCCGGTCGGTGCTCTGGGAGCGCTCTTGCGGAGGGCGGTCGACCGGCGTGTCCCAATCGAATCCCGAGGCGGGGCGGTCTTCTCGTGGCGGCTGGCTCGAGCCTTCCGCGTCGGGGCCACGCACCGGCCGACGCTCCCCATCATCCTGGCGACGCGGAGGGGCTGGCGGGCGCCGCGCCTGACGTGCGTCCTCGCCGGCAGGCCGGCGGGGCTCGAAGCCGCGGTCGTCGTCGCGGGCGTGGAGGTCATCCCCTTTCGCTGCGGCATCCTCGGGGCGTTCCACGGCCCCCTCGCCGCGCGGCGCCTCATCGCGACCGCTACGCCCCCGTCCACCGCGGCGACCGCGCCGCCGGCGGCCGCGCCGCGGTTCACCACTGCTGCTGCGGTCCCCTTCGATCCCCTCGCCGCCGTCACGGACGCGTTCGTCGCTCGGGGCGCCGTCTTCACCGGCGGTGCGCTCCTGAGCCTGAGCAAACGGTGGGCCGTCGTCACGCCCCGGCGCCCGGGAGGATTCCTGCCTCGGTTGGTCGTGCCGCGGGACCGGTGGTCGATCCTCGCTGCGGCGCTCCCCTGCCGCGCCGCGGCGCCCGTCGCCACGCCCACCGCGGCCTCCAGAGCGCCCGCCGTCGCGGCGTCCTTCGTCGTCGCGCCGGCCGCCGCCGGCCGGCCGTTCGGCCGCCCCGCGATCGACGATCGGCCGATCTTGGAAGCCGAACGAATCGGGTGCCGGCTCGCCACCGCGAGCGCGAGGCGGGAGATCGTTGCCGGGGCGCTCCTCGTCGGCACGCCGCTCCCGGGCTGGGCGAGGTTCGGCCTCGCGATCGAACGATTCCGCCGGGGGGAGCGGAGCCCGCTCCCGCGCTGCCGGCGGGGCCGGTTGGCGGGGCGGAGCGGAGCGGGGGGGCACCGAATCGGGCTGGAGACCCAGCCCAGAGACGATGTCGGACCAATCGGCATCAGCTCCAGATGGCGCTGGCTTTTTGGGCTCGGGGCGACGCGTCTGGACGGCTCGGGGCCGGTCGGGGGCGGGCTGGGCAGCGGGGGGCTGCGGACTGGCCTGGTTTGGCGCAGGAACGGCGCCCAGGCTGTCGGCGAGCGAGGCCCACGGATCGTTTGCTTCCGGCATGGCAGCGATGGATTCCTGGATAACGGTGGTCGCCCGAAAGGGGCGCCCGGGTGTTGGCAAGGATAGCAGAAACCCCAGCGGAGGCGGCAGAGGCGCGGTGGCCGGCCGCCGCGGATGGCAAGCGACCCGGCGCCGCGGGGGGGCAGAAGGATCGCCTCGCCCCCTCGATCGATCGTCGCTGGGGTGCGGAGGGTGCCGCTGCCGCCATCGTCTCCCGCCGTGGCCAGGGCGGTCGACGTGCCGGGGGGCTCACCGGCGCCGCGGCCGGTTCACCGACACCGTGCCGATCATGCTGCCGTTGTCGGCCACTTCGAAGAGCGGGCGGTAGGGGCTGGCGAGGCTGCGACGCGACCGGCAGGCCGGATACCAGACGAGGTTCGTCGACACGTTCCATGCCTGCTCGGCGTAGGTCAGGCTGCCGCCGTTGGGGAGCGGAACGGTGTTGGACGTCGACGGGATCAGATAGGTGAACGTCCCCTCGAGCGCCAGCGAGCGCGACATCGGGGCCCGCACGAGCATGCCGGTGAGGTAGTCCCCCTGGCCGCTGGCACCACCCCAGATCTTCATCTCGTTGGCATCCCCGAACTGGAGCCGGTAGAAGCCGGTGTAGAGATCGAGCGTGTCGAAGGCGGCCGAGTTGCCCCGAGCACCGGTGATGAACGCGCCGTTGGCGTTGTTGGCGTTGTAGGCGGCCCAGAAACCGAACTCGTGGTAGCCCCAGACGTAGCTCAACTCGCCGCGGACCTGCGCCAGATCGGTGGTGTCGAACCAATTGTCCTGAAGGTAGTCGTAGACGGCTCCACCCTGGAGGCCGCGCCCCTCGAAGGCGCGGCTGAAGAACCCAGTCGTGAGGAACACCTGGTTGCGGGCGTTGGTGTTGAGCAGCGTGCTGCCGTTGGCGGCCGTGATCTGCGTCCGCTGGAAGTCGGCCTGGACGCCGCGCAGGCCAAACTGCCAGCCGAGGCCGATGGCGTTCCAGAACGGCATCGACCAGTTGACGTATTCGTTGAAGCCGTAATTGCCGTGGAGGCCGAAGTTGGTCGCGTTCTGGAACGACGTCACGCCGGCACCGACCGTCAGATCGCGATACCACCGCCAGCCGTAGTACGGGCGGCCGAAGCGGCGGAAGTAGGCGCAGATCCGGCCGTCGGGATCCCACATCGGGGAGCAGCCAGGGCAGGCCTCGCCATCCTCGCACGCGTAGGGATCGTCGTAAAACGAGGGGACATGGAGATGGACCTCGCCGGTCCAGGGGGCCGCCGGTCCTTCCATCCCCATCCCCATCGGCATGCCGTCCTCGGAGTAGATCATCCCGTCCTCGGGGAAGCCGCTGCCGTAGCCCTCCATCCCCTCGATCCCGGCCATGCCGGGATCGGTCAGACCATAGTCGCCCGAGTCGAGCGGCATATCACCGTAACCGCCATAACCACCGTCGCCGTCGCCGCCGCCGAACGTCAGCCCTTCCTCCTCCATCGGCATACCGCCGGGGAATGAGGGCTCGACGGCCATCGACTCGGCGGGGGTGGGGCGACCGGGTCGGCCCGGGGCGGCCGCGGGCAAGCCCGGAGTGGTCGCCGCGCCGGCGGGAGGGGGAAGTTCGCCGGCGGGCGTCGGCAGTTGGGCAACGCGGCGGGCCTGGACGCGCGGGCGGGGCATCGAAGAGGTCGGCATCGACGAACCGGGCAGCCGCGACATCATTGAACTCTCGCTGCCGGGGGCCATCGCCAACCGCTGGCCTCCGAGGCCCACCGGCCGCTGGCCCTGGCGGGGATAGTCACCGGCGGCGGCCGCCGGACGGACCCCCTCACGCTGCGGCACGGGCTCCGCGCCGAACATTGGACGGCCCACGTCCCCCTGCGGCGCGCGGAACAGGCTGATGCCAAACAGCGACGGCTCGTCGCTGCCGGAGCGGACGGGGGGCTGCGAGGGACGGCCGCTCTCGGCCCGGCGGGCCGGAGCACGCGGGGGGGCGGGAGCCCGCGACATTCCCGCTCGCGGCGCGGGCCCACCGGTCATCTCCGGGGGAAGGGGGCGCGGCGGGAGCATCCGCGGACGGTCGGCTATGGGGCCCGGCGGCGCATCGGAGGCAACCGGCAACAGGGCCGGGTCGTTGATCCGGGCGGTGGCGGCCGGCGCGGCGGCGGGTTGGGGGGCCGCGGGTTGGGGGGCCGCAGGGGGCGAAGCAGCCGCCCGGTGGGGCGTCCAGCGGAGCGACGAATCGTCCGCTCCCGGGGCACCATCGTCGGCGAGAGCGGAAACAAAGCCCGGCTGGGTGGCCCAGGTAACCAGCGCCATGGCGGCCAGCAGGCGGATACCGTTCGCGACGTTCATGAACACTTCTCCGAGAGCACCCGCGGTGGACGGCACCTGACGAGCTTCTGCAATCGGAAGAGCTATCGGCATCGGCGCGACCGGAACTTCCGTGAAAATCACCGCGACCGGTAGTTTCAACCCAGAGCCCCCGGTCGGCCGGCGGCGGTCACGGGGTAGCGCCCCGTCCGGCGGGGCGAGGCCCGCCGCCTGCCCGGCTTGCCCCCTCCACGGAAATCCCCCGGTCGATCGGCCGGCCGAGGGCTTCAGTGCTCGAGCGCCCGCCCCAGGTCGGCGATCAGGTCGGCGGTGTCCTCGATGCCGAGGGCGAGGCGGATCATGTTGTCGCCAATCCCGAACGTCTGCCGCTCCGCCGGGGAGTAGTTCCAGTAGCTCATCACGAGCGGTTGCTCGATGAGCGACTCGACCCCCCCGAGGCTCGGGCCGATCCGCAGGATCCGCGCGGCATCGACGACGCGCGACGTCTGCTGCGAGTCGGCATCCTTGACGAGGAACGTCACGAGGCCCCCGTAGCCGCGCATCGACGCTTTGGCGACGGCGTGGTAAGGATGGCTCTCGAGGCCCGGGTAGTAAACCCGCTCCACCCGCGGGTGGGCCTCGAGGAACCGGGCGACGGCCAGGCCGTTGGCGTTGTGCCGGTCCATTCGCAGGGCGAGCGTCTTCAGGCCGCGCTCGAGGAGGTAGCAATTGTGGGGCGAATTGATCCCCCCCATGATGCCGCGGAGATTCCGCACCGGCTCCAGCCTCTCCCGCGAGCCGATGACGCCGCCGGCGAGGAGGTCGTTGTGGCCCCCGAGGTATTTCGTCGCTGAGTGGAGGACGAAATCGACGCCGTCGGCAAGCGGGCGGTGGTTGTAGGGGGTGCAGAGGGTGGCGTCGATGAGCGTGAGCACGCCGTGGCGGCGGCCGATGTCGGCGAACCGCCCGCAGTCGACGATCGAGAGATGGGGGTTGGTTGGCGACTCGCTGACGACCATCTTCGTCCGCGGGCTGATCGCCGCTTCCATGGCGTCGTAGTCGCCCGTCTTCACCTCGCGGAAGCCGACACCGAAGCGCGTCAGGTGACGGCGGCAGAACTCGCGGCTGCGGTGGTAGCACTGGTCGAAGAACACCACCTCGTCGCCGGCGCTCAGGTGCGCCATCAGCACGCCGACGAGCGCGGCCATGCCGCTGGAGAAGAGGACGGCCATCTCGCCGCCGTCGAGGGCGGCGAGTTTGTCTTCCACCACCCGTTCCCCCGGGTTGCCGTAGCGGCCATATTCCTCGCGGGGGAGGTCCTGCTCGATGAAATCCAGAATCGCGCGGGTGTTGGGAAAGGTGTAGGTCGACGCGGTGACGATCGGATCGGTGATGGCGTTGGCCAGTTTCTGCCGGGCCTCGCCGGCGTGGACAGCGGCGGTGGAGGGGCCCACGCCCCGCCCCGAACGGAGGACCGCGTCGAACGCGGCTGCCGACGGCGGGGGGCTCGACCCAGAGGAACGGTGGGGCTCAGGGCTGGTCATGGGGCGTCCGTGAGGGGGGAAATGGGCCGAAAAGCCCAGTCTTTACGCGAGTGTAGTCGGGGCCCGCGGCACCGACAAGGAATCCATGGCGGGACCGTTCGGCTGGAGAGGTTCGCGTGGGCGCGCGGCCAACAGGAGCGGTAAGCTGTCCTCCTTCGGCCCCGTCGGCGTGTCGCACGTGCGGACGATTCGGAGGGGCGACCGCGAGGCGATCCGCGCATGAGCAAGTCGAAGAGCCGCTCGAAGCAGCCGCGCTCCAGGGCCCGTGTCGAGCCGGCTCCCCCCGCCGAGCCCCGCTCGCTGTGGCCGCCACGCCGGCTGGTCATCTCGCTTTGCTCGCTCGCGGCGGCGGCGGCGATGGTCCGGGCCGGGCTCCTCGAACCGGTCGTCGGCGGCGTTGTCGACGGCGCAGTCCGCAACATCCTCACGGTCATTCTCGGCTTCTCGGCGCTGATGTCGGCGGTGCTGTGGTTCGTCCGCGAGAGCGGCCACAGCCCGGCGTGGAAGCGCGGGCTCGCCTTCGGGCTCCTGGGGCTGGTCGCCCTCGGTCTGGCCACGCTCCGGGTCGAACGCGTCAGTGGCAATCTCGTGCCGGAGTTCCGCTGGGTGTGGCAGAAGTCGCGCGACACGCTCCTCGCCCGCGCCGTCGCGCTGCCGCAGGTCGCCAACGCGGCCCCCTGGCAACCGGCTCCCCACGACTTCCCCCGCTTCCTCGGGCCGGCGGGCGACGCCTCGCTCCCCGCCTCGGCCCCGCGCTTGGCCTCTGTCTGGAAGAAGGACCAGCCGCCCCGCGAGCTGTGGCGCCGTCCGATCGGCGCTGGCTGGGGCGGGTTTGCCACCTGTGGCGATCACGCCGTGACGCTCGAGCAGCGCGGCGACGAGGAGATCATCACCTGTCTGTCGCTGGCCAGCGGAGAACCGCAGTGGCAGGTGGCGGTGACCGCCCGCCACCAGACGGTCCTCGGCGGGGCCGGGCCACGTTCGACGCCGGCGATCCACGACGGCGTCGTTTATACCGCCGGGGCCACCGGCTGGCTGTTTTGCGTCGATGGCGCTACCGGCAAGGTGCTCTGGAAAAAGGACGTGCTCGCCGATCTCGGCATCGACGCCGCTGCCCATGCTCTCGCGGTGGCCTGGGGCCGCGCTGGATCGCCGCTGATCCTCGGCGATGTCGTCGTTGTGCCGGGGGGGGGGCCGCGCGGCGACGGCCCGGTGGCGCTGGTGGCCTACGACCGGGCGACGGGCGAACGCCGCTGGAACGCCGGCGATGACCAAATCAGCTACGTCAGCCCGAGTCTCTTCGAGATCGGCGGGAAACCGTTTCTCGTGGCGGTGACGGAGTCGCAGGTGATCGGCTTCGATCCGGCTTCGCGGGACGAGGCGTGGCGCTTCCCTTGGCCGGGGCACAGCAACTCCGATGCCTCCTGCACGCAAGCGGTGGTGATCGGCCCGAACCGCCTCTTCATCTCGAAGGGCTACGGCATCGGTGCCGCGGCCTTCGATGTGGAGCCCGGCGCGGATGGGGCGTGGACGGTGAAGGAGGCGTGGCGCAACAAGGCCGGCATGAAGACGAAGTTCACGAATGTCGCCTTCCACGATGGCCACCTCTACGGCCTCTCCGACGGGATCCTCGAGTGCCTGCGGGCGAGCGACGGCAAGCGGATGTGGAAGGGGGGGCGTTACGACCAGGGGCAGCTGCTCCGCGTCGGCGATCTGCTCGTCGTTCAGTCGGAGCCGGGAGATGTCGTCCTCGTCGAGGCGACGCCGGAGGCCCATCGCGAGGTGGCCCGCCTCGCAGCCCTTTCCGATCAGACATGGAACTCCCCGGCGATCGTCGGGGACAGGCTTCTGGTGCGCAATGCCGTCGAGGCGGCCTGTTATCAGTTGCCGCTGCGGACAGGTGCCGCTGCGGCGGATCACGCCGTGCCGGCAGGCGGGGCGTTGCCTGCCGCAGAGACTCCCCCGTCGGCCGAGCCTGCTCCCGAGCACGTCGAGGAGAAGCCGGCGGTATGACCGCCGGCGCTACCAATGGTTCCAAGCCCCGCCACGCTCGCCGGCCGGACGGCGCTGGTCACCGGCGCGACGCACGGCATCGGCCGCGCTGTGGCGCTGCGGCTGGCGGCCGCCGGGGCCCGCGTCGCGATCCACGGCCGCTCGGCGCCGGCTGCCGAAGACCTGGCCGCGGAGCTCGCCGCCCAGGAGCGCTTTGCCGGTCAGTTCCTCGCCGATCTCGGGGAGCACTCGACGCTGCCGCGGCTCGTTGACGAGGTCACCGCGGCGCTCCCCGATCTCGACACGGTCGTTTTGATCGCCGGGGCCGACGTCCTCACTGGGGCCGCTGCGGCCTGGGGCTTCGAGCGGAAGCTCGACGAATTGCTGCGCGTCGATGTCGGGTCGACGATGCTTCTCACGCGGGGATTCGGCCGGTGGATGAAGGCCCGCTGGGAGGGGGAACAGGTGGCAACAGGGCAGGCGCGCGGGACGATTGTGACCATCGGCTGGGATCAGGCCGAAACCGGGATGGAGGGGGATTCGGGGGAACTGTTCGCGGCGACGAAGGGAGCGGTGATGGCGTTCACGCGGAGCGTGGCCCGGTCGCTCGCGCCCGAGGTGCGTGTCAATTGCGTTGCCCCGGGCTGGATCCGCACCAAATGGGGAGCGGGCGCGAGCGACCAGTGGCAGAAGCGGGCCGTGCGCGAGAGCATCCTGCGGCGCTGGGGGGAGCCGGCCGACATCGCCGCGACGGTGGCCTGGATCGTCTCTGCCGACGCCGCCTTCGTCACCGGCCAGGTGATTCCTGTCAACGGCGGCTTCCGGCGGGCGTGAGTGTGGTGGCTGCGCCGCGGCGGTCATGCCTCGTCTGACCGAAGGCGCCGCGATGACCGCAGACGGGCATCAGTCCCGTGGCTTCTTCCGCTTGGGTAGCTTCTTGAGCTTCGGCAGCTTTTTGAGCTTGGGGAGCTTTTTGAGCTTGGGGAGCTTCTTGAGCTTGGGGAGCTTCTTGAGCTTGGGGAGCTTCTTTTTCGTCGGTACTCTTTTTTTCTTGGGCGCAGGCGCGGGCTCCGGGAATGGCTCGGGGGTGGGGGGAGTAGACCGCCGCTTCCGGGCTGCGGGCTTGGGGATGCGCTCGGAGGGCGGCGGCGTGGGCTCGTCGGTCGCCGTCCCCAGGTCGACACCGAAAATCGACGCTAGATCGTCGTCGGCCAGGGCGTGGGTATCGTCGCCCCGGATCGCCCGCGACACCGAGTCCTTCGTGGCGGCGGCGATGAGCTCCCGTTGATCGACTCCTCGCAGCAAGAACAACAATTCCGGTTGCGTGTCGAGCCGGTGCCCCACCGCATAGAACACCGCGGCAAGATGCTTGCAGATGGCTGCTCCGTCAGGACAGCTGCAGGCGATCGAGATCTCCCGGGGCGAGGGGAAAAGACCCTCCTGTGGCTTCACCATCCGCTCCATCACGCCGTCCGAGAGGCGGCCGGAGAGCAGGTCGAGTAACGACCCGATCGACGCCGCGCAGTCTTTCTTGATCGCCTGCCATCTGACCGGCGGGAGCGGGGCGATGGCGATCGCGACGTCATACACCATCGACCCAGCGACGATCGCCTCGATTCGACCGCGGGTGATGAGGAGATCGACGACCGAGCCATTGCGCACATACGTACGGCCGCGTGGGAGACGATTGCTGATGTCGCTGAAGCTCTCCAGGCTCTGGCACCACGACCGGCCCCAGAAAGTCTTGGCGATATCGCGGCCGATGATCCGTACCGGCTCGGGGGCGCGGCCGGCCCAGGTGGCCCGCTTGGCCGCGCGTTTTTCGGCGCGGGCAATCCGCTTGCCGACCGGCGAGTATTCTCCCCAGGAGCTCAACCATTGCATCTGAACGGCCTTTGTCGTGTGGTGATTCGAGTGCCGGCCGATCCCGAGCTCGCTGCTCCCGAGTCTGTCCGGTGTCGGTGGTGATTCACCGGACGAGCGGCGTCAAGCCTCGCTGGCTGTCGCCGCAGGGATTCGGTGACCGGCTTGTGGGATGACGGACGTCACGTACTTTTTACCGGCACGACACGGAGTGTCACCACCATGCCATCTGCATCTGGGCCATCTGCATCCGCGGCCAGATTCCCGGCTTGCATCCGCGTCTCTCCCCATGGAAGGCTGATTTACGAGGCTGTCGAGCCGGCCGACGAGGTCGCCGGGGCAGCGCCGGAGACTCTCGCAATGGCCGCCGCCTTTGCCGACGGGCAGGCTGCTGGACTGCTCCATCTGGCCGGGCTTCCCGACAGCGTCGGCGTGCCACCAGACGTGGCCTACTTCCGTGGCTGTGCGCGGAAGGTCGTGGAGGCGATCGGCCGGCTCGCCGAGGACGCCCGCCGGGCATTCCTGGAGGCGACATCCGACGAACAGCCGGCAGCGATCCTGCCGCCACCGGATACCCTTGCCCTGGCGGCGATGATCGCCGCCGCCCCTCCGATGCGTGGCCTCGACCACCTCGATGCCGCGGCGCTGCGGGGGATCTGGCACGAACTGGCTGCCGGAGTCCGTGCGCAGGCGGCGACGAGACCGGGAGGCCTAGCCGCCGTGCTCGCAGCGATCGACCCGCGGTTCCACCTTCTCGGGAAGGTGACGTTCCATCTGGCTGAAAACCGCCGTGACGAGGCGCGGCCGTTCGCGTTCCTCGCCACCTATGCCCACCGGCTCACGGCATCCTCGGCCGTGCAGCATCTGCCCTTGGCGAAGGCGGTCGAATCCTCCGCCGAACACCGCGATCAAGCAAAACTCGTGGAGTTGCTGGCGCCGGTCCAGGCGGCCGCGGACCGCAGCACCCTGATCCGGGAATGGCTCGATTCCCGAGCGATCTTCACGCCCCGGGCGATCACGATCGCGGAGGCTCACCGCTTTCTCCGGGATGTGCCCGCGATGGAGGAGAGCGGACTGGTCGTCCGCGTGCCCGACTGGTGGCGAGGCCGGAAGCCGCCGCGGCCGACGGTTCAGGTGCGCCTCGGCGATGCTGCCCCATCCGCCGTCGGGGTTGACGGCCTGCTCGATTTCTCCGTCGATCTCGCCCTCGACGGCACACCACTGACGGCGGCGGAGACCAGCGACCTCCTCGCCGGCACCGAAGGGCTCACGCTCCTCCGCGGACGCTGGGTGGAGGTCGATCGGGACCGTCTCCGCCAGGCCCTCGACCAGTGGAAGCGGCTCGAACGCGAGCATGCCGAGGGGATCGATTTCGTCACAGGGATGAGGCTGCTTGCCGGCGCCGACTTGGGGGCCGACGAAGGGACCGCGGCAGCGAGTGTTGAGTGGTCGAACGTCACCGCGGGGGGGTGGCTCCGTGAGACCCTCGGCGCGCTTCGCGATCCCCGCGGCCGCCCGGGCTGCACGCCTGGCAATGGCCTGGCTGCGACACTCCGTCCCTACCAGGCGGACGGCGTCCGCTGGCTCTGGTTCCTCACGAGGCTGCGACTGGGGGCGTGCCTCGCCGATGACATGGGGCTCGGCAAAACAGTCCAAGTGATCGACCTGTTCCTTCGCCTCCGCGACGACGCTGCCGCGACCCCGGCAGCGTCACCCCGGCGCGGCGCAGCAAGGACGTCGGCTCGTTCCACGAAGCCGTGCCAGCCCAGCCTGTTGGTGGTGCCTGCCTCGCTCGTGGGGAACTGGAAGCAGGAGCTTGCCCGCTTTGCCCCACAACTTCGGGCGCTGTTTGTGCACCGTTCGGAGTGCCCGACCGACCTCTTCGATCGGCTGGCGGCCGAGCCGGAGCGGGAACTGGAGCGTTACGACGTGGTGGTCACAACCTATGCGATGGTGAAGAAACTTCCCTGGCTGACGGCCATGGCCTGGCGCCTGGCGGTGCTCGACGAGGCGCAGGCGATCAAAAACGCCTCGTCG
>Ga0114978_10003291_pt1 | contig 13266 bp, 12 predicted proteins | sample S_140212_EF_Meta_FD_87027 | JGI IMG/M metagenome (GOLD analysis project Ga0114978, IMG submission 87027) | Freshwater microbial communities from Lake Simoncouche, Canada to study carbon cycling - S_140212_EF_MetaG | ecosystem: Environmental > Aquatic > Freshwater > Lake | place: Lake...
GAACCTGCCGGTTGTTCCCGCGAGCCGACAGATCCGCGTTGAGTGGCTGCCCGACGGCGTTTGGAAGATCACGGCGCTCTGCGGCTTCATGGAAAGCCCGAACATCCCGCGGTTTCTCGAGCGCGCCAAGACGCAGGGGTTCAACTTCGACGCCGAGCAGACGACTTACTTCGCCCGCCGTACCTCAGTGGTGCCCACGGGAATCTCGAAGATGTCGAGCTGGCGCAAGCGGCTCTACGCAACGCTGTCGCGCAATTCGGTTGATGCGACGCGCTCGTTCAGCCTGCCGCCCGACCGAGTGGTCGACTTCGGCGCGCAAGTCGAGCTCTGAGCGCCCGCGCGTAACTTAGGCATTGGGCTTGCGGATCCGATTTCCGCAGCACTTGCAGGTCGACAACGCCTCGTCGGCCCAGAAATCCTCCATCGCCTGCGCGAAGTGTTTCACGATGTCCTTGCAGTCGAAGACCTTGTCGTAGACCAGCGTGTTGCACTTCTCGCAGAAGAAGATGAGGTGCTCAGGCTCGCCCTGCGGCCGGCGGCGCTCGACGACGAGGCCGAGGGTGTTGGGCCCGCGCTGAGGAGAGTGGGGGACATTGGGCGGGATGAAGAAGACCTCGCCCTCGCGGATCGCGTGCACCTTGACCACACCGTCCTCGATCGTCTTGACCGAGACATCGCCCTGGAGTTGGATGAAGAACTCCTCGCTGTTGACCTTGTGAAAGTCGTTGCGAGCGTTGGGGCCCTTGATGATCATCACGAAGAAGTCGCGCCCGGAATAGAGGTACTTGTTGCCCACCGGGGGTCTGAACTGCTCGCTGTTGGCCCCAACCCAGTCGAGCAGGTTGAACGGCGCCATCACCGCGCCGTCGGCCATGAACCCGTTGGGTTCTCCTGGCGTGTCGTCGATCGACTGGAAGCGGGAGATGACGCCGGGCTTGGAGGGAGCAGTGGTCATGCGCTCATCGTACTGCGCTCGGGTTTCATTACTATCCCCCCCATGGCCGCCACTGTCTCGGACATTCACTCAATCCCGTTCATCCGTTCGCTTGCCGGGCGGCTGCTCTTGTTGGGGATCCTTCCGGGCACCGTGGTCATCGCCGCAATCGTTGCTTGGGGCATGACGGATAAGTTTCAAGCGCTGGTGGCCGCGTCCGAGGTCGATTTGGCGCGCGAGACGCTGGTGCTTGCCGACGCGATCAGCAAGTCCAACACCGATGCCATTCAGGTAGCTGCCCTCATCGCCGTCCAACAGCAAACCGAGCTCTTCGGTCAGCGGAAGCTGACGGTGGACTTGCTCAAGGCCGTGCTCGCCGCCGATGAGAACCTCACCGCGGCCTATGTGCTTTACGAGCCCAACGCCGACGCCAAGGACGCGACCGCCGCGACCACCGACCCGAAAGAGTGGATGGATGCGACGGGTCGATTCATGCCGTATCCGTTCCGCGACTGGAAAAACGGCGATGCGATCACGGTGAAGCCGAGCATCGACTTCGAAACGAGTCTGTACTACGACGGCGTGCGCAAGGCTTTCTCTGCCGATGGCGTTGCGGCGACGATGGTCACCGAGCCGTACTTCTACGAAGGTCAGTTGATCGTCGAGCATTCACATCCGATCGTCATCGATGGCAAGTTTCGCGGGATTGGCGCAGCTGATCGCGCGCTTGCATCCATCGAGCGATTGGTGCGCGCGCGCAGTGCGGAGATCGGCGTTGAGTCGTACTTGATCTCGTCACGAGGGCGCTATGTCGTCGCGACCGAGGATCCTGAGATCACTGCCGATGTGTTGAAGCAGGTTGGATCGCAGTTGCGCACCCATCCCGTCGCCGACTCGCCGATTCGCGCGCTGATCGAGCCGGCGATGCGCCAAGCAACGGCGGCGGGATTCGTGTGCGAAATGGAAGATCCGCGCGACGGCCGCGAGTTGTTGGTTGCATCAGTGCACCTCGTCGACGGCGATTGGCGGCTGATCTGCACCAAGCCGCGCGAAGTGGTGATTGCGTCGATTCGGACTGAGGTCTGGATCAGCGCACTGATATTTGCCGCGGGGCTTGGGTTGTCGATGGCGCTGGTGGGCTGGATTTCGATCAGCACGGGCCGACGGGTGCGCGCGGCGGCGGTGGCGGCTGACGCCATTTCCGACGGCGACCTCAGCGTGGTCATTCCCGACAGCGATTCCAGCGACGAGGCGGGCGTGCTTCTGCGCAGCCTGCAGCAGATGAAGGAAAATCTCAACGGACTTATTTCAAGCGTGCAGAGTGCGGGCGTGACGCTCGACTCGAGCGCGCTCGAGCTGTCGGCAACCAGCCGCGAGCAAGAGGGCGTTGCGCATCGGTTCGGCGAGTCGTCGAGTCAGATCGCCGGCGCGACCAAGCAGATCAGCGCGACGGGCATGGAGTTAACGCAGACCATTCTTGAGGTCGATCGCGCGGTCGACCGCACCGCTCGTCTCGCCGACGGCGCGCGCGGGGATCTGGCCTCCGTCGACACCACCATCCGCGAACTCGCCGAGGCAACCGGCTCCATCGCGATCAAACTCTCTGCGATCAGCGAGCGGGCGTCGAGCATCAACGGCGTGGTGACGACGATCGCCAAGGTCGCCGACCAAACCAATTTGCTTTCGGTCAACGCCGCCATCGAGGCCGAGAAGGCGGGCGAGCAGGGGCGCGGCTTCCTGGTCGTCGCCCGCGAAATCCGCCGGCTTGCCGACCAGACCGCAAGCGCCACCGTCGACATCGAGTCCATGGTGCGCGAGATGCAGTCCGCCGTTGGCGCGGGCGTGATGGAGATGGATCGTTTTGCCGAGAAGGTGCGCCGCGGCGTCGACGAAGTGGTCGCGTCGAGTCGGCAGATGGCGGAGGTCATCGCGCAAGTCGAGGCCAACGCCGCGCGTTTCCGCATCGTGGCCGATGGCATGGCCAGCCAATCGCAGGGCGCCGCCACCATCTCGGATTCGATGGGTGGACTGGCGACATCGGCCAAACGCGCCATCGACAGCGCCGAAGAGTTCCGGCGAACCGCATCGGAACTGCAACGCGCCAGTCAGGTGCTGCGCATGACGGTGGCCGCGTTCACCTTAGACGGGTAAGCGTTACGACGGCATTTGCCGAGCGCGTCCGCATTCGGCGCACTTCATGCTGCTCGTCGGCATGCCACTGAGGTTGTAGCCGCAGCCCGGGCAACGGTCGTCGCGAAAGTCGATGAGCACAGCGAGCCCGCAGCCAGCGCAGGAACTTTCGCCCAGCGCGACGGTGGATTGCACCGAGCAGCGCGGGCATTTCCACTCGATCGATGTGATTGGATCGGCGTCGAACGCGCGCCCGCGATGGATGCGCATGAGAATCAACGCGCCGATGATCGAGGTGGATGCAACCACAGCGAATGCCAGCATCAACTGGCCCATGAATTCGCTGAGGGGTCCCCGCGGCGTGTCCAGCCACAGCGCGTAGGTCAAGAGCAGTCCAAGGGCGAGCACCGATGTGCTGGCGAGATGGCGCAGGAAGCGCAACGCCGATGCGCACCGTGAAAGTCCGAGCAGATTCCAGATGCCGATGGCCGTTGCCAACGCGCCCAACAACACGGTCGCCATCCACCACTGCGACGGTGAGTTGGCGGCGGGGCGGGTGATCACCGCGATGCCACCAAGAATTCCAGCGCACGCTGCGCAGCCGATTCCGATCGGCGCAAGACGGCGGTCGAGCGTTGATGGCGCTAGAGTCGCGTTGAAGCGGCTTGTCGAAGCCGCGCGCCAACCGACTGCCGATGTCGCCGCGGCAACGGTGGCGGCGAGCGCGATGAAGCCGATAGCGAGGAAGTCGCTTGAGCTATTCCATGTTGTCGACCCGATTATGGACGCGGCGCAGGTTCCCAGCAGCACGACGAACGCGCCCCAGATGGCGATCGACTCCGCCAGCGCCAGCGCGCGATCTTCCCGACGCCGATGAAACAGACCGGGAGTGGCGACGAGGTATGCCGGAATCCCCAAGGCGAACCAAGTAAAGATCAACCCCTGCCACATCTGGATGCTCGCGAAGCTCAACCAAATCACCATCACCATAAGAAGGGTGGCGATGATGATGTATCCGAGATGGAAGCGTTGGTAGAGATCGATGCGCGTGCTGGCATCGCGTGCCGCCGCTGGAATCATGAGCGTCGATGCCACCGCGATCAGGACGGCGGTCTGGAGGATGCGGTTGGCCAGTGCGGAGTCGAGGAAGATCGCCGCGAGGCCAAGCAGCGCAGATGCTGCGAGTGCCACGAGCATGGACTTCAGGACCAGTGATCGGGTGAGCATGGGCGCAGCGTAGCCAGTCGGCCTCGGCATCCCGCGCGCGTCAAAACCCACGCGCTTCAAAAACCACGCGTGTCAAAACCTAGTGTGTCGGGTCTTTCACGCCAGTGTCCCGCGTGCGCTCTTTCTCGGCGGCTTCGAGGAGCTCACACAGCACATCGATGGAGCCGCGTTTTTCCAGGAACTCTGCGAATCGCTTGGCCGCGTCGGGGTTGGCCAGCATCGACGCGAGCGGCGTGAAGAAATGGATCGCCGCGGCACCGATGGCGTTGAGTGGACGCGACATCTCGAGAAACGCCAGCGCTGGCCCGGTCATGCGCCGGCGAGCCACCTCGGCGGCGAGGCGCTCGAGCATCGCGCGGTCTTCGGGCGATGGCTCGCAGGGCTTTCCGTCGCCGAGGGCGAAGGCGTTGCGTAGGAAGTCGCGCATGCGCGGAGCGTAGCGCACACCACCGCTACACTCGCGCCCGATGTGCACACTCGCCTCACTCGCGTTGCTTTCTGTTCTCGCGCCCGCGCCGGCGCAGAACCCGCCCGTTGCTTCCATCGACGCACCAACGGGCATGCTCTGGATTGCCGGCGGCGAGTTCGTCATGGGCTCGACCGATGCGCTGGCTCGGCCCGACGAGTCGCCGAAGCACAAGGTGAAGGTTGACGGCTTCTGGATGGACGCGACCGAAGTCACCAACGCGCAGTTCGGCGCCTTCGTCGCGGCCACGGGCTACAAGACCATCGCCGAGCGGCCGGTCGATTGGAACGAGCTGAAGAAGCAGGTGCCCGAAGGCACGCCCAAGCCGCCCGACGAGGTGCTCGTTCCCGGATCGTTGGTCTTCACGCCGCCGGCTGCTGGTCAGCCCGCCGAGGACTACACGAGTTGGTGGGCGTGGACGCCAGGCGCAAACTGGCGTCATCCGCAGGGCCCGACCAGTTCCATCGATGGGAAGGACACCGTTCCCGTTGTGCAAATCGCCTTCGATGATGCGGTGGCGTATTGCAAATGGGCTGGCAAGCGGCTGCCGACCGAAGCCCAATGGGAGTTCGCCGCGCGCGGCGGGCTTGCGGAGAAGATGAATGCTTGGGGCGATGAGCCAGTTGATCCCGGAGCGGGAAAGCCTTGGCGTTGCAACATCTGGCAGGGCGATTTTCCCCGCAAAAACACCAAAGATGACGGCTTCGAGCGTGCAGCGCCGGTCAAGAGTTTTCCGCCAAACGGCTTTGGGCTCTTCGACATGGCGGGCAATGTGTGGGAGTGGTGCGCCGACTTCTACGCCGACAATACCTACGCAGTGGTTGCGCGCGCTGCGGGCGAGGGTGGCGCTGCGGTGAATCCAAAGGGGCCGACGCGGTCGCGCGATCCACGCAATCCCGATGCGCCTGAAAGTCGCGTGCATCGCGGTGGTTCGTTCCTCTGCAACGACAGCTACTGCGCCAGCTACCGCCCGAGCGCGCGCATGGCCTCGCCGCCCGACACCGCGCTCGAGCACTTAGGCTTTCGATGTGTGAAGGACGCGAGCACGCCGACGACCACGCCGACGAGCGCGACGCCGACCACGCCGACGACTACGGCGCCGACCCCGAAGTGACGCGTTACTCTGCGCGATATGAGTTTGCCATCCATCGATCTTTCGAAGCTGCGCTACATCCTCGCAACCGATTGCGGTTCGACGACCACCAAGGCGATTCTGGTTGAGAAGATCGGGAATTCGTGGCGCCAGACTCAGCGCGCCGAGGCGCCGACGACCGTCGAGGAGCCGTTTGCCGATGTGACCATTGGCGTTTCGAACGCGCTCACCGAGATCGGTGAACTCGCGGGGCGTCGCTTTATCGCCGACGACGGGACGATCATCCGCCGCAAGAGCGACGCCGATGCGAACGGTTGCGACCTCTACATCTCGACCTCGAGCGCGGGCGGCGGCCTGCAGATGGTCGTTGCCGGTGTGGTTGCGCAGATGACGGCCGCGAGTGCAAAGCGGGCCGCACTTGGCGCGGGCGCGATCGTCATGGACACCATCGCCGCCAACGACAAGCGCAAGCCTCATGAGCGCATCCAGCGCATCCGCGAACTGCGGCCCGACATGGTGCTGATTTCCGGCGGAACTGACGGCGGCAATGTTCAGCAGGTCGTGCAGCTGGCCGAGCAGATCGCGCCCGCCAAGCCGCGCCCGCGCTTCGGCGGCGCGTATGAACTCCCGGTGATCTTCGCGGGAAACAAGGATGCCGCCGCGCAGGTGAAGCAGATCTTCGGCGCCGCGGGCGAGAAGGGTTTCGACCTTGCGGTTGTCGACAATCTCCGCCCCTCGCTCGAGCAGGAGAATCTCGGCCCCGCGCGCGACAAGATTCACGATGTGTTCCTTGAGCATGTCATGGCGCACGCCCCGGGTTACGACCGGCTGATGGCTTGGAGCGACGCGCCGATCATGCCGACGCCCGGCGCCGTCGGCGACATCCTGCAGCGCATTGCCGCGCGCGATGGGCTGAACGCGGTTTGCGTTGACATTGGCGGCGCGACCACCGATGTTTTCAGCGTGTTCGGCGGCACTTTCAACCGCACGGTGAGCGCGAACCTCGGAATGAGTTACTCGATCTCGAATGTGTGCGCCGAGGCCGGGCTGGAGAATGTCCTGCGCTGGGTGCACATCGATATGGACGAGCGCGAGCTGCGTAATCGCGTGAAGAACAAGATGATTCGCCCGACCACCATTCCGCAATCGGCGGAGGCGCTGGTGTTTGAGCAGGCGGTTGCTCGCGAGGCGCTTCGGCTGGCGTATGTGCAGCACAAGGAGTTCGCCACCACGCTCAAGGGCGTGCAGCAGCAGCGAACCGTCGGCGATCTGTTCGCGCAGGTCGCGAGCGGGCAGTCGATCGTCGACGATATGAGGCTCGATCTCCTGGTCGCCTCGGGCGGCGTGCTCAGCCATGCGCCGAGGATGGAGCAGACCGCGGCGATGTTGGTCGACAGCTTTGAGCCGCAGGGTTTCACCCAGTTGGCCAAAGACTCGATCTTTATGATGCCGCACCTCGGCGTGCTTGCCAGCGTGCACTCGGTGGCGGCGATGGAGGTTTTTGAGCGCGATTGTCTGGTGCGGCTGGGCTGGAGCGTGGCCGCGAAGGGCGAAGGTAAGTGGGGGCGCAAGTGCTTCAGCTACCGCGTGTCGGGTGCGGTGGTGGCGGCGGGCGAGCTCGGCTGCGGCGATGTCGCGCTGGTTCGCGTCGGCCCCGAGCAGGAGGTCGAAGTCGTGGTCGAACCGACGAAGGATTTCGATCTGGGCGCGGGGCCGGGCAAGTCGGTCACGCGACGGGTGAAGGGCGGCACCGTCGGAATTCTCTTCGACGCGCGCGGCCGTCCGCTCACGCTTCCCGAGTCGGCCGTCGATCGCAAGGCCGCCGTCGCACGATGGGCGAAAGTATGGTCAACCTGAACCTCTGCTAGGTTGCGCGGATGGCCAAGGCATATACGCCAGGACTTAAAGTATCGGCTCGCACCAACTTTCGCGCGCGTCGACTGCTGCCCGTACAAGGCGATGTGCTGGTCAAGCTCGGTGACCGCGTACGCGCCCGCGACATCGTCGCCCGCACTTTCATCGACGGTGATGTTGTTCCTGTTGCGGTTGCGTCGTTGCTCTCAGTGCAGGCGGCCGATCTTCCCGATCTGCTGCTGGTGAAGATTGGCGACGAGGTTGCGGCGGGTCAGATCATCGCGCGGTCGAAGGGCATCTTCGGCTTCGGCAAGAAGGAAGTCGCATCGCCGTCCGCGGGCACCGTCGAGAGCGTCAGCGCCACCACGGGGCAGATGATGCTTCGGGGCGCGCAACTCGCCGTTGAAACCAAGGCGTACATTGATGGCACGGTGGTCGAGATACTTCCCGGCGAAGGCGCGGTCGTCGAAACCGACGCGGTGTTCGTGCAGGGAATCTTCGGCATCGGCGGTGAAACCATCGGCGCGATCCGCATGGCCAGCGCCACGCCCAATGCGATCCTTGACGCAGCGCAGATCAAGCCCGACATGAAGGGCTGTGTGGTGGTCGGCGGCGCGCGCATTACCGCGGTCGCCGTGAAGGCCGCGCAGGCCGCGGGCGTGGCCGCGATCGTCTCGGGTGGAATCGACGACTCCGATCTGAAGGCGATCCTCGGCTACGACCTCGGCGTTGCCATTACCGGCACCGAGAAAATCGGACTCACCATCGTGGTCACCGAAGGCTTTGGCGACATCGCCATGGCCGAGCGCACCTTTGCGCTGCTGAAGTCGTTCGAGGGCCGCGAGGCCAGCGTCAACGGCGCGACGCAGATTCGCGCGGGCGTGATGCGACCCGAGATCATCATCGCGCGCACCGCCGCCGACCCCGCGCCCACCCACGGCGCGCGCACCGAGGCGGGAGCGCTCGAGATCGGCACGCAGGTGCGACTGATCCGCGATCCGCACTTTGGAGTGCTCGCAAGCGTGACGGCGTTGCCCAACGAGCCCGCCGTGCTCGAGTCCGGCTCGAAGGCGCGCGTGCTCGAAGTCGCATTCAGCGACGGTCGACGCGTGACGGTTCCTCGGGCGAATGTTGAACTGATCGAGACATAATCGAGGCATGATCAATGCATGATCAATGCATGATCAAGGCATGATCGAGACATGATCAAGACGCGACTCCGCCTTGTGCGGCGCGCAGAGGAGACTTTGATGATGAATGCACTTGCGCTCAGGTGGGCTTTCCGAACGATGGCGGCGGCGATGTTGTCCGCGAACGCCGGTGCGTTGGCGATGCCGCCCGCGCCGACAAATGTCGTTGCAACAGACCGACCAGGCGATGGTGGTGGCGCGGTGATGTTGCAATGGACAGCGCCCGCGCCAAGCGAGGTGAAGGAGGCGCGCATCGAGCGCAGTGCGACCGCCGCCGAGTTGAAGGCTTCCGCGCCCAACGGCGCTGCTTGGATCAGCGTCGCCAGCGCGCCCACGCTTGCGGGCGAAGGCCTTGGCTTTGAAATCACCGACCTTCCGCCCAGTGCCGCCGACAAGAGCAGCACCGATCAACTCGTCTTTCGCGTGGCCTTTCTCGCAACCGATGGCGAGATGAGTGCATTCACCGACTCCAACACTGTGGTCGGTGTGGCGAACATCTTTCTTGCCAAGAAGCTCGGACTTGCGGTTTCGCTTGTCCTTGTTTGTGGCTCGGTGATCCTCTGGATCTTGCTCGCGCGCGCGGGCCGTTCGGTGAAGATCCGCCGCATCGCTGCGCTCGATGCGGTCGACGAGGCCATCGGTCGCGCAACCGAAATGGGTCGCCCCGTGCTCTTCGTGCCGGGCATCCAGGATATGACCGACATCCAGACCGTCGCCGGCGTGACCATCCTCGGTCGCGTTGCCAAGACGGCCGCCGAGTACGACGCAACGCTCGAGGTCCCCACCTGCCGCTCCATCGTGATGAGCGCGTGCCGCGACACCGTTCAAGCTGCGCACTTCGGCGCGGGCCGTCCCGAGACTTACCGCGAGGCGAACATCAACTACATCACCGACGAGCAGTTCGGCTATGTCGCCTATGTCGCGGGCAGAATGGTGCGCGAGAAGCCGGCCGCGTGCTTCTACATGGGTGCGTTCTACGCGGAGAGCCTGGTGCTGGCCGAGAACGGCAACGCGGTCGGCGCGATTCAGATCGCGGGTACCGCCGAACCGTCGCAGCTTCCCTTCTTCGTCGCCGCCTGCGACTACACGCTGATCGGCGAAGAGTTTCTCGCGGCCAGCGCTTACCTCTCTGGTGAGCGCGATCAGTTAGGCAGCATCAAGGGTCAAGACCTTGGCAAACTCATCGCCGTGATGGCGATTCTCGTGGGCTGCGTGCTCGCGACGATCGCTGCGTTTGCGCCCGAAGGCGCGTCCGCCCGCGCGAGCGCTGCATTTCAAAACTTTCTCGGAGGCTAACCCATGCTTCGACGCACCATCCCGATGCTCATTCTCTCGGCGAGCGGCATTCTGCTCGTAGTCGCCTACTTCTCGCCGTTCACCACCAGTTGGAGCGAGACGGTTCTTGACTGGTTCAATGTGCTCGCCGCCGTTGCCTTTGTGTTGGGCGCAGGAAATCTTCTTGCGGTCAATCTCGAACTCGTTTCGGCGCGCCGCGCTGGCTGGGCTTACGCGCTCATCACGCTGCTTTCATTCGCCGCCATGTTCGTCTTCGGTCTGTTCAAGATCGGCGTGGTTCCCAACCCCGATCATCCCAATGTCTATTTCGCCGGCGATTACGAATCGTCGCAATCCGCATTCGGTTGGGTGTACGAGTACATCTTCTCGCCGCTGACATCGACCATGTTTGCGCTGCTCGCCTTCTATGTTGCCAGCGCCGCCTTCCGCGCCTTCCGCGCCAAGAACATCGAAGCGATCTTGCTGCTGAGCACCGCGTTCATCGTGCTGATCGCGCAGACCGCGGGTGGAATGTTCCTTACCGGATGGATTCCAGAGGACAGCATGTTCGCGTTCCTGCGCTTTGACTGGATGAAAGTCGGCATCACCGAGTACATCCAAACCGCGGGCATGCGCGCGATCACCATCGGAATCGCGCTGGGTATTGCGGCGACAAGTCTTCGCCTCATCCTCGGCCTCGACAAGAGCTATCTCTCGAAGAACTGAAAGGAGCCAACCATGACGACTACAAGCCAAACAAACATGAACAAGCAATCGCCTGGCCGGCTTCGTGAGTTTCTCGCGGGCATCGGCAATGTCGACCGACGCTGGATCTTTCTTTCGATGGCGCTTGCCGTCGGCGTGCCGATCCTGCTGAAGCTGCGCTTTCCTGAGGTTCCCGGCCCGATGGCGAAAGCGACTTTCGACGCGGTTGAGAGCATCCCCGAGGGATCGCGCGTACTTCTTTCGTTCGACTACGACCCCGCGAGTGCGGGCGAGTTGCAGCCGATGGCCAGCGCGCTCGTCTACCACTGCGCGTCGCGCCATCATCGAATCGTCTTCATGGCGCTGTGGCCGCTGGGCAAGCAGATGGCGGACAAGACCATCAAGGATGTGCTGCTGGAGTTCCACCCTGAGTACAAGTATGGCGTCGACTATGTCCAGCTTGGATACAAGGCGGGAAATGAAGGCGTCATTAAACTGATGACAACCAACATTCCTGGTCAGTATCCAACTGACGCCGACGGCGCCGCGCTTTCGAAGATGCCCATCGTTGCTGACGCCGCCGATCTGCGCGCGTTCAAGTTCATTGGCAGCCTTTCCGCGGGCTATCCGGGCGCGAAGGAGTGGGTGCAGTACGCCAAGGGCAACACGCCCGACGCGTTTAAAGTTGTTGGCGGATCGACGGGCGTGCAGGTGAGTCAGTTGCTTCCGTATTACCCAAAGCAGATGGAAGGCCTGTTGGTCGCCATCAAGGGCGCGGCTGAATACGAGATGCTCGTGACCAGCAAGTATCCCGCAGCGCAACACGCCGATCGACTCGAGGAGGGTCGCCGCCGCATGGGCCCGCAGTTGGTCGCACACCTGCTGATGATCGGCCTGATTGTGTTGGGCAATGTCGCGATGATTGCCGGACGCGGCATGAAGGGTGGTGCACGATGAGTACCGCGAACACGCAAACATCCGCGCCCGGCCGGTCCGATTTGCGCTGGCTCTGGATTTCGTTGATGGTGTTTTCAGTTGCCGCGCTCGCGGCCAACGCCCTTTTACGCAAGGACGGCATGGCGCATCGCTATGTCGAGGTCATCGAGTTTGAGCGCGTGGAGGCGAAAGCAGTTGTTGAATCCAGCGCGAATGCGGCGGGAACTGAAACCGCTCAAACTGAGTGGGTCGATCCCACCGACGCGCGCCTGGCCAATGGAACGCTGCGCCTTGTCGAAGGCGTCGCGCCGATCAAGTGGAAACTGCACAAAGATGTCGCGTCCACGACGGAAGCCAACGAAACTATTGCGCGGCGTGCTGCGGGCGACATGAGCGCCCCGGTGGTCGAGCTCAGCATGTGGAACTCGCTGGGAGTGTGGGCGGCCGCGCTTCTCACGCTCGGCATCTTCTCGTTTCTCTATCGCGACAACCCGTACTACAAGGTGTCGGAGAGCCTGCTGATCGGCTCATCGGCCGCGTACTGGATGATCAACGGCTTCTGGACCACGATCGTCCCCAATCTGTTCGGCAAGCTCGCGCCTGATGTCGTGCGCGCCTACGCGATTCCATCGCTGCCGGTGTCCGAGCACCCTGGACTCGATGCTGGACTTGCGTTTGTGCCGCTCATTCTCGGCTTCATGCTGATCTGGCGTCTTGCGCCCAAGGGCGGTTGGATCGCGGTGTGGCCGCTGGCGTTCATCATCGGCACTACGGCGGGCCTCAAGTTGGTGTCGTCGATCGAGTCTGACCTCATGGCGCAAGCGGTGGCGACCATGAAGCCAATGGTGGTGTTCGCGGCGCCGAGCACGAGTGCCGTCGCGTCATCAGCCGTGAGCGCGGTCAATTTCTGGGCAACGGTCGGATCGCTCGTTGGCGTCGTCGGCGTGCTTTCGGTGCTGACCTATTTCTTCTTCTCGGTCGAGCACAAGGGAGCGGTCGGCAAGGCGGCGCGGCTGGGCGTGTGGTTCCTCATGATCACTTTCGGTTCAGCCTTCGGCTTGACGGTGATGGGACGAATCACGCTGCTCGCGCAACGGCTTGAGTTCCTGTTCAATTCGTGGCTCAACATCAATTGATGACGCGGGCGCTCTTTCGCGCGCCGCCGACCAACCGCAGGGTTTGGTTGTCAAAGACAGATTTTTCGAGCAACAGCCCCGGCAACCCGCTGGCGAACAACACGCCGAGCGGGCCACCGCGGCCGCAGACAGAAGATTGATTGCTTGCGAACGACTTGCGAACGGCGTGCTGCCGCATGATCAGTGCATGATCAACGCATGATGAACGCATGATGAACGCATGATTAACGCTTGCGTCGCGACAGAACCCCCGCGAGCCCGAGCAGCGCGATCGCACCTGGCGCTGGAATCGCCGAGCCGGACACGCTTATGTTGTCGAA
>Ga0114978_10003294_pt1 | contig 13256 bp, 2 predicted proteins | sample S_140212_EF_Meta_FD_87027 | JGI IMG/M metagenome (GOLD analysis project Ga0114978, IMG submission 87027) | Freshwater microbial communities from Lake Simoncouche, Canada to study carbon cycling - S_140212_EF_MetaG | ecosystem: Environmental > Aquatic > Freshwater > Lake | place: Lake...
CAAATTCAACAAGCACAAACTCAGGAGCAATAATCGTAGCAGGTGGCGGTGGTTTTGGCGGAAATATCTATGCCAAAGACATTTATAGTAATGGTTCTGCTATTGTTACAACTGCAACAATTGGTAATTTTGGTGTAAGTAGCATAATAGCCGGCACTGATACTGCGGTATACATTGGCGGCGGCAACGCCTATACAATTTGGAACACAAGCACACTACAAAGTGTTACAGGTCGTGGTGCAATAACATCAAATGCTATTACGATTTCTAATACAACAAATTCAACTGCTACAAATACTGGTGCATTAACTGTTACAGGTAGTGTCGGTATCGGTAGTAACTTAAATGTTGGTGGAAATATCCGTGGAACTTTCCTTGACAACTATGTAGTTGTCACTCAAAACAATGGTACATTAACTACTAGCACAGGACTACAATATACAGGAACTGATAGCAGATTAACAGTTGGTGGAGTTATTGCTTCTGGTGGAAACATCCTCGAAAATAATGTTCGCGTATTAACTAATATTAAGCCAGCGGCTGGAACTGCAATTTCTATTACAAGCGTAAGCACAAGTAATGGAACGATGAGCTTTACAGTTAACAACGAAGGTGTTACAAGTCTTGCGGGAACAACATATATAGGCATCAGCGCAGTTAGTGGCGGTATTACATTAACAAACTTGGGTGTACAGACATTAACTGCTGGCACAGATACGGCAGTAAGCCAATCGACAGGTACTATCACCGTTTGGTCAACAAGCACACTACAATCTATTACAAATAGAGGTGCCGCAACAAGCAATGCAATTAGCATTAGTAACGCAACAGGCAGTTCTACTTCAACCGGCGGTGCGTTAGTTGTTGACGGCGGTGTTGGAATAGGACAAAACCTAAACGTAGGCGGTACATTAAATGTTTGGGGCAGATCAACATTTGCCAACGAAGTAGTGTTTAATGGAACAGCAACATTTGTTTATTCTACTAATACATACTATACAGATAATTTAATTGATCTACACACAACTTCTACTGGAGTTAATACCCAGTGGGCATTTGATGATGGTAAAGACATTGGCTTGAGATTATATTATTATAATCGCACTACAGTTACAGGAACACAAGCCGCATTAGTTCTGTCAAATAGCTCACAACTACTAGAATTTTTTAGTTCAGGAACAGAATCTAATACAGGCACAATTATTAATGGTGTCTACGGCGGATTTAAAACAGGCCTAATACAGTTAACTGGCACCGGAGCAACAGCAAGTAGTTCAGCAGTTAGCAATCAATCGTTAACTATTAGTGCAAACGGTTTAGGTGTTACTGGCGCTAGTTATTTTGCCAACAACGTAGGCATCGGTGGCACAGCAACATTATCCAGCGCAGGTGTTACAAACAACTTTACAGTCTCTGGTGCAACCACATTAGGCGGCGCGGTTACAGCAAACTCTTCATTGGGAGTAGTAGGAGCACTTAATGTAACCGGTACTACCACACTATCATCATTGGGTATTATTAATGGACTATCTGTAACAGGCACAACAACATTAGCCGGACCGTTAAATGTAACTAATGGAACAAGTTCTGCAGGAACAAACACTGGTGCAGTTATTGTCGCGGGTGGTGCAGGTATTGGCGAAAACTTAAACGTTGGCGGTAATTTATTTGTTGCAGGAGTTATTAACGCTACTGTTGTTGGAAGTATTTCAACTGCTACTAATTTAACAGCCGGTTCAAGCGGATCTATTCCTTATCAAACAGCATTTGGTCGTACAAGTTTCTTTGGCCCAGGAACAGCTGGCGATTTACTAGTCAGCAACGGTGGCGGAAGTCCGAGTTTTGTTAATACACTAACACTTGCCGGTACAACACAGGCAACAAGTTCTACATCTGGCGCTCTACAAGTTAGAGGCGGAGTTGGTATTACTAAAGATGTTTGGGTAGATGGTGACATTTATACCAAGAGTCAGAAGGTAATTACAACCGCAACAGTTAACAACTGGGCTAATCAAACTGCAATTTACGCAGGAACTGACACCGCAGTAAGCACAGCTACAGGTAACATTACTGTTTGGTCAACAAGCACCCTACAATCTATTACAAATAGAGGTGCAGAGACTACAAACATCACAAGATTTACAAACACTACAGATTCAACAAGCACAAACTCGGGAGCATTGATTGTTACGGGCGGTGTTGGTATTAATCAAGGACTATTTGTTGCAGGAAACACTAATCTGCAAGGTTCTGCAACTATTGCCAACGGAACAGCCAATTATCTAACAGTTAACGGAACAGGCACAAGTTTAACTGTATCTAGTAACGCACAGTTTAATGGCGTAACAACAGCAACAACATTATCAGTTGGGCAAATCACCGGGACTTTATATGCTAACAACAACGTTGGCATACAAGGACAACTAGCAGTTACAGGAACTAGCATATTAAGCGAAACTACAGTTACACAAAACTTAACTGTGATTGGAACTTCTACACTTGCTAATCCTGTGCTTATTGGACCAGTTGCACAGTACATTTCGTTTGTCAGTGATATAACTGCAACAAACGCAACTATTACACTAGACAGTTTTGCAATCACTGATTATCAGACTGCCAAATATCTAGTGCAAATCGAAGATCGTGGATTTAGTCCTAAGAAAATTCACGTAGAAGAGATGGTATTATTCCATGACGACAACGGTCCTAGTACCTTAGTTTACTTAAACACTTATGCTATTAGCTCAAACTTGGGCGAACTAGGCACGTTTGATGTAAACTACGCCGCCGGAAATATTACCCTAACATTTACACCAAATTATACACCAACCCAATTACTAGTCAAGACTGTGCGTACTGCCATAATGTCATAAATACACTCGTAACTGGCCGTTACGTGGAGAGGGAAACTAATGGCAAACGCACTCAATAAAGATTTCATCGTTAAAAATGGCTTGGTCGTCCAGGCTGTAGGTTCATCACAATCAACAAGCACTACTACAGGCGCCATTGTAACACCCGGCGGCATAGGTATTGGCGGAAATGCTAATTTTGGCGGAAATGCTAATTTTGGCGGTACTGCTACAATTACAGGCGGCTTGTTTGCTAGAGGAATTGATTTACTAGCGTATGACCCAAATACCTATTGGGTATCGGACGGTATAGCGGCAAGCGACAGCAATGATGGTCGCCGTGTAACTAGCGCATTTAAAACAATTAAACACGCCCTTAGTGTAGCCACATTTGGCGACACCGTTTTTATTGACCCGGGTGTATATACTGAAATATTCCCATTAACGATTCCAGAAGGTGTTAGTGTTCGCGGCTCAGGTATCCGCGAAGTATTAGTACAGCCAACTGTCGGCACGAAAAATAACGACGCTTTCCTTATGGGCGGCGACACAACAATCAGCGACTTCACAGTTGCCAATTTCTTTGCTCCGGGCTATGCATTTAAATTCAAGCCCGGTACAACAATCCTAAGACGGTCCCCTTACATCCAACGTTTTTCAGTAATAACTGTAGGTTCAACAATAACCACTGCTGACCCATACGGTTTTGCCGCAGGAGATGCAGGTGGCGGCGCATACCTAGATGCTAGTGTATTAGATCCAGACAGTCTTGAACCAGCAATGTTGATGAACGAATCAACGTTCATTGTTCCGAACGCCACTGGTCTATACATGACCAACGGTGCTCGTTCAGAAGTAATTAATGCTTTTTTCTATTTTGCAAACAAGGCAATTGAAGCAGTTGTTGGAACTACAGGTTTTGCAGGACAAGGTAAAACAAAACTTCGATTAGGCGGAGTAACCGGCACATTTACTGCCGGCGATACTATCTATTACAAAAATCCAGCAGGTACAACACTAGCCTCTGGAACTATTGATTCTGCAAACGGCGATTATGTTTACATAAGTGGTCCAGCTTATGGATTTAGCACACCATCTACTCGTAATGTAAAAGCAATTACAGCCAACGGTGGCGCAATAATTAGCACAACAACTTCAACATTTGGTGGAGCAAGCGGAGCATTTGACGGAACAGGGGATTATCTAACATCAGCTGTTTCATCTGATTTTGGTTTCGGCACCGGAGATTATACGATTGAATTCCGTGCAAATAGAAATGTAACTCAATTAGGTACTATTATTGATTTCCATCCCCCGGGTGCTGGAAATTATCATCAGGTTAACCTAAGCTCTGTTGGTGTTTTAAGATATGGTATTAATGGCGCAACCATAATTACTGGTACTACATTATCTACAAGTACATGGCACCATGTTGCTGTTACTAGAAGTGGTACTAGCTTAAAGATGTTTTATGATGGCGTCCAAGTTGGCAGTACAGTAACAGACAGTACAAATTATCCTGCAAGTGCAATTACTATCGGCGCTAACAATTTAGGCACCAACGGATATGGTGGTTACTTAGACGAAGTTAGAATTTCAACTGGCTTGGCCCGTTATACAGGTAATTTTACAGTTCCTACTGCGGCATTTGCTGGCGATACAAATACTACATTGTTATTGCACATGAACGGTGTGCAAGGCTCAAATGTATTCACAGATGACAATTCAACACTACAGGTAATTTATTCAACCGGTGCGAGCCCTTCTACTGCTACAAGCATCCTATTAGCTGACTATCATCAGTTTGGTGCAGAAATCCGCAGTATCGGGTCTGCCGCAGTCTTTGGTAATACAGGTGTTACTGCAAATGGTACTGGTACAGATTTAAAACTAATTGCTTTCAACGTTAGTCATATTGGCGCAGGCGGAGATTTATCCAACGACATAACACTAGTAAACCAATCTTCTGAAATTATCCAACAAAATGGAGGTAAGATTTATTTCCAAACAGTTGACCAAAGCGGTGACTTCCGTGTAGGTGATAATTTCCTTATTAATCAAAGAACAGGAAATGTTAGCTTTGGTACTGCGGCAATTGATCTAGCAAGTTTACCTAGCCTAGATGTCACTGATGGAGTTGCACACACCTATGTCAATCCAACAAGTATTATTGTTGGCGATTTTATTTTTAGCGGCAATACTGTTGAATCAATATCGGGTAATATAACCTTAGATGCAGGTGGCGGCAACATTACCCTAGCAGATAGTACCTATGTTCAAGGAACATTAACTGCTACAAACGTAATTAAATCCCTAAGCGGTGCAAATGCTGTATCTACCAACTCTGGCGCTGTTCAATCAGCAGGTGGCATCGGAGTTGCACAAGATATATTTGTTGGTGGAAACATTAACGTTGTTGGCATCACAACCACAACAAATCTTGCGGCAACTAGCGGTAACATTACCAATTTAACTGCTACAACTTTAAATGTAACAGGACAAGAAATCGTAGCATCATCGTTAATCACAACATTAACTGCCACAAACTTTACAAGTCCTAACGCAACAATTAGTAGCTTGACCTTTACAACTGGTTCTGTTACAACACTTGTAATATCAAGTAACTCGAATACAAACTCAACAAACACCGGAGCACTAACAGTTGCAGGTGGTGTTGGTGTTGGCCGTGATCTATATATTGGTGGAAACACATACCTACAGGGTAACTTGTACGTTGACGGCGACAGTTTTGTTGTAAGTAGTACAAATTTATTAATTGCTGATAAGACAATTACCCTAGCATCAACAGCAACAACAGCAGGACTGGCAGCTAATGCTGGTATGTATATTGGTACTGGGTCTGGCTATGCAAGTTTCTTATACGATGGTTTAGGTTCTTGGGTTTCTGGAAACAGTATTCTTCCATCAGGAACAAGAAATTTAGGTTCAAATATTGTTCCGTGGAACAATATTTACGGTAGTGCATTATTTGACAACAGCAATCGTGTAGTTACCAGCGTAACTCCGACCGCAGGCCTAGGTATTGCAATTAGAGATCTAGCATCTGGTGGAGTTGCAGTATCATTTGTAGTAACTAACACTGGCGTATTGAGTGTAATTGCGGGTATAGATACTTCAGTTAGTGCCGCAACAGGCAATGTAACAATTTCAAACACTTCTACACTACAAACAGTAACTGGTAGAGGTGCTACGTCCGATCAAAATATTCGCTTAACTGCTAATACACCCTCTTCATCACAAACAACTGGAACATTAGTTGTTACCGGTGGTGTTGGTATTAGTGGTTCAGTATATGCCGGCAACATTTATTCCAACGGTGCCGTAGTATGGACCACAGCAACATTAACAGATAATAGTCAATTAGGAAACGGTTCTGGCTACTTAACAAGTTCTACATTAGGCTTGTTTGGTGTAAGCTCTATTAACGCAGGCACCGGTATTGCAGTTAGTCAGTCAACTGGTGCTGTAACAGTAACAAACATTGGTGTTGTAAGTTTACAAGGTAGTGCATATATTGCCGTAAACACATCAACTGGCACCGTAACAGTAGTTAACCTTGGTGTTCAAACAATTACTGCCGGTACTGACACAAGAGTAAGTTCAAATACTGGTACTGTTACAATTTGGGATGTAAGTACATTACAAAGCGTAACTGCTCGCGGAGCAACATCTAATCAAGCAATTCAAATCACTGCTAACAACTTAGGCGCAAGCACAAACAGCGGCCAGGCATTGCTAGTTAGCGGTGGTATTGGTGCATTGGCTGTTTATGCTCAAACTGTATTTGATAATAGTAATCGAGTATTAACAAGTGTAACTCCTCTTGGAGGTAATGCAATTGGTATTAGTGCTGTTTCAACAACAGGTCCTAATACAACATTTACAGTTAACAACGAAGGCGTAACAAGAGCAGTAGGTACAACATACCTTGCAGTAAGCACATCAACTGGTTCAGTAACATTTACTAACTTAGGTGTTCAAACATTAACTGCTGGTACCGACACTCGCGTTAGCCGTTCAACTGGTACAGTAGTAGTTTGGAACGATAGTACACTACAATCTACAACTGATCGCGGATCTACAACTACCAATGCATTAAGAATTTCTAGTGTAGCAGTTTCAACATCAACTAATACCGGCGCATTAAGTGTTGCAGGTGGAGTTGGCATTGCTGGGGATGTATTCATCGGCGGTAGCGTTGATATTGTTGGCACGCTAGTTGCGGCAACTGTTATTGGTTCCATTAGTACAGCATCTCATATCTTTGGTGGAACATTTGGTGCTATTCCTTATCAAACTGCCGCAGGCCGTACAGGATTTATTGGTACAGGAACAACTGGCTCACTATTACAAATGGGTGCTAACACAGCAACATTTGTAACTACAAGTAGTATAACAGTTAAACAGGCAATATATGCCGTAACTGCTACTAATTTATATGGTGGCAATTTATATGCTACCGCAGGTACATTTACAGACATTGTAAACATTACAAGTAACGCGGCATCTGCGGCAACTAACTCAGGAGCATTGATTGTTGCTGGCGGTGTTGGTGTTGGTGGTGCAGTAGTTGCCGCACAAGTTTATGATAACGCTAACCGAGTAATTACACAAGTAACTCCAAGTGCAGGAACTGCAATTGGTATTAGTGGTTTAGTTGCAACAGGTCCTTCAGTAAGTTTTGCTGTTACTAACTTAGGTGTTCAAGCATTATCTGGAACACTGAACTTAGGGGTAAGCGCAAGTACAGGATCAGTAACCTTAACTAACTTAGGTGTTACTGCAACAATCGGTACAACTTATTTAGGTGTAAGCGCAAGTACAGGATCTGTAACATTTACTAACCTCGGTGTTCAGACATTAACTGCTGGTACAGATACTGTTGTTTCTAACTCAACCGGTACAGTTACAATTTGGTCAACTGCTACATTGCAGTCAATTACTAATAGAGGTAATTCAACTAACGTTCCTATTGCTCTTCAAGCTACTACTGCATCAAACACTTCATCCGCAGGTGCATTAACTGTTGCAGGTGGCGTTGGTATTACAGGAAATCTAAACGTAGGTACAAACTTACAAGTTTGGGGAAGAACAACCTTTGTTGATGCTGTAACATTTAACGGTACCGCAACATTTGTTCTAAGTACTAATACAGTTTACACTGATAACTTATTAGACTTACACGTAATTTCAACTGCAACTGGTGCAAGATGGACATTTGATGACGGCAAGGATATTGGATTACGATTCAATTATTATAATAGAGCATTAAGTACCGGTACTAGTGCAGGTCTAATATTAGACAACGACACACAATGGTTAGAGTGGTATAGTTCTGGAACTGAAGTTGGTAATGTCTTTACTAATACCGCTTACGGATCATTCAGAACCGGTATTATTAATGTAGCTAGCACAGCAAACGCAACAAGTACATCAACTGGTGTGCTAACTGTTTCTGGTGGAGCAGGCATTGGTCGAGATTTATATATCGGCGGAGTAGCCTATGTACAAGGTTCGCAGGTAATTACAGCGGCTAGCTTAGGTCAATACGGTGTCGCACAAATTGTTGCAGGCACAGCCATTGCAGTAAATCCTGTATCTGGTACAGGTACAGTAACAATTGGTAACTTAGGTGTTACAAATATCACTACAGGTAGTGGTATTGCTGTAACAACAAGTACTGGTACTGTAAACATTGCAAGTATTGACACACTACAGTTAGTAACTAATAGAGGTTCTACAACTTCTAACATAATCAACATTACAAATAATGTTTATAGTGGTAATACAAACTCGAGTCAAGCATTATTAGTAAGTGGTGGTATTGGTGCTCTAGCAGTTTACGCTACAAACTTATTTGACAACGGTTATCGTGTAGTTACAAGTATTGTTCCAACTGCCGGTTCGGGAATTCAGGTTACTGGCCTAACAACAAGCGCGGCACAAGTATCGTTTACAATTAGTAATACCGGTGTTTTACAAGCAATTGGCACAACATACTTAGGGGTTAGTGCGGCAAGCGGTAACGTAACATTTACTAACTTAGGTGTTCAAACTCTAACAGCTGGTACAGATACATACGTAACATCAAACACCGGCACTATTACAATTTGGTCAACTGCTACATTGCAGTCAATTACCAACAGAGGTAGTTCAACTACTAATGCAGTTTATATTGCTAACGCTACAAGTGCTACAACAACTACTAACGGTGCGTTAACAGTTCAAGGTGGTATCGGCGTTCAGGGCGATATCTACGCTCGTAACATTTACACCAATGGTCAAGTAGTAGGTGGGGCAAGTTCAACAAGTTCAAATATTGCCGGCGGTACGGCTGGTGCAATTCCTTACCAAACTAATCCAGGCGCAACTGCGTTTATTGGTATTGGTCCTCAAGGATATGTTTTATACAGTAACGGATCAACAGCTACATGGACAGGATCAGGTGCCTTACTTGCAGGTGTTGCGGTAACTGCTACTAACCTAGCAGGTGGACTAGCAGGTTGGATTCCAATTCAAATGGCCAACAGCCAAACTAGTTTCATAACAAGCGGCACCATTGGTCAATTCCTACAAATGGGAACCAATACAGCTACTTGGATTAGTACTGGTTCGATGTATGTGCAGAATGCACAGATAGCTGTGTACGCAAACAACGTCGCTGGCGGATCATCTGGTACACTTGTTTATCAATCAGGACCAAACGTTACACAATTTGTACAACAAAGTACAGCAGGAAACGTATTAGTCAGCGGCGGCACAGGCGCACCAATATATCAAAATACACTAACCTTAACTGGCGGCACAGTATCTAGTAGTCCAACAACTGGAGCATTGGTTGTTACGGGCGGTGCGGGCTTTGGTGGAAATGTATGGATAGCTGGCACATTATTTGCAACTGTTCAAGGTAGTATTTCAACTGCTACAAACTTGCTTCAAGGTGCAACTGGTTCAATTCCTTATCAAGAAAGTGCTGGTATTACAAAGTATATTGGTATTGGTGGAGCAGGTACACTATTATCTAGCAATGCTACAACAGCAACTTGGGTTAGTACAAGTACATTAAGAGTCGGTTACGCCGATGTTGCAGCCGCAACTGGTAATTTATCAGGCGGATCAGCTGGTTATATTCCTTATCAAGTTAGCGCAGGCGTAACTAATTTTATTGCCGCAGGTGGTATTGGTTCTATTCTACAGATGGGACTAACAACTGCTACGTTTGTAACTACTTCAAACATTTATGTTGCTAATTCTGTTTACGCAGTAACAGCAACAAACATTGCAGGCGGCGCCGCAGGCGGAATACATTATCAACGTGCTGCCGGTGTAACTGATTTTATTGCAATTGGTCCAGCAGGATCTGTACTGCAATCCAACGGTACAACAGCAACTTGGTATTCAACAGGTTCGTTGATTACTGGCGCGGCAGTTAATATTAATGCTGGCGCCGCAGGCCAGATTCCATTCCAAGAGGCTTCTGGTGTAACTAAGTTTATTAATCCTGGCATTACTAATTCTATCCTACAAGTCGGCGCAAGCGGTACAGCAACATTTGTTAGCTCAAGCTCAATTGTTGTAGGTGGTGCAGTAACAGCATATACCGCAACTTATGCAAGACATCTAGCAGGTGTTGTAGGTAATAACAACGGTGGACTACTACACTATCAAATCACTGACAATACTAGTGGCTTCTTAAGTACAGGAACTGCTGGATCAGTATTAGTAAGTCAACCAGGCGCACCAGTATTCCAAAATACTCTAACGCTAACTGGTACTACTCAAGCTATATCTACTCAAACAGGTGCATTGGTAGTTGCTGGTGGTATGGGTGTTGGTGGTAATTTATGGATTGGTGGAACATTATACGCAAGCGTTTCGGGTAGTATTAGTACTGCTACAAATATTGCAGGCGGACAAACTGGAGATATCTTATACCAAAGTGCTCCGGGTATAACATCATTCTTACACGGTGTAGTAGCAGGTACAATAGTACAGTTTAATGGTACTAATCCAATTTATGCATCTACATCAACACTTGCAGTTGGCGCGGCTGACAATGCTAGAAATGCAACAAACTTATCAAATGGTTCGGCAGGAGCTATTCCAATTCAAAGTGCCGCAGGCGTAACAAGTTTTATTGCTCCTGGCCAAGCTGGTTACATTTTACAATATCAAACTAATACAGCTACTTGGATTTCGACTGGTTCTTTAGTTGCAGGTTCTGCACTATACGCAGTAAACTTAGCAATTGGTACTGGCGGACAGATTCCATACAACTCTGCACTAAGCACAACTAACTGGTCAAACAACTTAACATTTAACGGTACTAGCTTGTACGTAGGTGGTGCAGTTCAAGGCGCTGACTTTAGACCAAGCAGTTCAACACCGCCATCAACAGCAGGTTTGTACGGTAGTACTTCAAGTGGTGCAACCAGCGTCGGCATTGCCACTAACGGCACTAACAGAATTTTTGTTGGACATACCGGCAACGTTGGTATTGGCGGAAACACAGCACCAACAACAGCATTAGATGTTAGCGGCGGCGTCCAGTTAACTGGGTATCTAACAGTTACAAATATTACTTCGTTTGCAACTAGTGGTGCAATTAATATTGCTCCAAACGGTACAGGTGCAATTAATCACGGTATTAATAACATATCGTATTTCTTGAACACAACCAACGCTACTTCAACAGCTTCTGGCTCAGTACAACTAAGCGGTGGTCTTGGCGTTAACGCAGACATTTGGGCTAAGACAATCTATTCTAACAGTTTAGACGTTGTATCCAACTCAATAATGTACGCAATAGCGATGGGCTAAATATCACAGGATAATAAAATACTATGGCAACAACAACTTTTTCGAATTACGTGGCAAAAAATGTGGGAATTTCTGCATCCACTTTAGTCACTGCTGGCGGAACAGCACAAACATCGGTGATCGGGTTATGCTGTGCAAATACAACTTCTACGGCTGTTACTGTTGACGTTTATCTAACTAAAAGTGGAGTGGACTATTACGTTGTAAAAGGCGCAACAGTTCCACAAGGCGGGTCGTTAGTAGCAGTCGGTGGAGATCAAAAGTTAGTCATGGCGGCTAATGATTCTCTCAAAGTCGTAGCATCAACTGCTTCTTGCATTGATGTTATTGTATCTGCACTAGTTGTAACTTAAGGATTACCCCAGATGGGCTACATTGGTAATAGTTTACAACAACAACTAGTTCAACCTGCTACTCAATTTTTCAGTGGCAATAACTCTACTACCACATTTGTTTTAAATCAAACGCCTTTGAGTGTCTATGCAGTTGAAGTAGTTGTTAATAACGTTCAACAAGACTCTGAAAAATCATACTATATAAACAATAATACGTTAATATTTTATTCACCTCCACCAACTGGATCGCGTAACATATATGTAAACTACAATCCTACGATTGCTTTGGCAGGGTTACCGGGATATGGCACAGTTGGACCAAATCAGCTTGCACCAAATGCAGTAACTTCAGCATCAATTGCGGCAGGCGCTATCAGCGCAATAGCATTAGATCAATCCAATTTTAACGGGACTGGCGCAGTAGCATTACCTACAGGTACTACGGTACAGAGGCCTTCTAGCCCAGCCCTCGGCCAAACAAGATATAATACAACTATTGGATATGCAGAATATTGGAATGGTGTGTCTTGGACTCCGTACGGAAATGCATCTACTCCAAACGTAACATATCTAGTAGTAGCTGGAGGTGGTGGAGGTGGTGGTTATATCGGCGGTGGAGGCGGTGCGGGCGGGCTATTATATGCACTGACCTACGCAGTATCCCCAGGAACTTCGTACACAATTACAGTTGGAGCAGGTGGCGCGGCGGGTTCGGGAGGACCGGGAGGATATGTAGGCAACAACAGCACATTTGGCAGCATAACTGCGATTGCCGGGGGAGCCGGCGGCCCCGGTGAAACCACAGTTAACGGAACTCCAAATGGTGGAAGTGGCGGAGGCCAAGGTAGAACTCCGGGCGGACGTGGTGGCTCAGTAGGATCTGGTACTAGTGGACAAGGCAACAACGGTGGTGCCGGTGTAAACGCAGACGGCGGCGGCGCAACTTCGGGAGGTGGTGGTGGCGGAGCAGGTAGCGGCGGTGGAAACGGAAGTGGTGGAACCCCCGGTAACGGCGGCGCTGGCCTACAATACAGTATAAGTGGAACTGCTCAATTCTATGCAGGTGGTGGTGGTGGTGGCGCATATACAGGAAATAACAGTAGTGGCGGCAGCGGTGTCGGCGGCAACGGCTCGGGCGGACAAGGAACAGGCCCTACTACTCCGACAGCATTCACCGGAAGTGGTGGCGGATCTGGCGGATATAGTAACTTTACAACTGGTAGCAACG
>Ga0114978_10003296_pt1 | contig 13255 bp, 8 predicted proteins | sample S_140212_EF_Meta_FD_87027 | JGI IMG/M metagenome (GOLD analysis project Ga0114978, IMG submission 87027) | Freshwater microbial communities from Lake Simoncouche, Canada to study carbon cycling - S_140212_EF_MetaG | ecosystem: Environmental > Aquatic > Freshwater > Lake | place: Lake...
ATCTTATTTAGATTCATATTTTGATGTAGCAGCTGAAACTAGATTTTATCATATACAACGTTCATCAGGCGCAACCGATACTCAAATAAGTTGGAATAATATATCTGAAAAAATAATGAAGCCAACATTAATGGGGCATCCATTTATTTTGTTATCAAAACCTAATACAATATCTACATTGGAATCAATGGGATTAAAATATAATTTTGATTTTTGGAAATATGATTATGATTCTATATTGAATGATGAAAGTAGAATGGCATCTATATTATCATTTACCGATGTAGTTATGAAATTAAGTAAAAAGGAGTTAAAACAATTTAAAACTGAATATAATCATTATACTGCTGGAAATTTTAATCAAATGGTTAAAGAAATATATCCACAAAGTATTTTAAATATTTACAATAAAGCTTAATGAAACATATTGTAGCAAGTGGTTGTTCGTTTACTAGACAAGCACGGAGAATAAATTTAGAAGGAGATGATACGGAGTTTTTATCCGATTGGATAGAAATGTGGCGTTGGCCTCATTGGATTAAAAAAGAGTACGAAGTTGAGGTATATAATATGGGTAGTGCTACTCACGATAATTGGACAATAGCTAGAACAACAATTTATAAAATTGAAAAGCTAATACAAAGTGGCGTAAACATAAAAGATATATACGCCGTAATCCAATGGTCAGCTTGGACTAGAGAATCTTTTTATGTATCACCATCTAAAATGAAAGATTTGGATATTGTAATAGAAAATAAAACACAACATTCTCATGCGCATTTAACTGATTGGATTGATACAAAAGAATTTAATGGACAACATGGATATTGGATGTTAACTGGTGGATTTAATTTAGACCATGTAGAAAATAAAGTAAAAAACTTTTTGCCAAATTATTTTGAATATATAAAATCCGTTGAACAATCATTTTTAAATCATTTGGAAGCAAAATTATATTTAGAAAATTATTTAACAAATAAAGGAATTGATTGGTTTTCATTTGATATTCAAAATAATTTTTCAAAATCATATATAATGGATTCCAATTTTGGGTTTCCAACTTATAAAGAAAAGCAAGAAGATAAATTTTCAGAAGCAATATTTGATAAAAAATATATTCCAAATACTTGGGAAGATGATATGACTTACGATTATTCGGATAATCCCTATATAAAGTATTTACTTCCATTAGTAAATAAAAATCATTGGGTTTATGAGGAAGAGGGGTTAACAAAATATGGTGGACAAATTGAATGGGCTATACGAAATTTTGATTTAAAATCTGAATTTTATTTAGTAGAAGATATACAAGATAGAGGAAATCAAATGAGTAATTTATTATTTATGGAGCATTGCGATTCTACCGAATCTTTGGATGATATAAAAAAATATATGGATAACAAATGGTATTTAGGACACGTTTCATCATATATGAATAGACGTTTTGTAAATGAAGTTATAAAACCATTTTTGAATAAAAATAATATAAATAGAAAATTAATATGAATTTAATTTTTGGATATGATGTAATGACTTATAATGGAGAACAACCAAATTGTTTAAATCCAAAGTTTTTACCAACAATACATAAAGCATCTGATTTCAAATTTGACCAATCGGATGCATATTTTAAACAAAGATGGCAATCGGATTGGTCTGTATATAATAGTAATTATCTATGGGAATTTATAGAAAGAAAATCTGTATATGAAATTATTTGGGATAGAGAAAAGAAAGGTGAAGGATATGAATGGTTTTATGTAATAGAACCATTTGGTAATATAGAGCAATTTTTTGGAGATTATAGTGATGTTCATTATCAATTTGCATTAGAATTTATGTCTAAAAAAGCAATTGATGAAATTAAAAATTGGAATGGAAATATATTAATTAGTTATATTATAGATGGTGGATTGGGAATAACTAAAAAGAATTTTGAAAAAATATTTGATTTCTTTAAAAAGCATGAAATACCCGAAGAAAAGATATTCTTAGTATTTCAGGATTTTAAATTGGGTAAAAATATTAAAAAATTAGGATATAACTACAATGTATTAGATTATAATCAGGCATTAATAGCTAAATCGCAAGAATTTTTTAACACATTAAACAATCCCAATTTTTCATATTGGGGAGAAGATAATCACGAACCGCAAGTTGGAAAAATACAACCACGTAAAAACACTGTTGTAACTTATGATGAATTTGAAAAATCAATAGGTTCTGAAAAGAAAGATTTTTTATTCTTATGCAGACATTGGAAAATTCATAGATTGGTCATATTATATAAATTATATCAATTAGGATTGGACAATTCTTTAGTATCTTGGGATAATAAGTTTTATAATGAAGGATTTATTCAGCAAAACTTAAATTATCTGAATGATGGTGATTTTATAAATCTTATTAAAAATGAATCCAGACATTTGGATATAGATGATTTAACAAAAATTGCTGGATATGGATTTGAAGATAAAAATATCTATTTAAATTCGTATTTAAGTATTGTTACCGAATCTATATTTTTTCAAATTAGAGAAAATGGTAGTACTGAATTTGAAGCAGAATTTCCAACCGGATATTTAAGTGAGAAGATATGGAAACCGATAGGACATTGCCAACCATTTATATTAGCCGGACCTGCTAAATCATTACAATATATAAAATCTTTAGGATTTAAAACATTTTCACCATTTATAGATGAAAGTTATGATGATTGTATTGATGATGATAAAAGGCTTCATTTAATTTCGCATGAAATTGGTAAATTTGCAGAAAAAACAAAAGAACAAAAGGATGCGTTTTTAAATAATGTAAAAGAAATTTGCGAACATAATCAACGTTTATTCTTAGATTTTTCAGTAAATCATAAAAAAATGCAGAGCGGTATAGTAAGTTTTTTACTAAAAAATACCAATAACCTTATTTAAGAATATTTATATATAAAAATAGGATAGTGGATAAACCAGTAATTAAAAAAACAATAGTTGTATATTCGGGTCGTTTTCAGCCTTTTCATAAAGGGCATTATGCGGCTTACAAAAATTTAGTATCAAAATTTGGTGCTGATAATGTTTATATTGGTACATCCGATAAAACCGATGGTGGTAAATCCCCATTTAATTTTAAAGAAAAGGTTGTTATAATGGGTACGATGTTTGGAATACCTCCAAGCAAAATTGTTAATGTTAAAAACCCATACGCTCCAAAAGAAATTCTTGCAAAGTATGATGGTAAAACTACTGCATACATTGCAGCAGTTGGAGAAAAAGATGCAAGTAGATTAGCCGGAAAGTATTTTAAACCATACAAAGGGAAAACGGGTTATGGTTATGAGGAGATTGGTTATACTTATATTATACCACCTGAATCAAATCCAATTAGTGGAACTGATGTTAGAAATTGGTTAAGTTCGGATAAAGCTGAAAAATTATTTTTAAAAGCATATCCAAAATTCGATAAAGAAATTTATAAAATGATAACTAAAAAATTAATTAAAGAAGAAGGATTTCCAGGTGGAATAGGAACGGGATTAAATCTTCCAGGCGGATATATAAATGGCGCCCCTACGGGTTCTGCAAATGAATCTAATAATACACAACCATCTTCTGCATTAAGACCTGAGCCACATCCAACTAGACACGAAACGGAACATCCAACCGATGAGCCAGATTGGCATAAAAAGAATGACCCGTATGACCCAATAGCTGAACAAATTGCAAAATTAGTATTTGAAGCTGATAGTTTTATAGATGAATATTTTTTAGAAGAAGAACCAAATCCTATAATGGATAAGGAATTCGATTATACAGCGGCTGATGGCAAAAAGAAAAAGATTACTGTTAGAGGTGCGTTAAGATTACCAAAAGAGCATCCGGCGCACGTTCAAGCAAATAAAATGATTGGACCTGATGATGCTCCGGCAAATCAACCAAAAAATACAAAAGGAAAAGCTGCAACTCAAGCAGCTAAACCTGCTCAACCAGGTCAGCCTGTAAAAAAAGACCAAACGGCGCAAGGTAAGATAGATAAAGAAAAAGGTGGAAATGATGCTCAACCGGAAGCACCAAATCCTCAAAAATTAAGTGGAGTAGAATTAAAATCATCGGCCGAAGATAGAGTATCAAAAGAAAAGAAAGCTGAAGAAGTAAAATCTGCATTAGATAATGAGATTAAAAGTTTAAATAAAGATGAGCAAGATTTCATAAATAAAGGTGAACATAAGCAAGGTTCTAAATTTATGAATTCTTTAAAAGATGGTATAAAAAAATTAGCAAATACTAAAGTTGTTAAGGCAATTGGGCATACCCTTCAACACAAAGCAGAAATGGTTAGTGGTGCATATGATGGTGTTAAAGCATTGGCAAGTGGACAGAAAGTAGGTTCTACTAAAAATAAAGAAACGGGTCAATGGGAATACTCCGATGAAAATCGTAAGAAGCAAATACATCATATGAAACACTTTGCTACCGATGTGGCTCTTTTAGTTGGTAGCGTTGCATTGGGTGGTGGATTGGCTGCAGGAGCCAAAGCAGTTGCCGCTGGAGCACATAGTATAGGACATGTTGCCCACGCGGTTGGACATGGTGCTATTGGCGCATTCACTCACGGAGCAGGTGGATTTGCCGCTCACTTAGGTAAAGATGCAATTAAACACGTTGCATTGGAATCTATGGGAATGGGTGGTACACAAGCGGCAATTGGTGGTGCTGGATTAGCAGGTGCTACAATGGGATTATTAGAGATTCGTTCCCTTATTAAAGAAGAAGAAATGAATAATGATAAATTTATTCAGAACTTCCTTAATAAGATATCTGAAAAAATGGAAACATTTGAAATGAACGATGAACAATTATTGCAATCTATTAAATCATATAAGCAAGGTAAAAACTTTGGTGATTTGGTTAAAGAAGATGTAAATGTAGATGTTGATAATGGCGATACGGTGTTAATGGGTAAATTTAAAAATAAGAAAGTACAAGTTAAGGATATTGGCAAAGATGACCACGGAATGCCAACAATCAATGGCAAACAAGCCACAACATTCAGAACCCTAAGTGAAATTCAAAAAGGATTTTTCAAAGGTAAAATGAAAATCGGCGGAGAAGCTGTTGAAGTTGAAGTTGAATTAGTTGGAGTAGATAATAAAAATAGAGATTTTGTTACAAAGGTAGTGGGTGTTGATAAAAAATATCAGAATAAATTACCAATAGGTTCTACGTTACCAATACCAGCTAGAATATTTAGACATGGTGGTTGGGTAAAAATAAAAGTACCATCTGCATTTAATGAGGTAGGAGTTGGTGATTGGCATTTTAAAGCAATTATGAAAATGTGGGATAAAGCCGGTGCATATGGTAGAAAGAAAATTGGAGCAGCCGTATCCGCAAATCCAAATGCCAATAGGAGACAGGTTGAAAGAGATTTAAGAGATACAAATTATGAAGAAATAACTGATATGTCTGTTAAATTAGGACTATTAAAAGAAGAAGTTCCAGCTACCCCTGAAAAAAAAACTAAAGGCAGAATCATAGGTGAATTTGTTAAATTTGCTATGGATAGATTAAAATTGGATACTAAAACAATTCCATTTAGTATTAAATTAGTAAAAGATAATGAATTTGCTACAACATTCAAATCATTTGGTGGGTTTGACCCGGTTAGTAACGATGTATATGTTTACGTTTCAAATAGAAGTGTTCCTGATATTTTAAGAACATTGGCACATGAATTAGTTCATCTTAAACAAAGACAAGGTGGATATATTGGTGGACCAGAAGATGGAGCAACTGGCTCCGATGTTGAAAATGAAGCAAATGCAGCAGCCGGAATTCTTTTAAGAGATTTTGGTAGAAGAAACGAAAACATTTATGAATCTAAACAAATGATTAGTGAAGGTGGTGCATATGGACATATGAATCATCCATTTGATATTTCAATGAATCTTACATTTGGTGATTTGAAAAAAATTGTTAACAATGCATTAGATGGTAGATTGGGAGTAGTGAGAGAAAAAACCGATGGACAAGCATTAGCAATTAGCTGGAAAAATGGTAGATTAATTGCAGCTCGTAATAAAGGGCATTTATCAAATAGTGGAGCAAGTGCTTTGGATATGAGTGCATTGGCATCTAAATTTGGCGGTAGAGGTGCATTGAGTGATGCATACAATTTTGCTATGAAAGATTTATCAGCAGCAATTAGTTCATTAGGAGAAAAAGAAAGACAGAGTATATTCAAAGATGGTTCGGCGTTTTGTAATTTAGAAGTAATCTATCCACAAAATGCAAATGTAATTCCATATGGACAAAATCTATTAGTATTTCATAATGTAGTTGAATATGATGAAAAAGGAAATGCTATTGGTGGCGTAAAAGGTGCTGAAAGTAAATTAGCATCTATGATTAAAGATATAAATAAGCACGTACAAAACACATATACAATTCAGGGACCTCCAATTACAAAATTACCAAAAGATGAAAAATTAAGTTCTCAAAAAGGTAAATTTGGTGGAATGTTATCTAAGTTACAATCTGAATTTGGGTTATCTGATAAAGATGGTGTAGCCGATTATCATTATGCTTGGTGGATGAATTTTGTAAATAAATCAAAAAAGAATTTAGCACAATTAGAAAAAGAGGGATTGGCTAGAAGATGGGCATTTGATAATAAATCATTTTCAATTAAATCAATTGCAGATGAAGATGCGAGAAAATGGGCAGATGGTGTAGATAAGGATGCAAAAGATAAAATTATGAAAGGAAATCTTCGTAAATTTGAAGATATCTTTTTAGGTGTTGGAGCGGAAGTTCTTTCATTTATGAGTTCAGTATTAACTGCACAACCTGATTCAGCATTACAATCTATTAAATCATCATTAGAATCATCCATATCAGATATTAAAAGTGGTGGTAGTGTAGCTCAAATAAAAAGATTAGAAAAGGAATTGGCTAGATTAAACGCTATTGGTGGATTTGAAAAATTAGTTCCAAACGAAGGATTAGTATTTTTTTACAAAGGAAATACCTATAAACTAACAGGTACATTCGCTCCCTTAAATCAAATTTTAGGAATTTTTAAGTTTGGGAGATAAATTATATATATATGTATATATAATAAGTTATAAATAAATAAAAATATGGCAAAGAGAAAAAGCTTTGAAGAAAAAAATAATTATATTCACCCAACCCGTAAAAAAATTATAGATACGGTCTTTGGTAGAGAAGATAATACTCAAAGAGTGCATGGTTATGAAGCTGAAGCTGAAAAGAAAAGAGAGGTTGGTGAAATTTGGACAGATAGTGTTGGAAAAACGTGGGAACAAAAAGAAGGATATAAAATATCAGTTTCCCAATTGGATGATGTTAGAGCATATTTAGAAAAATTAAATACGTGCTCATCTGAAGATTGTAATACTATACAATATAGTAATGCAGATAAGAAAGTAATTCGTAAAACGGGTTTATGTGTTACATGTTTAAGAAAAATGGAACAAAAACTAAAAGATGATGGTATATATCCATTTTACGAAGATTACAAAATAACAAATAATCAATTATCATATGTTATTGATTTAAAAGCTCAGTTTGAAGAAGCAATAAAAGCTGTATCACAAACATTGGAATTTGTAAATGAAGATGGTACAATTCAAAAATGGCATTATGATGTTGATGTTGATAAAGTAAAGCAAGATTTACAAAAAGATATCGATGGTGCATCCGAAGCAATTGAAGCTCTATTGGAGAGGAAAGCGGCATTAGAAGATAAATTAAAAGAATTAAATCATTTAGAGCTTATAAAAAATTAAAAAATTAATTATGAAAAATTTATTAAATTTCAAAAACATTGCTATTGCAGCATTAATTATCTACATACTTTTACAATGGTTTAATCCAGGTGGAGTTATGCCAGGTGGAAGAACTATCAGAATTGATGGTAAAAAATACGAAGTTATTAAACACGAAATTGATACGGTTGATATCGTAAAAACAAAGGTGGTAACTAAAAAAGGTGAAGATATCTATCACGAAACAATCGTAGAGAAAGAAGTTATCATTCCTGCAATAGTAGATACTGCGGCATTATTAAAAGATTACTATTCAAAAGTATTATACAAAGATGTATTAGTATTGCCTGATTCATTAGGAACAGTCGCTGTAACTGATACAATCTCACAAAATAAAATCTTAGGTAGAACTTTCAACGCAAGTGTTAAACAAAGAACAATTAAAGAAACTACAATTGTTAAAGAGCCAGCTAGAAATCAAGTATATTATGGATTAACAGGTGGATTTAACAAAGCAGATGTTGTTTCGTCAATTGGTGCTGGTTTAATATTAAAAACTAAAAAAGATAAAATATATCAATTTACTTTAGGTGTAGATAATAGAATCGTAGATGGTACTACCGGTGGCATATCGCCATTTATTGGATTCGGTACTTATTGGAAGATTAAAGTAAAAAAATAATGAATAACCCGGTTCAGCAAAATACTAAGAATTTAAAGCAGATTATTGCTGAAGAATATAAGAAGTGTGCTTTAGACCCAATATACTTTATGAAAAAGTATTGTGTCATTCAACACCCTACTCGTGGAAAGATTCCATTCCATCTATATCAATTTCAGGAAAATTGTTTAGATGAATTCAAAGATAATAGATTTAATATCATTTTAAAATCCCGCCAGTTAGGTTTATCAACCCTATCGGCGGGCTTTATTCTTTGGAAGATGATATTCAACCAAGACTTTAATGCGTTGGTTATTGCAACTAAAGTAACAGTTGCAAAAAACTTAGTAGAGAAGGTAAGAGTTATGCATGATTTACTTCCTATTTGGTTAAGGGATGGTGGAACTGCGGCAGCAGAGGATAACAAACTATCACTTAAATTAAAGAATGGTTCTCAAGTAAAAGCAATCGCATCTTCTCCAGATGCAGGACGTTCGGAAGCCTTATCTCTATTAGTAGTGGATGAGGCGGCATTCATTAGGGATATTGATGATATTTGGTTATCGGCACAATCAACTCTATCAACGGGTGGTTCTGCGATTATTCTTTCTACACCAAATGGTGTGGGTAACTTTTTTCATAAAACTTGGGTAGCAGGTGAAGCCGGTCAAAATGGTTTTAATTGTATTAATCTACATTGGACTGTACACCCTGAAAGAAACCAAGCATGGAGAGATGAGCAAACTCGTATTTTAGGAGTTAAGGGTGCGGCACAAGAATGTGATTGTGATTTTATTGGTTCGGGTGATACTGTAATCGACCCGGCTTTATTAACTTGGTATAAGGAAACATATGTAATGGAGCCTGTTGAGAAAAGAGGATTCGATGGAAACCTTTGGATATGGGAACATCCTAATTACAATAGACAATATATGATATCTGCCGACGTGGCGAGAGGCGATGGTAGTGACTATTCTACTGCTCAAATAATTGATATAGAAGATTCATCACAAGTTGGAGAATATAGAGGAAAGATAGATACAAAAGATTTTGGAAACTTTTTAACTGCATTAGCAACCGAATACAATAACGCATTATTGGTAATTGAAAATGCTAATGTTGGTTGGGCTGCAATTCAGCAAGTAATTAATAGAGGATACCCAAATCTATTTTATATGAGTAATGATTTACATTATATTGATACTGAAAGACAAATGTCTAACAAATATTATAGAGAAGAAAGAAGTATGGTTGCTGGATTCTCTACAACATCCAGAACCCGACCTCTTATCATTTCAGCATTGGATAACTATATGAAGGATAAAGATATTCTAATTCGTTCCAATCGTTTAATCGATGAGTTATTTACATTTATATGGAATAATGGTAGAGCTGAAGCAATGAAAGGATATAATGATGACCTTACAATGGCATTATCTATTGGACTTTGGGTTCGCAATACTGCATTGAGATTAAGACAAGAAGGTATCGATTTGACAAAGAGTATGCTGAATTCAACAACTATACAAAACGATACAGGAGTGTACGCTTCAAATTGGCAAACTCAAAAAAATCCATATGAAATGGACTTGGGTAGAGGAGAAACTGAAAACTTAACTTGGTTACTTCGTTAAATTTTATATATTTATATGTTGAAACTATTATAATATGAAACTAATAAACTTAATTCCAATAAAAGAAATGGAAAATCCTTGTTGGAAAGGATATGAAATGGTAGGTACTAAAAATAAAAATGGTAAAGAAGTACCAAATTGTGTTCCTGTAAAAGAAGATATCAACAGCGATGATGATGTAAACAATGGGTTAGTTGAACCGGAGGAAGAATATGATGTTGAAGATGAGGATATGGTAGATTTCATTTCTTTTATGAGAAATTATAGTAAACAATTATCAGAAGCTAATTGTGGCTGTGTTTACGAAGCTGAGTATCAGGGTAGAAACGTTCAGTTGGGTAAACCAATGCAAGGTGATGTTAAGAAATTTAAAGTATATGTAAAAAATCCCGCAGGAAATGTTGTTAAAGTAAACTTCGGCCAAAAGGGAATGAAAATAAGAAAATCAAATCCAGCTGCTAGAAAATCATTTAGAGCAAGAATGAATTGCGATAGTCCAGGCCCAAGACATAAGGCAAACTATTGGAGTTGCAGAAAGTGGTAAAATTTGGAAACATCAAAAATTTTACTTATCTTTATAAATTAATATAAAATAAAAATGGCAGATAAATCATTCTTTGGTAGGTTACAAAAATTATTTTCAACTAATACCATTGTTCGTAAAACAAAAAAAGGTGTAAAAGTAATAGACACCGATGAGTATCAAAGTTTATCAACAAATCTGATAGATAGATATACTCGTATGAAAACTCCACAATATAGTGGTGGATTGATAGAATCAGCGATGGCATATCAGCAAGTTCGTATTGATTTATTTAGAGATTATGATGGTATGGATAACGACCCAATCATCGCATCAGCATTAGATATTTATTCGGATGAATCCACAGTTAAAAATGAATTGGGAGATGTATTGAAAATTAATTGTGCAAATGAAAATACAAAACAAATTTTACATAATTTATTCTATGATATTATAAACATAGAATTTAATTTATGGCCTTGGACAAGAAATTTAGTTAAATATGGTGATTTCTTTTTACAATTAGAAATATCACCTGAATTAGGTATTATAAACGTATTACCTTTATCGGTATATGAAACTTCTAGAGTAGAAGGATTTGACCCACAAAATCCACAAAGAGTAAAATTTGTATATTCACCTTTTCAAAATCCAAATAGCGCATTAGTCACAGCTTCTGCAAAAAGAGAATTTGAAAACTATGAAATAGCTCACTTCCGTTTATATTCAGATTCAAATTTCTTACCATATGGTAAATCAATGGTAGAGGGTGCAAGAAGAGTTTGGAAACAATTAATGTTAATGGAAGATGCGATGTTAATCCATCGTATTATGAGAGCTCCTGAAAAGAGAATCTTTAAAGTTGATGTTGGTAATATACCACCAACCGAAGTTGATAACTACATGCAAAAAATTATCAATTCATCTAAAAAAGTTCCTTTCTTAGACCAAGCTACAGGTGAATACAACTTAAAATATAATATTCAAAACTTAATTGAAGATTATTATATGCCAGTGCGTGGTAGTGATAACGGTACTTCAATTGATACATTGAAAGGTTTGGAATATAATATGATTGAGGATATCAATTACCTAAAAGGTAAATTGATGGCAGCATTGAAGATTCCTAAAGCATTTTTAGGATACGAAGAAGATGTTAGTGGTAAAGCTACGTTAGCAGCTCAGGATATTCGTTTTGCAAAAACAATTGAAAGAATTCAAAAAGTATTAGTATCGGAATTAACTAAAATAGCAATTGTTCATTTGTATTCGCAAGGATTAGATAATGAAGAAGAATTAGATTTTACTTTAGAGCTTACAATTCCATCTAAAATTTATGAGCAAGAGAAAGTTGAATTATATACATCAAAGATAGCATTAATTCAACAAATGCAACAAACTAAAATGTTCTCTAAAAAATGGATGTATGATGCTATTATGGATATGACACCTGAAGAGCAAGATGAGTTAACAGTAGATGTTATTGAAGATACGAAACAAACATTCCGTTTAACATCAATTGAAACACAAGGTGTTGACCCGGCAAAAGAAACTGGCGCAGCAGAACCAACAAATGTTGAAGAAGAAATTCAAAAAATAAAAGCTGAATTAGCTGAAGAAGATAGAGTTGGTAGACCAAAAGATGATGTTAGGTATGGTAAAGATGACCACCACTTAGGAAGAGACCCGTTAGGAATTAAAGCTTTAAAACAAAAAACTCAAAGAGAATCCAAAGAAATATTTAAAGATATGCTAGGCAATAAAAAAACTATTTTGATGGAAGATTTGGATAAAAAGTAATATTCCACAATAAAAGTATATTTATATCAGAGAAATTAAATAATTAATGAAAAATATTAAGCACTCAAAATTTAAAAACACGGGATTTATTTTTGAATTGTTGGTTAGACAAATTACATCAGAAATAATGTCTGGCAAACAAAATTCAAAAGCTGAAAAAATATTGAAAGAATATTTTTCTGCTAAAAAAGAGCTTTCAAAAGAATTGAAATTATATCAATATTTAATTACCGAAAAATATAATTCAGAATCAAAAGCAGAAAAGTTTGTTGAAACTGTGTGCGAAGCTCGTAAGAGATTAGATGAGCAAAAACTTATAAAAGAAAAATATAATTTAATTAAAGAGATTAAAGAATCTTATAATATAGATGAGTTTATTAAATCTCCTATTTCTAATTATAAAAATTTAGCATCAATTTATAAAATTTTTGAAGCTACAAGTACAAAGGAATCATTCGAACCAAAGGATATAGTTAATTCTAAATTTACTATTGTTGAAACTATGATTAATTCATCAATAGAAAATAAAGATAAAAAGGTAAATGATAGAGTTTTAGAAGAATATAGAAAGCAGGATGAAGAAGTTAGAATGCTATCATACAAAATGTTAGTAGAAAACTTTAATAAAAAATACAATAATCTATCTGTTGGTCAAAAGAATTTACTTAAAGAATATATTAACAACATCAATAATACTGGTAAATTAAAAGAATATGTTAACGAAGAAGTTAATAAATTATCAGAAGGATTAAAAGAAGTTGGTTCTAAAGTAAATGACAAAGTTACTAAAATCAAATTAGCTGAAACGATTTCTAATATTAAAAAAATCAAAACAGTTAAAAGATTAAGAG
>Ga0114978_10003297_pt1 | contig 13255 bp, 10 predicted proteins | sample S_140212_EF_Meta_FD_87027 | JGI IMG/M metagenome (GOLD analysis project Ga0114978, IMG submission 87027) | Freshwater microbial communities from Lake Simoncouche, Canada to study carbon cycling - S_140212_EF_MetaG | ecosystem: Environmental > Aquatic > Freshwater > Lake | place: Lake...
AAGGCAAAGATGGCGAAAATGGCCGGTATGGCGGGCAGCCAGGGAATGGGGGGTGTTTTGTGCGTTTCAGCGTCAGCCCCCGAAGCTGCCGTGGCGGTGTTTGCTGCAGCCCTCAATGGCGCCTTGCGTGGCATGCGCAGGCATAGCAGCGTAATCAACCCGGCGGTGGCCGCAAGGGTCCATTGCACGCCGTTGAAGCCGAAAGACTTGGCAAGCACCGGCAGCCCCAACAGCGCCAGAGACTGCATCAGGGTTTGCAGCGTGCCGTACCAGGCGTAGGCCTTGGTGGGTGACGCGGTGTAACCTAGGTAGACAACGCCCAGAATCGTGATCACCCCCATCGAGGTTGCCTGCACGGCGCGCACGGCGTAAAACGAGGGCAGCGAGGTGGTGAAGGTGGTGGCCAACTCGGCCGCCAACATCAACAGCGCCGCCACCACCATGACCACACGACGGTCCAATCGCTGCAAGCTCACGGCCAGCAAAGTGCCCACCACAAAGCCCGCCACTGCGTTCACCGTCTGCATGGTGCCCAGCGCGACAATGTCGTAGCCCCGTTCTTTGACCACCGCGCCCCACCACACCGGGCCGATCAGCCCAGGAATGGCCGCGAACAGCAGCAGTGTTTGCACAGTCAGAACATAGCCCACGCTATCGATGGGCTTGACCTGCGGTGCAACCTGGTCGGGTGAAACCGCGAGAGTTGAATTGCTCAAAGTCGGCCTTCGTAATGCAATAAGTTGGCCCTGGCGCAGGGTTGCGTGGAATGTCAGGCCGTTTGCGGCGGCCAGGCCCAACCTGCGGGCGCGGGCATACGTTCGCAGGGAAAGATGGTCGATTCGAACACACGGTCGCCGCCCGCATTCATCAGTTTGCGGCGGCGGATGTTCCAACCCTGCGGCGTGCGCACCAAGGTGTCGTCGTAACGGCCGTACAGCACCACCACTTCGCGGTTCTGGTCTTCAGGGCGCTCGTGCCAGGCGATCACCGAACTCAACACATGGGCCTCGTCAGCGCCATTGAAACTGACTTCTAGATTGGACATCTGGTGCGCTGTGCGGCGGTAGCGCCACATACGCTCCAGATCGCGCCGCAGTTTGGCGCGGCCCTGGCTGGAGAAGTTGGCATCGGGGCCGTACTCGACAAAACAGTCGGTGGTGAACAAGGCCGCCAGCGCGTCAAGGTCCACGCGGTCGATAAAGCGGCAGTACTGGATCAGCACCGTCTCGATGTCGGCTCGGTCTTGCAGTTGTTGCAGCGAAAAAGCCATGGCGCAGGCTCAGGACTTGGACGGATCGACGTCGACGATCCGCACGCCGACGTTCTTGGTGCGGATGTAGCTCAGCACCGCCTCCTGGCCCTTCTCTCGCCCATAGCCCGACTGGCGAACACCGGCAAACCAGTTTTGCCAGTAGGACTTGATTGCCATGTCTCACTCCCTTGAAGAGGCCAAGACCGACACGGTGTCGGCTTTGCGCATACAAATAGTATACGGAGTGCCTGCGGCAAACACAATCCAAGGCACTGACCCGTTGATCGTTGCCAGCGCCGGCCTGTAGCCACGGGCCTCGTCGGTCTGCCCGCCCGTCACCGTGAGCAAGTCCTGCCAGAACTCTTCTGCTGGGTAGGCGTCGGTCAATACGTCTGGCGGCGCGTCGTGCATGCAACGCAGCTTGCGCGCGTGCCTGGCATCACCGCCGCGCCACTCGACCGGCGCGGCCGCCAGCAGCAACACCGATGCGCTGCATCGCGAGCCGTCAGCGCGGCGTACAACGAGGCATTGCCGCCGCCGTTGACCAGGACATCGAGCACTACTGTTCGACCGTGGCGCCGGACTGCTTGACCAGCACGCCAAAGCGCTCTATCTCGCTCTTGAGGAAGCGCGCGAAGACCTCCGGAGTGCTGCCCACCGGCTGCGCACCTTGAGCCGCGAGGTTGTCCCGCACCTCGGGCTGGGCGAGCACGGCAGCGATTTCGCGCTGCAGTTGCCGCACGATCGCGTCGGGCGTGCCCGCGGGTGCGTAGGCGCCGAACCATTGCGTGACCTGCAGGCCAGCCAACCCCTGCTCGGCTGCAGTGGGCAGGTCAGGCGTGCTGGCCATGCGCTGCGCGCTCGTCACCGCCAGCGCGCGCAGTTTGCCGTCCTTGACGAACTGCGCGACCACGGGTGCGCCGAGGAAGGCGGCATCCACCTGGCCGCCGATCAGATCGATGACCAGACGGTCCTTGTAGGGGATGTGCAGCATCTGGATCCCGGCCAGGCTCTGCAGTTGCGCTGCAATCAGGTGTTGCAAGGTGCCGTTGCCTGGCGAGGCATAGGTCAGCGCGCCGGGCTTGGCCTTGGCCAGTGCGACGAACTCTCGCAACGAGTTCGCGGTCACTTTCGGGTTCACCACCAGCACCATCGGCAACTGCACGATCTGCGTGATGGGCGCGAAGTCGCGCTCGGCGTTGTAGCGGATGTTCTTGTAGAGATGTTGGTTGATGGCGACGTCGTTGGAAGCCGACATCATGAGTGTGTAGCCGTCGGGCTTGGATTTGGCCACGAAGTCGGCGCCAAGCATGCCAGCGACACCCACCTTGTTTTCGACAATGAACTGCTGCCCCAGTCGCTCGCTGAGCTTGGCCGCTACCAAACGCGCCACGGGGTCGACTCCGCCGCCAGGCGCATACGGATTGATGATGGTGACAGTGCGCGATGGGTAGGTTTGCGCCGCGGCCGGCAAGGTCAGGAGCGAGGCCAACGACAGCGCCAGGACGGCGCGCAGGATCGGGTCCATGGGCAAGACTCCTTGGGTTCAGGTGGCGGTTAAGGCGTGGTTGTCCAGGCCGAGCCCCGGCTGCTCGGGCACTTCGACACAGCCGTCTACAAGCTTGAAACGACCTTGTGCCAACTCGTCGAACAGCATGCGGTGCAGCATGTGGAACTCGATCGAATCGACGTTGGGTGCCGCTGCCGCGAGCTGCAAGTTGGCGGCGAAGCACACCACCGACGAGGCGGCGTGGAACGATACGGGTACGTGACGCGACGCGGCCAGCGCCGTGATCCGCAGCCCCTCGCTGATGCCGCCGCAAAGGATGGCGTCCAAGTGCGCCACCGCCACAGCGTTCGACTCGATGATCCGCGTGAAGGTTTCGAGTCCGTAGGCGAACTCGTTGCCCGCCAACGGCACCGGGCTGGCTGCGGCTACGCGGGCCAGGCCCGGGATGTTGTCTGGCGCCACCGGCGCCTCGAGAAAACCGATGTCGTAGCGCTCCAGCGCATGCGCCACGCGCAGCGCTTCGGGCACGCTGTAGGCGTAGAGCGCGTCTACCAACAAGCGCACGCCGGGGCCGATGGCCTCGCGCACGGCAGCCACGCGCGCCAGATCTTCAGCGATTGAAGCGCCGCCGATCTTCAGCTTGACGCCACGAAAGCCGAGATCGACATAGCCCTTCATTTCGGCAGCCAGGTCGTCGATCGTCTTGCCCTGGCCATAGAGGCCCGCGCTTGCGTAGGCGGGCACTTGGCGGCGCTGCGCGCCGAGCAGCGTGCAGACGGATTGGCCGAGCGCCTGGCCGAGGGCGTCCCACATGGCAATGTCAATAGCGCTCATGGCAGCCCAGGCCGCGCCGCCCTTGCTGCTGACGATCATGGTCTCGCGCAGTGACGATGACAGGGCGCCGAGATCGAACAGGCTGCGCCCCACCACCAGGGGCGCAAAGTCGCGCTCGATGATGGCCTGCACCGACTCCGGTGCGCCCCCATCGCAATACGCTTCGCCCAGACCGAGCAGCCCGCCCTGCACGCGCAGCAGCACAAGCACCACAACCTTCTCGTTCCAACGTGTGCGCGGATTCCACTGTGCCTTGGCGAACGCCTTGCGCACGACTCGGGTCTCGATGGCTTCGATTTTCATGCTCAGAGTATACTTAATGTCGACGCAAGAGAGGTCTATGCCATGACGCCACCCCCGACCCTGCGCGCCTTCGTCGGCGGGCTTGTGCACGAGACGAACACGTTCTCGCCGATTCCCACGGACGCCGCGAGCTTCGCCGCCGGCAGCGTGCGGCCGGTCGACGGACGCTATGTAGAGGCGTCCCGCATCGACACGCTGGGCTACGGCCACTTCGCGCGCATGTGCCTGGAAGCCGGCTACCAGTTGCACGCCGGCCCGTACTCGCACACCGGTCCGAGCGCTGCGCTGTCGGCGCGGAGCTACGCGGTGCTCAAGGACGAATTGCTCGCCGACCTCGAGCGCGCGTTGCCGCTGGACATGGTGTTCCTCTTCATGCATGGCGCGCAGATTGCCCAGGGCTGCGACGACGTGGAGGGGGACCTGCTGGCCGCCGTGCGCGAGCGTGTGGGGCCGACGGTGCCGGTGGCGATTCTGCTCGACCTGCACGCCAACATCACTTCGGCGATGCTGCGCCACGCCACGTTCTGCGTCGGCTGTCTGGAGTACCCGCACACCGACTACGAAGAGCGGGCCCAACATGTTTTCGGCTTGATGCAGGCGGCGCTGGCCGGCCGCGTGCAGCCGCACACGCGCGCCTGGCGCATCCCGCTGGTGGGCATCTACCGCACGGTCGACGGGCCGATGAAGGCCTTCGTCGATCGGCTGCGCGACGCACAGCACACCCCGGGCGTCCTGTCGATTTCGGCTTTCCACGGCTTCCCGATGGGCGACACTCCGCACACCGGCGCCATGCTGGTGCTGACCAGCGATGGGGCAGCGACAGAGCTCAACGCGCTGGGCGCGGCGCTGGCGCAGCAGTTCATCGACGCGGCACTGGCCACGCCGATGCCAGTGGGGCTGCAAGCGGCACTCGACGATGCCCTGCGCGCCGACGATGCCGGCAGGGGGCCGGTCGTGTTCGCCGACAGCGGCGACAACCCCGGTGGCGGCGCCGCGGGAGACTCGACCTTCGTGCTTGAAGCGCTGCTCGAACGCGGCGTGCAAGACGCCGCCTTTGGCATGCTGTGGGACCCAATCGCGGTCGACTTCGCGCACCGTGCCGGTGTCGGCGCGCAGATGAACCTGCGCCTGGGCGGCAAAGTGAGTGCAATGTCGGGGCGCCCGCTCGACGTGCAGGCGGAGGTGCTGTGTCTGCGCGACGACGCACGCCAGGCGCTGTTCGCCCAGGGCGAGCCGAAAGCGGAGCTCGGGCGCAGCGCGGCACTCCGCGTGCAGGGCATCGACATCGTCGTCAACAGCCTGCGCCAGCAGGTATTCGATCCGCGTTGCTTCACCGAACACGGCATCGATCCGAGTACCAAGCGCCTGGTTGTCGTCAAGGGCTCGACCCACTTCATCAACGGCTTCAAGGGCCTGGCACGGCGTTTCGTTTTCTGCGCCAGCCCGGGCAGCCTTTCGCTGGACCTCACAGGGTTCGATTACCGGTACCTGCATCGGCCGCTCTACCCACTGGACCTTGGGTTTGTGCCTGTGGCGCAGCCTCTGAACCTGGACACAGCATGAGCCTTTTGATCGACCATCCCCTTATCGGCGGCAGCCTGTTCATCGACTGCGCCTGGGTTGAAGGCCATGGCGAGCGCTGGACCGCGCTGGACCCTGCGAACGAAGCGCCAATCGCCGAGTTGGCCTTTGCCGACGCGAGCGACGTCGAACGGGCCGTCGCGGCAGCGCGGCGCGCCGTGCCGACGCTGCGGGCGACACAGTACAGCGAACGTGCGAAGCTGCTGCACGGCATCGCCGCCGGGTTGCGGCAGCACGCCAGCGCACTGGCCCGCCTGGAAACGCGGGATGTGGGCAAGCCGCTGCGCGAAGCCGAGATCGATGTCGCCGACGCGGCGCGCGTCTTCGAGTACCACGCCGAATTGCTGGAATGCGGTGCGCTCGCTGACACATACCCCCGGCTCGACAGTGACGACTTCACGATGCGCGTTCGCCGCGTGCCGCTGGGGGTGGTGGCGCTGATCACGGCATGGAACTTCCCGCTGATCCTCGCCGCCTGGAAGCTGGCACCGGCGCTGGCGGCGGGTAACGCGGTGGTGATGAAACCGTCGGAGTGGGCGTCGTTGTCGACGCTGGCGCTGGCGGGCATCGTGCATGCGGCGGGCGCGCTGCGCGGCCAGTTCAACGTGGTCACCGGCACCGGCGCCGAAGTTGGTGCGTCGCTCGTGAACCATCCGCAGGTCGACAAGGTGTCGTTCACCGGCAGCGGCAGCGTGGGCCGGCAGATCCTGGCGGCGTCGACCCGCGATCTAAAGCGCGTGACGCTGGAGTTGGGCGGCAAGTCGCCGGCCATCGTATTCGCCGACGCCGACCTCGACGCGGCGCTTGAGTGGGTGCTGATGGGCATCTTCTACAACGCCGGTCAGGTTTGCAGCGCGACATCGCGCTTGCTGGTCGAGCGCAGCGCGCACCGTGACTTCGTCGAGCGCTTGGCAGAGCGCGCCAATGCAATCCGTGTCGGTGCGGGGCTCGATGCCGCGACCGAGATGGGCCCACTGATCAGTGCCGTGCAGTGCGCTCGAGTTCGCGAGGAAATCGACGCTGCCGTGACGGCCGGCGCACGCTTGGTGGCGGGCGGCAGTCACGTAGCCGGACAGCAGCAGGGTTGGTTTGTCCCGCCGACAATCCTCGATGATGTGCCCGCCGATAGCGACGCTTGGCGTCTGGAGATCTTCGGCCCCGTGTTGTGCGTGCGCGCCTTCGACGTTGAAGCGCAGGCCGTGGCAGAAGCCAATGACAGCGAGTACGGTCTAGCCGCTGCCGTGTTCAGCGCCGACGCGGCGCGCGCCGAGCGCGTGGCCGCCGAATTGCAGGCGGGTACGGTGTGGATCAACTGCGCCGGCCCGGCGCTCGTGCAGGGCCCCTGGGGTGGATTCAAGGCCAGCGGCATCGGTCGTGAATTGGGCCACTGGGGCATTGAAAGCTATTCCGAGCCGCAGCAGATCACAAGGTCGCTGGGCGCCGCGCCGCTGGGTTGGTATGCAGGGTCGCAGAAGACGAACCCTGTTGGTGCATAGTGGCTTCTTGCTAACGATTTCGTTGCAGTACCTGCTGCCAATCGCCCGACACCGCCGCAGCGCAGCCTTCGTGCACGCAACGGCGGCAGGTGAGCGGCCGGACGCACGTAAGAAACGCGGCGCAGCACATCATCTGTCATCCCCACCTTGGGATGCTCTGCATAACCCCTCACGGTTTGTGCGGCCTCGGGCGGTCTGCGGCGTTGCATCCCATCCCGAACCGCACCGCACCCGCTCGCGTTGAATTATGCAGAGCATCCCTTGGTTTCGATGAGAATGGATTATCAATAAAAAAACTATCTGAAACGTCTTTCAGCTCGGTCGACCCACTGGCTGCTGGGCTGCCGCTGTTCAGTTCGGGCGCCATTGCCGTGCTGACATTTTCAGACGTATCGATTGAGCAGATTTTCCAGTCGCTCTTGACGCCCCGACCGGGGTTGAGGTGACAAACCCAACTGATGAACACGACTTGCCAAGTCGTCCAGACTGGCTCCCGCCTCGATGTGACGCCCCAGTTCACCGCTCCAGCCTGAATAGCGTTCATCGACAGCGCGGTCGAGTTCACCCGACTCATGCAGGGCCGCCGCACAAAGGAAAGCACGGGCCAAGGTGTCCAGGCCGCCAATGTGGCCTTCCAGTTGGTCGATGGGGTCGATGCTTTGGCGCCGCACCTTGGCGTCGAAGTTCATACCGCCCGTGCCAAGGCCACCATAGCGGATGATTTCCAGCACGGCAGGCACCAGGGCCACATGGTTGTTGGGAAACTGGTCGGTGTCCCAGCCCAGTTGTTCATCGCCGCGGTTGGCGTCGATCGAACCCAGGATGCCCAGGGCGGCGGCGGTGGCCACTTCGTGCTCGAAACTGTGACCAGCCAGAGTGGCGTGGTTCACTTCCAGGTTGACCTTGACCTCGCCTTCCAGCCCGTAGCGCTTCAGGAAGCCATAGACGGTGGCGCTGTCGTAGTCGTACTGGTGTTTGGTGGGCTCCTGCGGCTTGGGTTCAATCAGCAGCGTGCCCTTGAAGCCGATCTTGTGCTTGTGCTCGACCACGGCGGCCAGAAAGCGACCATAGTGATCCAGTTCAGCCGCCAGCCGCGTGTTGAGCAGCGTTTCATAGCCTTCTCGGCCGCCCCAGAGCACGTAGTTCGCGCCGTTCAGCCGCTGCGTCCACTCCAGCACATGCTTGACCTGGGCCGCGGCGTAGGCAAAGACCTCCGGGTCAGGGTTGGTGGCGGCGCCGCCCATATAGCGCCCATGCGAAAACAGATTGGCCGTGCCCCACAGCAATTGCACGCCGCTGTCCTGCATCTTGCGCGCCGCGCGTTCCAGCACCACATCCAGGTTGGCATTGGATTCGCGCAGCGTTGTGCCTTCGGGTGCCACGTCGCGGTCATGAAAGCACCAGAACGGCATGTTCAGCCTCTGGAAGAAATCAAACGCAGCGTCCAGCTTCAGCTGCGCCGCGGCCACCGGCTCACCGCTGAACCAGGGGCGTTCAAAGAGGTTGCCGCCCAGCGCGAAGGGGTCTTGCCCAGCCCAACAAAAGTTATGCCAGTAGCAGGCGGCGGGCCGCAGCCACTCGACCAAGGGCTTGCCCAGTACCACCCGCTGCGCGTCGTACCAGCGGTAGGCCAGACGATTACTGCTTTGTGGGCCCTCGTAGCGGATGGAGTCAACGATGCTGTAGACAGTTTTCATGGTTTGCTCGATTACAAGATTCAGGACAAGGCTCGCAAGGGCGCATAGGCAGCGCGGTAGCGCGCCAGACGGAGTTGCAGCGCCGCGCTGCGAGCGGCATCTGCAGAGAAGGTCCGCGCCAAATCAGGCGCTCGCATGACCTCGTCTCGCGAGGCGCCCAGGCTCATCAGTGCCAGTCGTGCCGCACCGAGTGCCGGCCCCACTTCAGCACCGGCCGGCCGATCAATCTGAATGCCTAAGCTGTCGGCCAGCAGTTGCAGCCAGGTGTCCGAGCGCGCACCGCCGCCGATGGCCAGCAAGCGCTTCGGGTCACTGCCAGCTTCGCGCAATGCGGCCATGCCGTCGGCAAATGCAAAGGCTACGCCTTCCAGCACGGCATAGCTCAGATCATCGCGGCTGTGCGTATGGGTCAGGCCATGAAAGCTGCCGGTGGCGCCGGGGTCGGCATGCGGCGTGCGTTCGCCAGAAAGATAGGGCAGGAACAGCGGGGCAGATTCGCGCACCTCGCCCGCTGGCAGCGAGGCGAGGAGTTGGGCTGGCGGCAGGCCACAGATGCCGCACCACCAACTCAGCGCGCTGCTGGCAGACAGCAGCACGGCCATCTGGTGCCAGGTGCCCGGTAGCGCGTGGCAGAAGGTGTGCACGCCACGATCGGGGTTGGCTTGCGGGCCGTCAGTCGCCACAAAGATGACCCCCGACGTACCCAGCGACAGGAGACCTTCGCCAGGACGCACGACACCCACGCCAACGGCACCACCCGCGTTGTCGCCAGCACCTGCTGCGACTTGGACATCAACCGGCAAGCCCCAACGCGCCGCCCAAATCGGCAACAGTTGGCCCACGGCATCGGGGCCTTCGTGCAAAGCCGGCATCTGGTCGAGGCGCATCCCGCTGGCGGCCAGCATCGCTTCGCTCCAGCAGCGCTCGGCGACGTTCAGCCACAGCGTGCCGGCCGCATCCGAGCAGTCGCTGCTCATCACACCCGCCAATTGCCAGACAAGCCAGTCCTTCGGGAGCAACACTTTGGCGACGCGTGCAAATATTGCGGGTTCATTCGCCGCCACCCACATCAGCTTGGGTGCGGTGAACCCGGCCATGGCGCGGTTTGCGGTGATCTGCGTTGTGGCCGGTTCGCGCACTTCCAGCTCAGCGCACTGCGACTGGCTGCGGCCATCGTTCCACAAGATGGCCGGCCGCAATACCGTACCTTCGGCGTCCAGCAATACCGCGCCGTGCATCTGGCCTGCTGCAGCCATCGCCCGCACGCCTTGCCAGTCGGCAGCGCTGGCCTGCGAGCGCAAAGCTTGCATGGCCTGGTCAGTCGCGGCCAACCAATCGGCAGGTGCCTGTTCGGACCACAGCGGCTGCGCACGAGAGACCTCCAATGGGGCTACAGCCTCAGCCACCCATTCGCCATTGGCCGAGAGCAGCACGGCCTTGACGCCGGAAGTACCCAGATCCAGGCCGATCACGAAAGGAGGCGCACTCACGTTCCGGCGCCCTGTGGACCGAAACACTGACTAACCCGCGCGACCTTCTTGCCCGCAATGATCATGCCCAACACCTCGTCCTCGGTCACCTCGGACGTGCGGTAGGTGCCTACCAGGCAACGTTGTGATCGAGTTTGTGACTTGGCGCTGCGCTCGCTGGGCTGCCTCGAGGGGCCTAATCCTTGGGAATGACTGGCATTTGGCATCGGACGAAGTTCTTTTTCCCCACCGACATCACTGCCAGTCTTGAGTCGCCTTGCCATCAGGAAGCCGTACGCCGCAATGCTCAAGGTTACATGGTGATGAAACCCCCGCCAGCCGCGTCCTTCATAGTGACCCAATCCCAAATCCTGCTTCAAGTCCTGGTAATCGCGCTCGATGCGCCATCGCATGTGCGCGGCATGGACCAGATCGTTTAAGGCTGTCGTCTCTGGCAGCGTGGATAGGTAGTATTTCTCTGGCTCGGCTTGATCGGCGGGCCACTCGATGAGCAGCCATTGCTCAGGAAGCAGACGGGCCTTTCCGACATTGCCACCCGCGCAGCGTACCCTCAGTGCGGCAAAACGACCCGTCAGCAACTCGTTGCTGCCTTCACGCCAACTGATGTCATGAAATGCGCTGTTGGGCAAACCCAGTGCCATTGTCTTGACGTTCACGGGTTGGCGTTCGGCCGTACGCCGTGGCACCGCTGGCGGGCGGCCCGTGCCGCTGTAGGGCTTGGGCGGCAGCGGCTTCACTCCGGGTGGCCAGACCACCACGGCTGAGGTGATGCCGACCACATAGGTCAGGCCCTGATCAGTCAGCCCTTGGCGGAATGCGTAGTCGAGGCCATATCCGGCATCGGCCAGCACGCAATGATGGGGCGCCCCTTCGCTCAATAGACCTTGTATCTGTTGTAGAGCGATCTGGGGCTTGGTTGCAAATTCGATGTCCTCGGGTACACCGGCCTTGGCTCGACGCGAGACATCTTCCGCCCAGACGTGAGGCAAGTACAGTTGCCAGGCAACCGGCAAGCTGCCTTGCTCGCATGCCAGCGTTACGCTCACCGCCACCTGGCAGTTATCTTGTTTTCCCAACATACCACAGTATTGGCGCGTCACCCCCACCGAGTGCTTGCCCTTCTTGGGAAATCCGGTGTCATCGATGATCCACCAACCGCCAGCGGTGAAGTTCATCTGGGGCACGACCCATTGCGCTATGCGACGCAACAACTCCTGATCGCTCCATTGGGCCTTGGCGACAAAGTGGTGCAGCGACTGATGTTTCGCGCTGGCGTGTAAGGGGTCCACTCGTGCGGCAATGGGCTCCACGCTCTTGCGCGACAACGGCAGCATCAGACCGGTGCAATAACCAATCAATCCAGAATGCCGGTCAGCATGACCCAGCCCTTGCACTAGGTGCGCCATGTAGTCATCGAATTCTTTAGCGATGTCCATCTCATCCCTTCAAAAGGAAAGACAAAACTATTGTGTCATTTTTTATGACAGAGTAAGACTAGGGATGCTCTGCATAACTCAACGCGAGTTGGTGCGGCGCGGATCGGGATGGATGCAAAGCGCATTTTGCGGCCAATAGCGCGTGCTATTGGCAAGAAATGCAACACCGCAGACCGCCCGAGGCCGCGGCAACACAAGCCGTGAGGGCTTATGCAGAGCATCCCTAGGGAAGCCCTGCATAAGCATCACCCTGATTCCATGCCAGACTGCGCTTCTGTGCAGCCTGCCGGCGATGCGCTTGTCAAACCACCGGCCCGCTGGCAGCCAAGCATTGATCGGCTCACACGGAAGGAAATCGCCATGTTCAGAAAATTGCCTCCACTCGCCCGGAATCGCCGGACTTTTGGTTTGCTGGCTGCAGCAGCTTGCCTCGGTGCCGGCTTGACGGCCAGCCTGCCGGCAGCAGCGCAATCGGCTTACCCGTCGAAGAACATCACCATCGTCGTGCCGTTTCCGCCGGCCGGCACGACCGACCTGCTGGCGCGCATCGTGGGGCAGGCGCTGTCGGTCGAGTTGGGCCAGACCGTGGTGATCGAGAACAAGGGCGGCGCCGGCGGCAATATCGGCGGTCAGTTGGTCGCCAAGGCCGCGCCCGATGGCTACACGCTGTTGATGGGTACCGTCGGCACCCATGCGATCAACAGCAGCCTCTACAAGAAAATGCCCTTTGACGCGATCAAGGATTTCGCGCCGCTGTCGCGCGTGGCCAATGTGCCCAATATGCTGGTCGTCAACCCGACGCAGCCGTACAAGACCGTGGCCGAGTTGATCGCCTATGCCAAGGCCAATCCTGGCAAAGTCACCTATGCGTCCTCGGGCAACGGCACCTCGATCCATTTGTCGGGCGAGCTGTTCAATTCAATGGCCAAGATCGAGATGCAGCATGTGCCTTACAAGGGCAGCGCGCAGGCGCTGACCGATCTGATCGGCGGGCAGACCAACGTCATGTTCGACAACATGCCTTCTTCGATCCAGCATGTGCGTTCCGGCAAGTTGCGCGCCGTCGCCGTGACCACGGCGCATCGCTCGCCCGAGCTGCCGAATCTTCCGACGATTGCCGAAAGCGGCCTGCCTGGCTTCGAGGCCACCTCCTGGTTCGGCCTGCTCGCACCTGCCGGCACGCCGCCGGCGGTCATCAGCAAACTGAGCCAGGCGATCATCAAGGTGCTGGGCCAGGCTGATGTGAAGAAAAGAATCAGCGAACAAGGCGGCGAAGTCATCAGCGAAACACCCGAACAGTTCGCCGCCTTCATCCAGGCCGAAACCATTAAATGGGGCAAGGTCGTACGCGAATCAGGCGCCAGCGTCGACTGAGTTTCACCTTCCTGCAGGGCAATTCAAACTGGCATCAGCTCGGCGCCGAGTTGGCCGACCTTGACGTAGATAAGCGCACCCTCCGGCCCGGTGAACGGGGTATGGCGGCTCCAGCGCGGACTGCGCAACCAACTGCCCGCTGGATAGCTGCCGCCTTCGTCGCTGAAGACGCCTTCCAGCACCAGGATCTCCTCGCCACCCGGATGCACATGGGTGTTGAACCTCGTTTCCGGGGCCCAGCGCACCAGCGCGGTATCGACACCATCGTGCGAATGCAAGGGC
>Ga0114978_10003300_pt1 | contig 13252 bp, 10 predicted proteins | sample S_140212_EF_Meta_FD_87027 | JGI IMG/M metagenome (GOLD analysis project Ga0114978, IMG submission 87027) | Freshwater microbial communities from Lake Simoncouche, Canada to study carbon cycling - S_140212_EF_MetaG | ecosystem: Environmental > Aquatic > Freshwater > Lake | place: Lake...
GATCGCGAGCAGTTTGTCGATCCCCAATTTTTTTACCAGCGCGACATGAACTTCGACAATGTCACCGACCGTGATGAAGGGAAATCGCAATCCATACGGCTGGCCTGTTTCCGGGTTGGGGCAGCTCGGGCCCGTTGTCCCCTGGCAACCCCCCAGCACGTTCGCGCAAATGATGAAATACTTGGAGGTGTCGAGTGCTCGACCAGGGCCGACCAGACCATCCCACCAGCCCGATTTGCGGCTGTCAGCAGCATGCTTGCCTGCGACATGGGCGTCACCCGTCAAGGCGTGACAGACAAAAATCGCGTTATCGCGATCCGCCGAAAGTTCCCCGTACGTTTCATAGGCGACATTGATCGGCCCCAGTTGGAAACCACTTTCCAGGGTTAACATCGACGGCGGCTCGAACAGTCTCACAAATTGTGTCTGCACAATTCCGACCGACTGTGCGTCGTCAGATCCATCCGGAGGGGCAATTTCAGCAGTCATGTGAGCGGTCTGATCCTGAGAACACGATGCGAACCGTGAATCGCGTGAACCAACAGAAAACTCGAAGCGCCATTCTCGAAAGATCATTATAGGTATCTTGGGCGAGGGATTCGAGTACACGCCACACGAAACCAGCAAACCTTCCCTTTTCCGATTTCCGAAGGGGCTCGATGGAACCGATGACTTTCGGCAGAAACAGCGGTTGAAAAGATTCGACTTTTCCACCGGAATGGAACAAGCTTGATTTTCCAAGGATGCCAGTCGAATATTTCGAGACCAAGGCCCACCGAGTGTCCGACTCGGGGAACAAACCCATTTTCAACGCGCAGCGTGCGGGAGAAAACAACCATGAGAGCGTTTCTAACAGCACTTGTTTGTGGTCTCGCGATCTCGATTCCTTGTCAGGCAGGGTTTTTTGGCATTGGCATCGGCAAAGGAGCGGCTCCCTGTTCCCACTGTGGTGGCAGCCAATTGAAAAAGGTTTGTCGCCTTGTTTCCGACGTGAAAAAAGTGACCGAGACAAAATACAGCGTCGAAGAAGAAGAGATTTGCCTGCCAGGGAAAAGTGCGACCGAGGAGCGCGTCTTCGAGGATTCCTGTGCTCCAGGTGGTCGGCGTTGTGAGACCGTACAAGTCCCACGCTGTGGTGAAATTTACTGTAAAAAGAAATTGAAAAAAACGACGACGACAGTGGAAAAACCGATCCAAAAGTGCGAGGTTGAGACGGTTTGTTGCCAGTGTGGCAGCATCTGTGAACGTGGTCATTGTGGCCAATAGGGACCCTGCAAACATGTCCAAGCCCATTCATGGCGTCTTGCCTATTGCCCATACACCCTTTCTGGAGGATGACTCGATTGATTTCGCGAGTCTCCGAAAGCAAATCGATTGGGCTTTTGCCTCGGGGGCCGATGGTTTTGCCACCGGAATGGTTTCGGAACTTTTGCGTCTAACGTTTCATGAACGACAACAATTGACCGAGCGACTTGGGGAGATGGTGCAGGATCGCGGAGTTTTTGTCGCTGGCGTCGGGGCCGAGTCGACAAAACAGGCGATTCAATACGCTCAAATTGCAGAAAAAGCGGGCGCCGCAGCCGTCATGGCCATCCCCCCTTTATCCACGCGAGCCCCTGCGGCGGCGGTCCAAAATTACTTCGTCGCACTAGCCGAGAGCATTTCGATACCTGTGATCGTTCAGGATGCCTCGGGGTATGTGGGGCAACCGATCCCCTTGCATGTGAGTGTGGACTTGCTGAAACGATTCGGTAACGAAAAGATCCTGTTTAAGCCTGAAGCGGCACCAATCAGCCCCAACTTGTCATTATTGCGGGACGCCACCAGTGGGATGGCCAGGATTTTTGATGGATCGGGGGGCGTCTGTCTGGTCGATTGTGCGCGTCGCGGCATCGTCGGAACTATGCCAGGAATGGAGTTTCTTCCTGGCATAGTTGCCTTATGGAAAGCGTTACAGCAGCAGGATGAAGAGGCAATCTATCGACTCTATTTTCCCATTTGTGCCCTGGTAAGCCTGCAACTGCAGGCGGGGCTGGATGGCTTTCTGGCGGTCGAAAAGTATGTGATGCACCAAAAGGGCTTGTTTGCGACAGATCTCCGCCGACAACCTTATGGATGGAGCCTCGATCACGAAACGCGCGCGGAAATCGATCGATTACTGAAACGACTCGACGACGCCATCGGTTAACACCGGCAAGTGGTCAAACCCGGCTCGACAGGCCTCTTATCGGATCTGCTGCGTGCGGACCGTCCCCCTCGCAGCCGATTTCCTGGTGACGAACAGTTTCGTCAAGTTGGATCCACGTCAGGAACCCCGCAGCGAAGTAAGCCACGACACCCACTAACAGCGACAAGGCTGCGGTCTGAATCGTGGTGAACTGGCTGGCGTCCCCGACACACCCCGTCAGACCAAAAAACACGATCGCTACTCCCAAGCTACGGACGCGATTAAGGCCGGTTTTGATCAGTTTCTCAGCAGATTCAGCGGGCTTGGCGGTATCAGAAACAAGCGGCCTAAGCCCGGAAACACTCGTTGACTCAATCTCCTGCCCGACTTCTTCTGTTTCTTCTTCGGAAAACAAACAGCCACTTCCGAGCCCAAGTGCCGAAAGTGTTGCAGCACACGCCAGCAGAGTGACTCCGGAAACCGAGCAGACAATGTAAAACAGGTTCATGACAAGGGCTTTCTGGATTTTTGCGTTCGTTCCTTTCAACGGGAACGTCATCCAGTCCCAAACGGATCACGCGACCGAGTCGACAAAAGCAGATTTGAGCCGATTTGCGGAAAGCCCATCATCGGAGAAAGACTCGGGACTATTCCGACCGTAACGGTCGTAGCATCAGTGATCGAGTTGCGTCACTTGCGGAACGCCCTTCGTACAGGACGCGATAAACTTCTGTCGTGATGGGCATTTCGATCCCTTCCTGTTCGGCCACGTCGAAAACGCTTTTCGCCGTCGCAACCCCTTCCGCGACCGCATCCATGCTGGCCAGGATCTGCTGAAGAGTCTCTCCCTTACCCAGCCGCACCCCCACGCCACGGTTTCGTCCAAACGGGCTGACACAGGTTGTTATCAGATCTCCCATTCCGGCCAGTCCCGTGAAAGTCCCCGGTTCGGCACCAAAGCGTTGGCCAAATCGGGTCATTTCCACCAGTCCGCGCGTCATCAGTGATGATTTCGCGTTATCCCCATATCCCAGTCCATCCGAGATGCCGGCAGCAATCGCGATTACGTTCTTCAAAGCCGCCGCCAGTTCCACTCCGATCAGATCGAGGTTGGTATAAACGCGGAAACGTTCGGTATTGAACATTTTCTGGACTTGTCGCGCTAGACCCAGATCTCCACTGGCCGCAACGACCGTGGCAGGCATGCGTCGCGAAATTTCTTCCGCGTGACTGGGACCCCCAACGGCGACGACAGCCCGACTACCGAGAACCTCGGTGATGATTTCACTGGGCCTCATGAAGGTTTCGTTTTCGATCCCCTTGATCACGCTGATCATGGGCCGATTACGGTTCAATGACGGACGCATGTCACTGAGACTTTTACGAAGAAATTGCGTGGGAATCGCGGCGACAATGTATTCACTGTCTTGCAAGGCCAGCTCAATCTCGGCTGTTACGAAAATTCGTTCGTGCAGCGAAACCCCAGGGAGCAGTCGTTTGTTTTCGCGGGTTTGTTGAATTTGATTGGCGTGCTCGGGGTTTCGTCCCCAGATGGAAACTCGTTGGTCAGGATGTTCCGCCAGCAGAATTGCACAGGCCGTTGCCATCGCACCGTTGCCGAGAACTGTGATTTTCGTCGTCATTGAAGCCGCCCGTTGATGTAGAATCCACCCGTCCACGAGTTGACCGGTGCGGAAAACAGGGATTGTGATGTCGTTGCGTTGTAAATCAGGTTATTCACCGTACCAGTGAACTGGATCGTCGGAGCCACATTCGAGAAGATGATTCCCTGATGCGTCGTCAGATCCGTTGATAACAGATTGATGGTGTTTCCATCAATTTGCAATCGCGAATTCGCGGCAACATTGTCAAACAGCATACCGGTCGCTCCGCCCGCTTGATCGGTAATGATATTCGAGGCAATGTAGTCGGTACTGGTTCCCGCCAGTGAAAAACGAGTCCCAATGCCGCTGACACCCTGGAAATTGATTGTGTTGGTGGCAACCGTCAGGCTGGACGTTCCCGCCGCAATCACCGAGAGACCTGTTCCCTGACTGCTGGCAAAATTCATGGTGTTACCACTCACTTGTGCGTTAACCGAGGCCGTTGCCGAAGGTTCCTGAATGAAAACACCGGTCATCCCAGCAGCCTGGGCATAAATTCGATTGTTGGAAACGAGCAGACTTTGTGGGCCGTTCCAGTTGAAATGGATGATCGGTGAACTTCCCCGATAACCCGTAATCGTGTTGGATTGGATCGTCGAGGCCAGCGAAGCCCCGGCCCCAGTCGGAAGCGTTAAATACTGAATTGCGGTTCCATTCGCGTCGGCGATCGTACTACCAGAGATATTGGAATTAAACGTCCCGATCGTATCGGCCTGAACGCGAATCGAACCCCCGGCGATCGTGCCATTCCCCGTGATCTGAGAATTTTGGACAAACAGTTCGGCATCATCCATCGAGTCGATGGCAAATCCGGTTGATCCGGTGATTCGAGACCCGCTTAAAACCAGCTGACTCGTTTTTTCCGACTGAATTCCCACGGCGTTATTGGTAAAGTCAACAGATGTCAGTTTGGCAATCCCAAACGAATTGGTGATCAATCCTTTTCCGGTATTTTGAATGACCCCACCTGATCCCAGTGCCCCATTCCCTTTAATGGTCAGATTCCCCTGACTTTGCACCAGGCTGATACCAAAAGGGCCACCATTGGTTGAGACGCTGGTCAGTGCGGCATTGATCGTCGAACCTTGCAGGTCGATCGCCGGGGCATTGACGGTGGTGATCGCCCCGTTGTTGATTTGCAATGATGAAACACCTCGTCCGTATAATGCGGTCGCATTGTTCGTGTTCAGATTCATGCTACTGACGAAAAACGGACTGGTTGCATTCACAATCGACAGTGCAGGAGAAGATGAGTTGGAAGTGATATTCAAGTTATTGACATTAATCAATGCGTCGGAACTATTGACACTGAACCCCATACCATTCGGCGCGGTGATCGTTGTATAGCCAGTAAAGTTATAGTTATTATACGTCGTTGTTGAGGCCCCGCCAGACGTGGAAACGGTACCGGTTGTCCCCGAAATCGCAACGGCAGGCCCAAACGTCTGCGTCGCGAAGAATGAGGGAATCGTCACATTCGTACCAACGTTACTCATTCTTAAGCCCGTACCACCCGTCGCCTTCACCGACAAATTTGCCAGCTGAATCGATCCCCCGTTTGTATTCATCAGCACGAATCCGTCACCCTGTGAGGTGATCGTGTTACCCTGACCATTGAACAGCAGATTCGCATTTCCGCCGTCATAGACGATCCCATTCCCCGAGGCGGAATTGATCTGGATGTTATTCATGCTCACATTGCCCGAGGATCCCGTGAGACGGATGGCATCTCCACCGATCTGATTAAACGTCAGGTCATGCAGGTTCGTTCCCGCAACGTTCGTGCCGACGATTCCACTCCCCCCCGTATTGTTGAAATTGAAACCTGCAACTTCTGTATTGGACGCCAAAGTGATCGAGGGGGACGTTGACCCCTGAACCTTTTCGAAGTGAGGGGTCAGCGTTGCATTTCCCAACCCCGCAGCTTGGGAGAGGTGCGGCAGAGAGGCGGTTTCACCCCCGGCAACGGCTAATTTCAGCGACAGGTTTGCAGTCTCGCCCAACAGGTGTTGGCCTGGCAACAGTGTGACCGATTCGCTGAATGTGGAACCGCTGCGGACGTAAATCACATCGCTCCCCGAGGCGATTGCTGCAGCGAGTGAACGATAGGGATTGGCAGTGGTTCCGTCATCGGGACTCACCACGATGGGTGATGCGTTCGACGGACCTGGATCGTAAACTTGAGCGATCTGGTAAGGCTTGCCAGTCATGGGGTTGATTGCCAATTTGCTGCCAGTGTAGGCTTGCTCACGGCTGACGATCACGTTGTAGTTTCGCTCCACAAAACGGAAGGGAGAGGGAGTGTTATGCTTCCAACCGCTGGTGGGGTGATTTGTTCCCAGCGGCAATTGCAGTGAGACACCCGCCATGACGTTACTGCCATAGAGAGGGTCATTCGTATAGAGCAGCTGGGCCGTAACACCATTATTGAGAACTCCTTCAACGCGGGTTTTGAAGCCATTGACATCCCCTTTGGCTCCCCCCTCGAAATGGTATCCCCCCACAAACCCGCGTAACCAATTCCGTTCCCGAATCGGCAAACTGTACCCGAATTCCAAATCAATCCCGCTGAGGGCAACTCCCTGGTTGACCGCCTGCCCGTACAAAAGTTGATTCCCCACGATCTGCTCGGCCCCCACCGTATTGGAGTAAGTCTGAGCAGACGTAAACGGAAGGTAAATGTTGGATCTCAGTTCAAAACGATCAATCAGTGCTTCAAAACTGAGGCCGATCTGTTGAAAAAGTTTCGACGTGGTGTCATCGGCGTCATACCAGATGCTCGCACCACCCCAAGCATTCCAGTCCTCGCGCAAATAGCGATACCCCATACCGGCACTTCCGCCGAATCGGGAGTAATTGGAGATAAACCCTCGCACATCAGAGAAGAGGAAATGTTCGTCTGACAGGACGTAGGGCATTACTTCCAGCGGAGCAATCGAATCCGTTCTTCCAAATGTTTTGCCCGCCAGATAGCCACCCCGACCGATCGCTCCCCAACCATCGCTCACATCCGCCGGGTCATTCGGTGCCGACATAGAAAAAAAGTTTTTCATGGTGGGGGGGGCTTTCCCCTTTTTCCGCTGTTTCGCTTCGCGACGCTGCAGTCGGGATTTCTCCATGGCTCGTTCCCGGAAAATATCGACCTCTTCGCCAACCGGTTCCGGAGGAATTCCCATCTCGGATTGAGCCCGAATCACGGTCAACCAATCCTCGCCGACCGTGATTGTGGGTGAAAAACCTCCCGCCAGCAGTAAAAATGCCAATCCGCAAAAGAAGGGGTGATGGCCAATCCGCCGTGAAATCGAAGCCAATCGAAGCGAGCTCAACATCAGGAACACCCTTTCCGCACGCGTGATCGCAGAGGTGCGAAACGTGTACGCAAAGACGAACTGTCTGGAAAACAGCGCAGAATAAGCCCACCTCAAAATTTAAGGCGACCGCGCGGCTTGCCGTTCAGGTTCGCGAGGAAAATGGAAAACAGGAATTGCAACAAGACGGAGAGAGACGTGTTGGCGAAGTGTATAAATCCAGAGGGGTATTCTGTCGAGAGCGATTTAGCAGTGCTTAACGAGAACCTGCGTAATTTTTAGAAACATCGGGTGATTTCGCTTGGGCTACGGGGAAGTCCAGCAAAAAGTGCCGATCGCATGCACGCAAGTGTCGAGCGGATCCCACCCCGATCGAGTCAGGACGGCACCATCGTGTCAGGACGAAAATTGCAGTCGCAAGGCGAGTTCTTTGACCGCAGTCATCGGGATGTCGTCGGTCTCAATGCTCCGGCTCGAACTGATGAACACAGGCCCTTCGCAATCCTCACGCCCAGGGGTCGGCAACCGGCCATGGCTCCCTTTTACCGGGCTAGCGTCAAGTCCTATCACGTCCATGTAATAACGGAATCCCGTGAATTTCTGGGCGAGGCGGTAAGCGATTTGCAGCTTAGGAAACGAAAGTTTCGGGTTGATGAACAATTCCATCGGGTCGTAACCCGGTTTGCGATGAATATCGATGGTCCGAGCATAGTCGGGTGCGAGGCGGTCCTCTTCCCAAAAATAGTACGTAAACCAGGAATCCGGGGCCGAAATAACGACCAATTCACCAGATCGCTCATGATCCAACCCAAACGGACGCTGCTCTGAACGGTCCAGCACCAAGTCAATTCCTGCGGTCTGTTGGAGCAATTGCTTCACCGCTTTGATGTCACCGTTGCGCTGGACATAGACGTGTGCCACCTGATGATCGGACACGGCAAATGCTCGCGAGGCACCACAATCCAGCGTCTCCCAACCGAGTGGTTCCCGTCGAACGGCCAGGTATCCATGCCGCCGTAAAACACGGTTGATATGGACCGGCTGGGAAACCGCCGTAATCGCATATTCCGACAAGGCAATGATTTCCGCACCAATTTCTCGGGCGGCGGCAATGCATTTTCCCGCTTCGGCATCCACTTGTCGAATGTCGTCCATGATTTTTGGGTCGTCCGGTCCAAGTCTCTGCAGGCCGTAGTCAAGGTGGGGCAGGTAAACCAGGGTCAGACTGGGGCGGTGACGCCGCATGACTTCGACCGAGGCATCCGCAATCCAGCGAGAACTGGTGATATCGGCCCCTGGACCCCAAAATCGAGTCAGCGGAAAAACCCCCAGCTGGGATTGCAGCTCATCCCTTAACTCGGGAGGCTGGCTATACGAATCAAATACTTTTCGTCCGTCTGCGGGGTAGCTGGGGCGAGGGGTCATCGACCAGTTGACGTTGGCGTACATGTTATACCACCAGAACATTTTCGCAGTGGTATAGTCTGATGCGCGCCGCAGACCCTCGTCGTAGATTCTCGCACCTTTTACCAACCGATTTGATTGCCGCCAAAGCCAAACTTCGGCCAGATCCCGAAAATACCAGCCGTTGGCAACAACCCCATGCTCACGGGGTAGCGTTCCTGTCAGGATCGTGGATTGCGCCGAACAGGTGACTGCAGGTAAAACCGTCCCCATCGGTCTGGCAAATCCAGATGCTGCGAGTTCTTGCAAATGGGGCGTGTTGGGACCCAGCATCTGATGAGTCAGGCCAACAATATCCAGCAATAACAGTGGACGGGGCATGAGATTCCATCAGCGCCAAGCAAACCGGATCACAAATTCGGCAGCCTGAAACGCTTACTCACGTGTCAGGTTGCCAAGTTTCACGCTGTCAACAAAACAATCAGACTTAATGAACTTAATCGAGCCAGCATGATTCGTGAAATTCAGGACTCTTAAAGAGAGTTTGAACGAAATTTCCGTACCATCTGACTCAATGACAAAGTATCAGCTGCGGGCATTCCCTTTCCAGCCAACTCAAACACGTACCGTGCTCACAGTCATCTCAGTGATTTCGGTCGGATTGAAATTCGCGTCAGTCACGAACCGGCTCGTCAGCGTCAACGAAACTGTTGCGTTTGATGTCGCCCCGGAATCATCACAGATTGTGTATTGAAATGATTCGGTTCCGACGTACAGCGCAGGAACATAAAAACAAATGGCGTAGTGATCAAAATCACCTCCTGGCGAGCGGATCATGGCACAGCCATAAGGAGGAGTGATGATATTGGTGATTCTCACCATCCCCACCCCACCGGTATCATTGGCGAGGACCTCGAAAGTAATTGGTGAGAGACGGTTTGGGTCAAACTGCACTGTGTACGAATCGGCAACGGCGGTCAGTCCCGTCGGTGTTACCCGCGCATCCAATGTTTCTGCAACGATGGCTTGTGGATTTCTCCCCGGGCATCGCCCGCGGGCAAGACGGGATTTATTCCCCTGTTGGTGCGCAGCAATCCCGAAAAACTGAGCTAGAAACTGAGTAAATACCACTCGATGTCGCCCCAAAATGGCCGCTCCATGAAACATGGGGCAGCAGGTGAAAAGAACAAAACATTGGTCGAGTCGTTGTTGGCTGAGCAACGAAACAAACCAGAGGGATTATCGGTGATTACGATCATTAAAGCCAGCCGTCGGATTAATTGAAGACTGACTTAGTGGCCAAGGTCGCAGGGAAGAGAAGGCTGCACCGATTTCTTCTGCATTTGATAAAGATTTTCAGTTTTGCCGTCCGGGATCAGCCCTCGCTTTCTGGAGAGCGAACCCCATTCACCGCTGGTCTCATCAGAAACGCCCGTTCCAATTAGGTTAATTTTCGTTAAACTCTCTTCGTAGAGCAGATGCTCGCCAAATCCCTCGTCCGTGAACTGAGTTCCCTCCAAACGAAGGTATCGGAGATTCGGCAGCTGTGCAAGGATTTTCGATACTTCGTCCGTAGTTTGTATATTACTTAAATCTAAATCCATGAGATTATTCAGTTTCGACAAATTTTTGAGCGTCTCGTCGGTAACGCGGGGGGCCGCCATTTTCAGGGAAGCGATATCTGTCAGGTTGGAGATCGTACTTGCACCGCGAACAGGATCTGTCGAATTTTCAGGGCTTCAACTCGCAGAAAATGACCAAAAACCAGTCTCAATTATTACGCAGCCAATCCATAGAGATCTTCCTCTGGGTTGGCTTGCAAGGAGGGTCGTCAGCACATCAAAAATTCGAGTTGTTTCCTGTTTTTCGAAAAATACCCCGGAAAGTGCCGTTTATTCGCTTGATTACGGAGTGCAAAGTCATTTCTTCTCGCAGCAGAGATTTCAAGCGATTTCTCTCCCTTTTTCGCGGATTTCCAGGATTTGTCTTCTCCTTTTGACAGGATTCAGAGCTGGTGAATGCCAACTCAATCGGCTGGACAGTTGTGAATGATTCGTCTGGTTCGGTACAGTACCAAAAATTGCAGCGACGCTCGACCCGAATGAGCGACCACTTGAAACCTGCCTGCTGGAGATCACAACAATGCTGTATCGGTTGATTTCGATCCCTCTGATTGTCTGGTTCTGTATTGGCTTGCCTGTTCGCGCCGCCGAAATTGAATTTCCGGATGAAAACCTGGACACGGTGATACGTGAAATCTTGAAGAAAAAACAGATTGATAAAACTGACAAGGCGAAAAAAATCACCGATGAAGATGTCGCCACGATCTTCTTTCTCGAAGCACCGAGCCGTGGCATCCAAAATCTGACGGGACTGGAAAAGTGCAGAAACCTGGCCTTGGTGAAATTAACGGGTAATCAAATCAAGGATGTCAAGCCGCTTGAAGAGTGTGTCAACGTGCAATCGCTGGATTTGGCCAAGAATCAAATTGTCGATCCCTCGCCGCTGACAAAACTGACCAAACTCCAGTACCTTCAACTGGACGACAATCAAATTCAGAAGCTTGACGGGATCCAAAATCTCAAATCGCTGGGGGCGCTGTATCTCAGTCGAAATCAGATTGAAGTACTGCTGCCGCTGGCGGAACTTCCCAAACTGCACGCACTTTATCTCGATAAGAACAAAATCAGTGATATTTCCCCCCTGAAAGGTCTCCGCTGGCTGGAGAGATTGGATCTGAAAGAAAATCAGATCAAAGACATTTCTGCTGTCGCCGAGATGACGGAATTGCGTTTCACCTTCCTCGAAAGAAATCAGCTGACAGAACTCTCGACGTTGGTCGAAATGGCAAAAAAAGATCTTGCCGGTGAACGACGATTTGCCCCCTATTGGAAGTTGTATCTGACCGGAAACCCTCTGAACGAAGCGGGTAAATCCCAAGTTTTGGAACTGGCGAAACTCGGTGTCCGCGTCTCGTCAGAATGATTTCCCTTCGTGACTGCTGCACGGGAACTGCCAAAGCTGTGGCTTTGATCGCTCTGAAATTCTTTCTTCGCTTTGTCTTCTTCGCTTTGTCAACGGATTCTCGCAGGATATCGACGGTTTATGAAAGTTCTTGTGGTTGGAAGTGGTGGCCGTGAACACGCTCTGGTCTGGAAAATCCAGCAGTCTCCCTCGGTAACTCAAGTGTTTTGCGCCCCGGGAAATGCCGGAATTGGCCTCGATTGCACGAATGTTGACATCGCAGCAACGGACATTCCACGTCTCATCAAATTTGCCCAAAAGGAACAGATTGAACTCACTGTGATCGGCCCCGAGGGACCACTCGTCATGGGAATTGTCGACGAATTTCAAAAAGCCGGCCTCCGGGTGTTCGGACCATCAAAACGGGCTGCGGAATTGGAGGGCTCGAAAAAATTCGCCAAAGAGATGATGCGGAAGGCAAATGTTCCCACCGCCGATTTCCGTGTCTTCACGAATATGGCTGAGGCCATGAGTTATATCGAAGAGCGTGAAGCACGAGATCGATTTGTCGTCAAAGCCGATGGATTGGCCGCAGGAAAAGGGGTTACAGTTTGTTCCAACAATGAAGAAGCGCGCGATGCCATCAAGCGAATGCTTTTGGAAAAAGAATTCGGCGAAGCCGGTTTACGCGTGGTGATCGAAGACCGGCTCGAAGGGGAAGAAGCGAGTCTGCTCGCGTTTGTCGACGGGAATACCATCGTTCCACTGGAAGCCGCACAGGACCACAAAGCGGCCCATGACGGTGATACCGGCCCCAATACAGGGGGAATGGGAGCCTACAGCCCGACACCGATTGTCACCCCCGAAATCATTGATACCGTCATCGAAAAAATTCTGATCCCGATTGTTCATGAAATGAACAAAGAGGGCCGCCCCTTTCGGGGTTGTCTGTACGCGGGGTTGATGTTGACGCAGCAAGGCCCCAAGGTGCTCGAGTTTAACGTTCGCCTCGGAGACCCGGAAACTCAGGCGGTCCTGATGCGGCTGAAAACGGACCTCGCATTGCTGATGTATGCCGTCGCCGATGGAAAACTGGATCAGATCGAGCCGCTGGAATGGGATCCCCGTCCATCGCTCTGCGTGGTCATGGCTTCAGATGGTTATCCCGGAGACTATCAAAAAGGGTTGCCGATTCGAGGACTGGAAGAAGCCGCACTGATTCCCGAAACCAAGGTCTTTCACGCCGGAACCCGCCAGTTGGGTGACCAGATTGTCAACGACGGGGGCCGCGTGCTGGGTGTCACTGCCATTGGCGATACGATCTCGGAAGCCAAATTGCGTGCGTATCAAGCGGTCAAGTGTATTCGCTGGGATGGTGCCTGGTGTCGCAAAGACATTTCCGATAAGGCAAATCGCTATGAAATCGAGCTGAATCAAGCTGATTGACCACCGCAGGTGATCCCCGCAGTTGATCGCTTCGATTTGTGATTGGAAGGGCTTGATTTCCAGGTGACCGTGACCACCTCACCCGTCAGTCACGGTGTTTTTTTGCTGCCATCCGATCCTTCATCAAAATCGAATCATCGTGTCGGTTTGTTGAGGATCGTTCGACGGATCAGGTGCTGATCCCGTCATCGTCTTGCGTCTCCCGACAACAACACAGAGGGTCTGATGAACGACGACACCCCTTACAACAAACCGCCAAGACGTGAGCGATACCAAGGGAAGAATCCCCAGGAATTCCA
>Ga0114978_10003305_pt1 | contig 13237 bp, 23 predicted proteins | sample S_140212_EF_Meta_FD_87027 | JGI IMG/M metagenome (GOLD analysis project Ga0114978, IMG submission 87027) | Freshwater microbial communities from Lake Simoncouche, Canada to study carbon cycling - S_140212_EF_MetaG | ecosystem: Environmental > Aquatic > Freshwater > Lake | place: Lake...
AACAATGCCAATTAAAGTATTGTCCTTGTATGCTCCAAAAGCATAGCTAATAGGACACATCCTTCTAGCGTAATGCTTCTCAAGCAACCAAGGCGCAGTCTCTTCTGCTTTGATGGGAAGCACCTTCATTCGTTATCTTCGTCTACATTCTGTAAAAAGAATATCGCCCAGCCGATCAGTCCAAAGATGGCAATTGTGCCAACCGCACCAAACGCCATCAAAACCACAATAGCAACCACATCCCACATTAGATCGCCCTCCATTCACGCTCATTACGACCCGATGAAGACTTAACTGTTCTGCCAGTCAACTCGATTAGATTTATCTTCTCTAACTCGCTTAAGCGGCGTGAGATTTGATTTCTGTCTAAGTTGGTATGTCTTGCTATCCCATCCTTCCCAAGCGAGCCATGAGCCTTTAAACAGTCCACAATGATGCTGAAGTGCTTGATTGCTAAATCCTTGGCGGCATCAGCGGCCTCATGGCTCGTTATAGGGTCTGAATTTCTAGCCCTGTTAAATATTGGCAAGTCAAAGGGCTTCTTTGTGCCGCCATTAAAATTTGTGTCATCTTTCATGTTGCCTCCTTGTTTAAACTATCTATGATTTCTTTGATCCGTTTGCCAAGCCCAACGTACAAACCTGACTCATCTTTCTCTAACTCTTTACACCGACCTCTTGCATAGTCGAGCCAGCCCTTTGTCATAGCCATCTTGGCAATCCATTGGGCTGTCTCTTCAAAATGCTTTTCTTTCATTTGCGCTTACGCTTTGCAGATGCAATGCCAACGCCAACCAGCCCATCCTTGACGGACATCAGTGAATCAGCCCACTTGTATGCCGACACACAAACGTCAGTTCGTACATCAGATGAGAGTAGGCTTGTTTCGGGACGCTGAATGAGGGCGTTTAGTGCAAACATTGCCGCCAAGTCACGCAAGTTCTCTTGATGTTCTTCGCTCATTTCGTAACCTTTGAGCGTTTAAACTGCAAGAGTTGATCGCATACCAACTGACCAAAAGACTTGCCTGATGGGAACATCATCTTTGCACCCTCTGTGCCTTTGACGATTTGTATTGCCGCATCAATGCCAGCGTTGTAGCCTTGGTGGAATGGATCGTTCGATGGAGACATGAACGCATTGAACGCATCTCTAGCCACTTGACTTACCGAAAGACTTCGATCAATCGCATAAAGCTTTAGCCTCATTGGTTGATCGGGTTCTAGGTAAACCATCAAAGGAACAATCGATTTAAAACGACTCTTGGGATTGCTCATATTCCTCCAACATTTCATCAAACTTTGCTTGAGCCTCAGCGTTTCCATTGAGTTCAGTTCTTGATGCAATACCGCACCTGCTGTACAGGTACTCAATTGCTTTGTTCTCGCTTGCAGTGTTTAAACCAACTTTAGGGGCGACCCAATCTTGGAACTCCTTGCTTCTGCAAAGCTTCCCAGCAGTCTTTACTCGGTTGTCGTACACCCTTGCAGTCTCATCAGACTCAATGCGAGCCATTGCAATGCCGTACCTTGTCCCTACAAAATCCCTAAGCAACTCGTCAGGGATTTCATCAGGATGGATGGTTATCGTCAAGACGTAACCAGTCCGATCCTGCTTGAGGGCTATCTTGACGCCTTCAAATTGCAAGGCGTTCATTTGCGTGAAAGCAAAGAATCAACTTTAGATTCAAGATAATCAATCACCGTGCGGTATTGAATAGCCTGATGCTCAAGGCTTGCAATCTTTGCGTTAAGCGCCTTGTATGCCTCAAAGTTATCAAGAAAAACTTTGGCGTTGTCTTGCTTCTTGTTGTATTTTCTTTTTTCTTTAACTACGTTTTCTGTCTCAGGCATCTTTGACTCCCTTCGCTTCCTTGCGTTTTCTTTTCTAACTTCCCTTGCATGAGCCGCCCTTAAACGAGCCGCCGCCAGTTGCTGTGGGGTCTTTGGTTTCTTGTTAAACATTGTGATTTCAGAATGGGATGTCATCGTCTTGCTCCTTGTGTTGTGGGGCTTGCTGTCTTGGCTCTTGCGCCTCTTGTCCTGTGTAGTTGTTGAGCTTTAAAGACAGGTAGCTTTTACCAGCCTTGTCAACAGACTTCCATCCTGAGATTTTGAATTCAATCTCGTTGTTGACGACCTTGACAGAATCTAAATTAAGTTTAAACGAGCCAAAGTAATCAGGCGACTCTGCCCTCTTCTTTACTTCTGTCTTGCGGAGTGAGCCTGTGTCGGGCTTGACCTCGTAGGGTTTGTCGTACTTGGGGGTGTTATACATCTGTGGCTCCAATGTTTTCTGAAAGTTGCTTTTTGATTTCTGCAAATGCTGTTTGCAGTCCCTTAAACAGATTGGATTCTTCGTCCTTGATCTGATCGATTCGCCCTTGGTTTTGTTTCCACAGTTTGGCGAGGTCTGTGAGTGTTGTGCTTGCCTGAGCAAGCTCAATCAAACCCTCAACAAAGAGTTTTGATTCTGTGCTTTCCTTCTTCTTAGAGGGAACTGGCTGGATTACCTCGCCTGTCGGCTGACCCTGTGGTGAGCCTGTAACGCTCTCAAGCGCATCATGCTCAACGATAGCCATTGCCGTTACATACAAGTACCGGCGCTGATAGGTTTCAACAGCACCCAAATTTTGTATCGGGTGACAGCCTTTCAACTGAGCATCAGCCATAGGCGATGTAAACGTCACGCACGATCCATCGATCACATCGTAGATGGTCATGGTTGCCATCTCAGGCGTGAAGCTGATGACATCGACCAAGCCCCACTTGTTGAAAGCCAATTGGATCGCTGGCAAAAAGTCCCCAAGCTCAAAGTAGCTATAGCCAGCAAACTTGTTGTGACCCGACTTCTTGATCGGCATTGTTTGAAACTCTGCACGAGCGGCGATGAGTCGGGCAAGCACCCCACGCTTACCATTCATGCCCATTAACACCAACTGGTCTGAATGACTCACGCTTGGGTCAAACGCCATCGTCTCATTTTCATTCGTCATTTTGTTGCTCCTTCAAATAGGATTGATACTGTGAACACCACTTGCTGACACCGCAATAGTCTTGCGTACAGCGCACAGGTTCGGCTTTGCGGATTTCTATGAACCCTTTATCCTTTGCCAGCATTGTTGCCAGCAAATCGTTTGCTTCGGTCATCGTGTCGAAAACACGAACGGCAGTCTTGCGCCCCTCTTTCTTGACTGCAAATTTTGGATCACGCATCCAGCGATCCTCATCAGTGCAAGGGGGTAACTCATCGCCCCAATCTGCGCTGACCTTGGAGTCACGGTGCAACTCGACACGCCTTTTGATGAAGTCCTCTGTGACGCTTGCATCCCATAGAGGAATGTCCACCACTTGGATGGGTGCTTGTGGGTAGGTGTCTTTTCTATCAGCCTCACGCCGTGACCAATCACGAACGATGGCAATGATCTTCAAGCCCTTGACCTTCTTGCCCTTGGCTTTCTCCACGATGTAGCCGTAGATGTTTTGTTGCTCTGCCCACTCAGGCTTCTCATTCATCAAAGCCCACGCAGAGGTGAACTTGTAGTCCATGATGATGATGCCGTCCTCGTCAATCTGCTGGACATCGATTGCACCTGACAAGCGAACGCCGTTCACATCAATGGTCAGTCGCTCTTCGTTCGTATAGTTGTCAATGACCGAACGCTCCATGACAACGTGCAGGGCGGAGCCAACGATTGACCACCACATATCGGTGACATCCGTTTCCATTTCGTCATCATGTTTTTTGCGTAGCCGCTGAATGCGGGGCGGTGAAATTATTTCGGTGACTGAGTAGTCAGCCGCACCCTTGCTGTAATACTGTTTGTTCGCAAGAGCGTATAGTGGTTCGGGTAAACCGAATTTGTTCGTTACTTTCATGAAGCCTCCTTGGTTGATAAAATGCGAACGCTTATGCTAACACGAGAAAATAAACCATGCAAACACTTTTGTTAAAAATTTATGGTGAGCCAGCAAGTAAAGCCAACTCTCGCAGAGCGGTGATGGTCAACGGCAAATCTATGTTCATTAAATCCGCAAAGGCGCTCGGCTATGCAAAGATGTTTAAACAGCAATCAGTTGTGCCGCCCCTGTTGAAATTTATTTCGGAGGATGTTGCTGTGGTCATTCGCATTTGGTATGCGTCAAGGCGACCTGACCTAGATGAGTCGCTGATCTTGGACTTGTTACAGGATGTTGCCTACCTCAACGACAGGCAGGTCAAAGAGAAGCACATCTATTGGATGGGTGTAGACAAAGAGAACCCTCGTTGCGAGATTGAGGTCAGCCCCATACAGGCAAAATAAAAGCCACTACAAGAGTGGCTTTTACCGATCTTTCGATCTGCTATACAGGAGGCTTAATCATGTCTAGGTGCATGAATTGTAGCTCCCCCATCAAGCGTGTCAACACTCGTTCGCAAAATATTTTTAGGATAATGCGATTGCAGTTGTCGTTTGTTTTCAGGCGGCAATCTTTGAGAGATGTTTAAACGCATCTCTCTTTTTTTTGTCTGGCGTTTCTGGCGATCAATGGGAACAACACGCAGGCGTTGATTGCAAGATGTTTAAACGCACACAAGAAATTTTATGGTGTTGCAAAAATATTTATGCTTACCCCATTGTGTCGCCCCTGTTTCGTGGATTAAGATTCAATCCTCTTTTGATCGTTGGGAGAAATCGACAGCAGGGTCAAGAGGTGTATTGTCGGTACTGTTGGAAGTGCATTAGATACCGAAGGGGATGGCGAAGACAGAGTCCCTTGCACGAGAAGTCTGTCGGGGCGCATCATGCGTGAAGGCAACCTAGGATAGGCTAGGTGCGCCTTGCGCTCCCCCTAAAGGGAGCGCAAAGAGTAAATATTAATTGGAAATCTCATGCCATATGTGAACAAAGCAAGACCTTATAAAAAAGAATATGAGCAACAAGTTGAGCGTAGCGAACAACCCAAACGCAATGCGAGAGAACGTGCAAGGTATGAGATGGACAAGAAGGGCATTGACCGCAAGGGCAAGGACATCGACCATGTAGTGCCGCTATCCAAAGGGGGAACGAACGCACCATCAAACTTAAAATTAAAAACACCATCAAAGAATCGATCATTCACACGAAACAGTGATCACACTGTCAAAGTGAACAGACCGAAAAAGTAAATCATCAGGAGGCTTATGAAATTTGCAGGATCACCTGCAACGAGTGGCATCGACCATCTCGTTGCGTCAATTGCGGCACACAAACCCGAACGTGCTGTCTGTCCCGAATGCTCGGATGAGCGTTCCAAAAAAGGCGATAAAGATTTATCCATTCACCCGAAAGAGCGTGGATGGACTTACCACTGCCATCACTGTCATATCGGCGGCTTTGTCTTCTTCCCATCAAACTACATTCAACCGCCCAAACGTCAGGAGCAAAACGTGATCCCTATCAGAGCCTTTCAACAAACACAACTTGAGCCACAACATTTTGCATTTTTGAAAGCACGAGGTATATCAGAACAGACCGCCCTTGACATGAAGTTGTTTGCGGCAAATAAATATTTCAATCGCATCCAAAAACAAACTGATGCAATCGGTTTTCCTTATTTTAAAAATGGTCAGTACATCAATGCGAAGTATCGAAGTATCGAATCAAAGGACTTCACGCAAGATACAGGGGGCGCTCATGTCTTCTTTGCAATTGACAAAGTCGATCCAACCAAACCGATGATCATCGTAGAGGGCGAAATAGATGCACTGACATTGATTGAATGCGGCATTGAGAATGTTGTGAGCGTCCCTGCGGGCGCTCCCATCAAAGTCAACGATGGCAAGGTTGCACCAAGCGAGGATAAAAAATTTAGTTTCATTTGGGATGCATTTGAAACAATTGAAAAGCTCCCCTACGTTGTCATTGCAGTTGATACCGACACTGCTGGTCAAGCCCTTGCAGAAGAGTTGGCAAGACGCATAGGCAAAGATAAATGCCGCATCGCCAAATCAGACTTCAAAGATTTAAACGAGGCGTTCCTCGCAGAGGGTGCGACAAAGGTCAAAGAAATAATTGACAAGGCAGAGCCGTACCCAGTTGCTGGTTTGTCCTCCGCCACAAAGTTTGAAGACCGTTTAAACGATCTATGGAGCAAAGGTACGGGACGGGGAACATCGACAGGCTACTCAAACGTGGATCAGATTTACACCGTGGCTGAAGGTCAACTCACCATCGTGACAGGCTACCCATCCAGCGGCAAATCCAATTTCGTTGATCAGTTGATGGTCAACCTTGGACGATCACACGACTGGAAGTTCGCCCTTTGTTCATTTGAGAACGCTCCCGAAATTCATATCTCACGCCTGATGGAAATCTACAAAGAGAAACGATTCTTTGAAGGCACAAATCGGATGACAGATGATGACCGCAAGGATGCCTTTGACTGGGTGCAACAACATTTCATGTTCTTGGATTCAGAGGGCGTTGAGCCAGCATCAATTGATTCGATATTGGACAGGGCGAGGATTGCAGTCGTTCGCATGGGTATACGAGGGCTGGTAGTCGATCCCTACAACTACATCGAAAACAAGAGCGGCATGGCAGAGACAGAGTTCATATCGTCCATGCTGACCCGCATACAAGCGTTCGCAAAGGCTTATGGAGTCCATGTGTGGTTCGTGGCTCACCCAGCCAAAATAACTCGCTCAGGCATGGATTTACCTCGTCCTGATGGCATGGCTATCAGTGGATCGATGGCTTGGTGGGCAAAGGCTGATTGCGGCATGACCGTGCATCGAACCAAGACCAATGATGTTGAAATTGCAATTTGGAAATGCCGCTATCGATGGGTAGGCACACAAGGCGAAACCCAATTGAATTATGAAAAGGTCACTGGAACGTACAAGGTGGCTGATGACTTCTAGGCTGTTTAAACGCTGAGTGTTTACAGGGCAAAAAAAATCCCCCCGAAGCCGCAAAGCTAAGGGGGGAACTGGTCATATTGATTGCTGTTGGGGGAAGTCTTCTTCTTGTAATGGGGGCAAAGTTGTTGCCTGTTGCATCAGTCGCCACACCTCAGCAAAGGACTCCATGTCCTCTGACCCTGTGCATGGGTTGCTGTAGCCTACAGGTTTGTCATCCTCATATATCACCTCTTTAAGGCAATACCAATCCTCATCGTTGTTCTCTGACTTGGCGTTAACGATGCGGTAGTTCCATGTGAAATCAAAGTCGTTCATGCTCGGTTATCCTTTTTAATTGGTTAATCAAAACCAGCAAGCTGTTTCGCTTGCAGTATCAATGTCTTGATAATGATTCCAGCCCTCAATCCAATCTTTAGATTTAGATTTGTCGCAAGACTCACACAATGCCGCCGCATCAAAACCATTGCGGAATTCTTTGTTTGTAAAGTACCTGTTCATTTTTTTCCTTTCAGTGAATGGGTGAGTCCTCGTCAGGCATCTCGCTTGCGTATTTCACGGTGATGCTTGTGACAACGGCTTTTAAAACATCTGTAAGTTCTACGCCTGAGTCAAATGCAACCTCTGCAAGCAGGGATGTAAGCATGGGCAAGATGACCGCCATGTTGTGACCCTCAAGAACATCACAGACCTTGTCTCTGAGTTCCATGTAAGAGTCGAACTGCTTTTCAATTTCTTCTGCTGTTAGTTTTTCCATGATGCTTTCCTTTTAAAAGATGGGGGGCAAGCCCCCCTTGTTTACTTCAATACTTTCAGAACCTTGTTGAGCGATGCGCTGGTGAGGTCTTGAATGTTGGTCACGTTCTCAGCGTGAGTGAAACATTGAGCAACCTCAGTGTGACCGATACCTATTGCAATCAGCGTGATGCGTTGCTTGTCGGCAAGCTGTTGCAGATACTTCATGTGCGCTTGGTTGTAGCCATTCGCATCGGTCAGCAAAAACAAAACCTTGCGTGGCTCTTTGCGTACAGCCAAGTCCTCAAGCGCAAGGGAAATGGAAGAGTAGTCAGGCGTTGAACCTTGAGCGCATTGAGCGATACCGCCAAGCTTTGCAGATGCCTTGCCTAGTGACTCGCCCCACTTCTTGAATGGGATGAATGTAGGGCGCTCGACTCGCACCTCAATGGCTCGTGACGCACCCGATACATCTTGCGTCTGAGTCTCATCGCCGCCGTAAAAACCTGTCACTGAAAACTCAGCGTTGGCTTTGTCAAATATCTTGCATAGCTGAACAGCAACCTGACCAGCAAGGGCGATCTCGCCGCCGTAGCTCATTGAGCCTGAGCAGTCGATCATGATGCTAACCGCCGACAACTCAGCCTCACGCACCTGCCGCTTGCTGAAGATGTTTGCATCACCACAGGCGTAACGTGTAAACGCTTTGCGATCAACCTTGCCTGACTCCTCGTGGCTAGACCAGCTAACCAAGTCATTCGAGCGCAAGATGCGGAGCAAGTTGGCTCGTGTCGCACCCATGCCTGATGGCGTGAGTGTGTAGTTGTGTTTGTATGCTTGCTCTGCTCTGTCTTTGTCAATGTGTCTCATGCTTACCCCTTAGTAAAGAACTATCTCATCGATGCGAGGTCTTGCGATTGCAGGACGATGACGCTTGCCGTCAACCTCGCACTTGTGCTTGCCCAATTCATTCTCAACAAACTTGTCAAACTCAGGACGGCGGCGCTTTTCAGTGAATGGATCACTGCTCTTGCCGTTGCCGCCCTTGTCGCTTGGCTTGCCTGACGTATCGCCTTGCTGGTCACCAGCTTGGTCGCCTTGTTGACCCTCGCCATTACCCTGCTCAGGCTTGTCAGAACCGTCACCAGCGCCCTTATCAGCGCCGTCTGACCCCTTACCCTCACCGTCAGCCTTGTCGCCTTGCTGACCGCCTTGGTCACCAGCCTGATCGCCCTGCTGGTCGCCGCCCCGATCCCCTGCTTGGTCACCTTGCTCGCCCTGCTCACCTTGCTTGCTGTCATCACCCTGCTGACCGCCGTCATCTTGCGGCTCTTGTGGGGGTTGCTTCTTCTGCTCGTCAAAGGCTTGCTTGAGACGTTTAAACAGCTCAATGGCAATGTCTGCAATTGCGGCAGTGTTCTTGGATTTCTGTGCGCTGGTCAATGCCCACTCAATGTCGGCTGACCAAGGTGACACGCCAAGCACTGTCGGGTGACTGATGGGGTAACCGTTCAAGCGCCGCCCCTCAATGGCGAGCATGAATGGCACGTTCTTCAGATCGTCAGGCTTGACGTAACCGTTCTTGTCCAGCACTGCATTGGTCAACTCCTCGAACAGCGCCTTGGCATTGGGTGCGTAGCCTGAGTGGATGACGCACTGTTCAATGCGGGGGTCTTCAAGACCGTTGATCAGCGAGCTTACATACGAGCCATGCTTGTCACGAGCATTGTCCCAAGGTGCGTTGTCGGTGAACCATGCATGACCAAGCTCGTGCAAGGCGTAGCCAACGGTATTGTTGAACACCTTGCGAGAGATGGTTGCCATGTCATCGATGGATGGGAAGATCAGCTTCACACTATGCAATGTCTTTGCATTGGAGCGTCTGAAGATGATCCCCGCTGTCTTGCCTGACCACAGAATGTCGAGCTTCTCTATCTTCTGTCCGCTTGCTTGGAAGACTCGCTCAAGCGTTGATGCAACGCCTCGTTTAACTTGTGTGCCTAAAAACATAAAGCCCCCTTACTTGGTTAAGAATTTTTTGAATTCCACGGTGTCAACCGTGGCGGTGAAGATACCTACCAACTCAGGCTCGCAGTCAGCGGGAAACTTGTTGACGATGGCAGAGCGAAACGCTGTCACCGTTGGGATGCCCTTGGTCACCGCTCTTGCCCATGCAAACAACTGTCGCAATGATGGGGGTTGAGTCAGTACACCAGCCCTTGCTTTCTCACGAGCCACGTTGGCGAAGCGCACGAGAACGTCAGCGGCATCAGTGTTTAAACCTGTCCGTTTGTTGATGAGTGCAACCTCGTCATCATGTGGCAGATACTCGAACTCCAACGTGTAGCTGAAGCGATCAATGAACGCACTGTTCTGATCACGAACACCAGCGAAGTTGCCTGATGCATCACCGTGACCGTTGCTGTTATCAGCACAGAAGAACGCAACGTGCGATGCGACAGGGATGCGAACACCTGTCTCAGCAATCACGATGGCACGGTTGGCAGAGCGTTCGCACAAGGCGTGGAGAGCGGCAAGGTTTTGCGCTCTCGCAAAGCCGATCTCATCTAACAGCACGAGTGAACCAGTGTGGCTGATTGCCTGAGCAATGACCCCTGCTTTCCACTCGACTGAACCGTTCTTGACGATGTTGCCGCCAATGAATTCGCTACGCTCCATTGCCTCATCAAAGTTGATGCGGAACAATTTGCGCTTGAGCCTTGCGCTCAGTTGTTCGCAGAATGCGGTCTTGCCTGTACCACGCTCACCAGCGAGCCACACGTTGTCAGGCAGTGCATCGCTCAATGCACAGAGTGCTTGGTGCAAGTTGGCAGGGTCAAAGACGTAGTCATCGACAACAGCGCAAGCCTCTGCATCATTCCACACGAGAACCTCTAAGTCCTCAAAGTTGACAACCTCACCGTCCTGCTCGTACACGAGAGGAGCGGGGAATATCTCAGACGCTTTGCGTGTCTCAAACACTGCCACGCTATTGGCGATGGTCTGTAACTGATCAGGAGTAACCGTCTTCTTCAAAGCCTTGAACAGGTTACCCACTTCAGCGTGAATGGCGTTGTCGATCTTGCCGTAGTCCACGCCTGTGATCTTGCTCACCTCAGTGTCGAGGCGCTTGATCAAGTCACGTTCAATGGTGTCAACTCTTGAGATGACCGTGCCTCTCAATTGGCGGCTCTCATCCAACGCCCTAGAGGCGAGCGTGTTAGTCGATGAGACGATGGCTTGCGTATTGCGAACCTCGGTGATTGCATCATTGACCAATGTGATTGAGGAGTCAACCGATGGTGCGCTGGACTGCTTGGCGTTGATCGTTGCCGTTGACAGTGGCACGAGGTCACGAATCTCAGCGAGGCTGATGCCGCCCTTGTTGACAACGTCAGTCAAGATGCTGACCACATGAACCTTGTCGGCGCTGACCTCTGAGCCGTAGCCTGTCTGCACCAATGCGGCGTTGAGTTTGCCTGTCTGAATGAGTGACAGGGCTTGAGAAATTTTTGCTGTTGACATGATAGGAAGCCTCCTGATTTAAACGAGTCGAAATTGAGTGACGTTGGTGCTGTCGGGTTGTCCATGCGAACACCAAGGCAGACCAGTCGATGACCACTTAGCGGTGAGTCGCACCTTGTAGCCGCACGTTGGGCAATCAGCCAACAACATACGAGTTGATTGCACCTTGCGAACAGCAGAGATGTTCAGCTTGGCGTGTGGGTAGTCGCCCAATGATTGAATCAGTGGAGCGAAGTTGTCTCTGAACGTGTCACCAGCCTCGGTTGCAGTGACCTTGCCCTCAAGCCATAAGGCACGAACGCAAGGCACGAAACGTCCACGGTGACCATCACCATCAGTCGCCGCATGGGACAACTCGTGGCAGAGAATTGCGAACGCCTCGACAGCGTCATCAACCACAGGGCTGATGCAGATTTCATGGTGACCATCGCTTGATGCGGCTGGTGACCAATGCTCACCGATGGCACGGTGCTGAGAGCGAGCCTTGCTGGATGGGAATCCACAGGTGACCCTGATCTTGTCGGGCAGTGGGAAGCCGTTGGCATTGAAGATGGAGCGTAGCTCCTCGACAGCGTGGGCAAGCCACTCTTCACGGTTGGTAGCAGTCATGTTTAAACCTCCTTGTGATTGAGAGCCTCAGTCACAACGTGACCAAGAAAGAAACCGCCAGCGGCGATAACGAAATTCCATAGCGGTATGCCCTCGCTGTAGGTGAAACCTGCGAACAGCGCAACGGCTGAAACAAAAGACATGAGAACGTAATACATGGATAAGCCTCCATAAAGTTGAACAAGAGCGCATCTCTGCGCTTTCGGCTAATCAAGCCTCATCAGTTGTCCTTACGCTCGCCAAGATGCGTCATCGATTTCCTGCTCCTCTCGCAAGTCTTCAAGCTCTGTCAAATGCTCTCGCAAATATCTGTCCAAATGCTCAGGCAGATCGTTCGCAATGCCCTCTGTCTCACCATTGCTCCAAGTGATGGTGAGCTTGAACGATTCGATTGTTTTTCTTGGTGCGTCATCCTGATCGGAGAGCCATTGGTCATGGTCGCAATGATCGGGATCGCTACGAGCATCGCCCCCCTTGTGTGTGCCATTGATGATGGATTGGACGTAGACAATGCAATTCATTGCAATGTCTTTATCGTCCAGCGTGAGTGCCCTATACGCCTCTTCAAGCGCCTCTGTTATTTGCTCTAAATCCTGTTTCATGCGTGTCCTTTCAGATGCCGAGTGGCAGTTCGTTGTTCGCAAGCTTGTACTTGATCGACTCACCAGCATCAATGCCGATGGCAATCAAACGATTCTTGGCAAGCTCAAACGCCTTGCTCATGGTGTATGCAACCTCAATGTCGGTTACGTCAGCGTTCGTGCCGCCACTTGACCAGTGCAGGGTCACTTTCGGCAATTCACCGAAGCTGTAGCGTTCGATGATGTAGCAAATGCCCTCTGAACCCCAATGCGTGGGAGCAGAAAAGGTGTAGAAGATTTCACCGAACGGTTTGCCTTTGTTATTGCGAACGGTGTTGTTGATTGTCTCTGTCACGTTGAATTTGCGGAACATGGTTAAGCCTCCATTGAAGTGCGACATTGCACTGATATGCCCATCGGGCATACCGCTGAAATGTCAGCCTCTGATTTGGTAAACATCAGAGCCGGAAGAGGTGACGCATTCACCTATTTCGAGCATCCACTCGAATGTGTTACGCACGAATGCGTTTTTGATCTCGTCAAGCGAGTTGTACTCAGTCACAGAGCTATCTGTGCGAGTGGCTGAAGTGTTCGCACTATTGCGAACCCAATCACCAGTGTGGTGATGAACGAATTGCATTGAGCCTCCAGTTGTTTGATGCGGATTGCATCCACAAGCGCACTGAGAACAATGTGCTTGAAGTGGAATCCACTTGCCGCCCTTATTCACGAGGGCGGTACATGGGGACAGTGCCTTGCGTCCGCTCCTCTCAGAGCGGTCAGATCGTTCGCTGGTTGCCCCCGAATGGGTAAGTGGTAGGCATGGTGCGAACGGTCAACGTAGGTGACTGTCGTAGTCATCAGGGCTGTTGCTCTCTGTCTGTCCCCTGTATGTGTATGTGGGTG
>Ga0114978_10003306_pt1 | contig 13237 bp, 11 predicted proteins | sample S_140212_EF_Meta_FD_87027 | JGI IMG/M metagenome (GOLD analysis project Ga0114978, IMG submission 87027) | Freshwater microbial communities from Lake Simoncouche, Canada to study carbon cycling - S_140212_EF_MetaG | ecosystem: Environmental > Aquatic > Freshwater > Lake | place: Lake...
AAGCGGCGGGCAAATTGAGCGAAGGCTCGGTGGATCTGGTTTGGATCAACGGTGAAAACTTCCTCGCCATGAAACGAGAAAAGCTTCTCTTTGGCCCGTTTGCCGAGAGCCTGCCCAATTTTGCTTTTGTCGATGTACTGGGCAAGCCCACCACCCGTCTCGATTTTTCTGAACCAGTCGAAGGCCTGGAAGCCCCTTGGGGCATGGCGCAGCTGACGTTTTATGCCGACGCCAAGCGCGTGCCCAAGCCGCCGCAAAGCATGGCCGAGCTACTGGCATTTGCCAAAGCGCACCCCGGGCGCGTCACCTCCCCCCGGGTGCCTGACTTCATGGGCGCCACCTTTCTCAAGCAAGCGCTGTTAGAGCTCAACACCGACCGAGGCGCGCTCTACCAGCAGGTCACCCCCGAGGCTTTGGCCAAAGCCGCTGTGCCACTGTGGGCTTTTTTGGACGCCTTGCACCCCCATTTGTGGCGCGCAGGCAAGCAGTTCCCCAACAACGCTGGGGCCATGCGCCAGATGATGGTCGATGGCGAGTTGCTACTAGGCTTTACCTTCAACCCCAACGAAGTAGCCAATGAAATAGCCGCCAAGCGAATGGAGAGTAGCGTAGCCAGCTATCAATTTAGCAAAGGCACGATTGGCAACACGCACTTCCTGGCCATCCCGTTCAACGCGACGGCTCCGGCCGGCGCGCAAGTGGTCGCCAACTTTTTGCTCAGCCCCGAGGCGCAAGCGCGCAAAGCTGACATTGCCCAGTGGGGCGACCCCACTGTGCTGGCCATGGGCAAACTCCCCGCCGCCGACCAGGCTTTGTTCACCTCGGGCCGCCAACCCGGCCAGGTCGAAAAATTCATGCCCACCCTGCCCGAACCCCACGGCAGCTGGACTGGCGCACTGGAACGAGAATGGATTAAGCGCTACGGTCAATAAATAGAGGCACGCGAGTGGGTACACTTGCCCGCCATGAAACCTCTACTCCCCCGAATTGAAATAGAAAGCGCCCCAAACCCCGCAGCCGCCGTCATCTGGCTGCACGGCTTGGGCGCTGACGGCAACGACTTTGCCGCCCTGGTGCCTGAGCTGGACCTGGACGATTGTCCGCCCATCCGCTTTGTGTTCCCCCATGCGCCCACGATGCCTGTGACGATCAATGGCGGCTATGTCATGCCGGCTTGGTACGACATTCGCGGCACCGACCTGGTCAGCCGCCAGGACGCCGAGGGCATTCACCACTCGGCCTTGGCGATTAACGCCTTGATCGAGTTTGAAATCTCACGCGGCATTCCTGCTGAAAACATCGTGCTGGCGGGTTTCTCGCAAGGCTGCGCGATGGCGCTGCACACCGGTTTGCGTTTTCCCCAACGTCTGGCGGGCATCATGGCGCTCTCGGGCTACCTGCCGCTGGCTGAAACGCTGAACGCTGAGCGGGCTTTGGCCAACGCCCACACCCCCGTTTTCATGGCGCACGGCACGCAAGACCCTGTGGTTATTCCGGCCCGGGGCGAGGCTTCGCGCGACCTGCTCAACGCGCTGGGCTATCCGGTGCAGTGGCGCACCTACCCCATGCCGCACAGCGTGCATCCACATGAAGTGGCTGATATCTCAGTCTTTTTGACTCGCGTTTTAGGCCGCAATACGGGCGAGGTTTAAGCGATTGAAAAGAGAATTTTTTGAGCCCGTACTCGGGATTGACTTCGGCACTTCCAACTCCGCCGCCGCCCTGATCGACGCGAATGGGCAACTGTGCGTGATACCGCTGGACGGCCTCAAAGCCGCCATGCCGACCGCCCTGTTTTTTAGCAACGAGACGCACCTGACCTCTTACGGCAGCGAGGCCATGCAGGCCTACCTGAGCGGAGAAGAGGGGCGCTTGATGCGTGCCATCAAGAGCTTGCTGGGCAGCAAACTGATGGACGAGCAAACCGTGGTGAACGGCCAAGCGATCAGTTTTTTTGACATCGTGGTGCTGTTCTTCAAAGAACTCAAAGCCCGCAGCGAGGCGCACTTGGGCCAGCCCATTACCCGCGCCATGCTGGGCCGCCCGGTGCATTTTGTCGACGACGACCGTGAGCGCGACGACCTGGCCCAAGCCACGCTGGGCCGCGCCGCCCTGGAAGCCGGCTTCACCCACATCGACTTTCAACTGGAGCCGATTGCCGCCGCGTTTGACTTCGAGCAGCGCATCACGAAGAAGACCTCGGTGCTGGTGGTGGACATTGGCGGGGGCACGTCTGACTTCACCGTCATCCAACTCGACCCGAAGCACCGCAAAAACACCGAGCGCGCCAGCGACATTTTGGCCACCACCGGCGTGCACATTGGCGGCACCGACTTTGACCGCTTGCTCAACCTGAGCCACGTCATGCCACTGCTGGGCTACAAGCACATTGGCCCCAGTGGGCGGCTGGTGCCCAACAGCGTGTTTTTTGACCTCACCACCTGGCACTTGATTCACCACGCCTACTCACGCAAAAACATGCACTTTGCCCGCGAGCTGTGGACGTCTTACGCCGACCAAACCTTGCACAAGCGCCTCATTGGGGTACTGGAAGACCAGCAAGGCCACCGCATTTTGGCCAATGTGGAGACGGCCAAAATCAACTGCTCGGTCTCGCACGAAGGCGCCGCGGTTGACCTCGACTTTTTGGACCGCGCCCTGCACCCGGTCATCACCCCGGCCAGCATGGGCGAGTCACTCGCTGAGTCGCTGAACCAGGTGGTGCAATGCGCGCTGCAATGCGTCGCGGCCTCCGGTTTGCCCAGCGTCGATGTGGTCTACCTCACCGGCGGCTCGTCCGCCTTGCAGCCGCTGATGGACGCCCTGCAGTTGGCCATGCCCCAAGCCACTCTCATGCCAGGCGACCGCTTCGGCGGAGTGGCGGCAGGACTGGCTTATGCTGGGGCGGTGGCTGGGTTGGAACAGCTCGCAACCACCTAGGCTTGGGGGTCAGATCCCAATTCAGAACAATATTCTTTCCGGCGAAAAATAGTTAGGCTTGGGGGTCAGATCCCAATTCAGGACAACATTATTTCCGGCGCAAGATAGCAAAGAACGAAATTGGGCTCTGACCCCCAGGCCGTCCTTGCCGGAGAAAAATACTGCTACTGGCAAGTCTTGGCTTCGGCCCGCAGATTAGGGGTCAGAGCCCAATTTCGTTTAGCGTTACTTGTCTCCTGTGACAGCTTTGTCCTGAATTGGGATCTGACCCACAATCCGCTCTGTCATTGCGAGCGCAGCGCTAGCACAATTTTGCCCAGCTGCTGGTTCGATTCCATGAACGCCTTGGCGGCTTCCAACTTGTCAAAGGGGAAAACACGGTCCACCAGCGGTTGGATGCGGCCTTGTGCCAGCAAGGGCAGGACATCCGCGATAAAGCCGGGCACCGACTCGGCTTTCTGAGCAGGGGTGCGCAGTTTGTTGGACACGCCAAATAATGTGAGGCGTTTGGCGTGCAGTGCTTCGATATCGATCTCGGCTTTGAGCACGCCGTCCACATAGCCGACCGTAGCCAGTCGCCCCTCAAAGGCCATGCAGCGCACGTTTTCGGCAAACACCGAACCACCCACGGTGTTGATCACCAAATTGACGCCTTTGCCACCGGTAGCCGCCATCACGGCTTCATAAAAATCAGGGGCGCGGGTGCACAAACCCAGGTCCAGCCCCAAGGACGCACAGCGACTGAGCTTTTCAGCCGAGCCGGACGTGCCCATCACTTTGGCCCCCAAAGCCTTGGCCATTTGCAAGGCGGCAAAACCAACGCCTGAGGAAACCCCATTGATCAGCACCCATTCATCAGCTTGCAAGCGGCCTTGCAAGACCAGCATGTCGTAGACCACCAAAAAGGTCAGAGGAATGCTGGCCGCCACCGCCCACGCCATGCCCTCTGGCATCTTCATGGCCTCGCGCATGTCCATCAGGGCAAATTCTGAAAATGCACCGGGGCAGCGACCCATGACGCGGTCACCCAACTGAAAGCCGCTCACTTCGCTGCCCAGCTTCACCACTTCGCCCGCCCCTTCCATGCCAATGGCCTTGGCCGTGCCCGGCTGACCATGCAGGCCGTGCCCGACAATAAATTCCCCGCGATTAAGACCCGCAGCGTGCAGGCGCACCAACATTTGCTGCGGGCCGGGCTCAGGCATAGCCACCTTGCACAGGTCAAGCGTGGCGCGTTCGTGGTCCATCTTCATCAAGTAAGACTGCATGGGTAAATCTCTTCAGGGGTTAAGTTGCAAGGTGGCAAAGCGCAAGAAGTAGAACACAAGAGTTCACTTTCTTTTAATATAGTGTTGACACTTAGATGAAATAAAAAATACCCGACTAACAAGCAGGGTTTGATTGGTTTTTTAGTTAATATCCCTGACCTGGTTTGTAAACACACCCTGTGGTCAACGAACCACCTAGTCATGACACCACCCAAAGAAAAGTCCGAAAAAGGCTTGGCGCTCATCATCTCGGAAGAGCTCAAGCATTTGATCTACACCGGCGCACTCAAACCTGGCGAGCGCCTGAATGAGGCGGCGCTGGCCGTGCGCATGGGCACCAGCCGGGGGCCTATTCGTGAAGCCATCCGCATTTTGACGGGCCTGGGACTGGTCAAAGCCGTGGCCAACCGGGGGGTCTTTGTGCGGGAAATTTCGGTGCGCGAAATGCTGGAAATTTACGAGCTGCGGGCGCTGGTGTTCGGCTTTGCCGCCGAACGGGCGACCGACCACATCAACGAGCAGCACAAAGCCCGGTTTGAGTTGCTGCTTGACCAGATGGACCAAGCCTGCGAGGCCGAAGACGGTGGTGTGTATTACGACTTGAACCTGGAATTCCACGCGCTGGTGCTGACGCTGTCCAACAACCAGCGCGCCCATGAAACCTATGACGACTATGTCAAAGAGCTGCACCTGTACCGGCGCAGTTATTTCAACTCGCCCGGCAATATGCGCCGCTCCAACATCGAGCACCGCGCCATCTATGAGGCCATTCATAAAGGCACCAAGGCCAAAGCCAAATCGGCCGCAGAAAAGCATGTTTTGTCGGGTCGGCAGCGTTTGCTTAGCCGGATTGACGTGAGCAGCCCACTGTCTGGCCCGTGAACACCCGGTTTGGCGCCGCTACGCTGCTGGCCGCCTTGGGGGCGCCACTGGCCATAAGTGCTGGGGTGGCGCTTCAAGCCGGATTCAACAGCGCGGCTTGGCTCGCGCTTGGGGGGCACCCCCAAACCTTGTCCGCGCTGGGCATGAGTCTGTGGACCGGTTTGACGGCAACGGCGTTGGCCGTTGCGGGGGCGGCATTCCTTTTATCCCGCAGTTTTGGGCAAGTCCACTGGCCCCAAGGGGTGCGGCTTTTGGCGCCACTGCTGGCCGTGCCACACGCCGCGTTTGCCATTGGGCTGGTTTTTTTGCTGGCACCCAGCGGCTGGTTCTTGCGGGCCTTGTCGCCCTGGGCCACCGGGCTGGACGCACCACCGCCCTGGCCCACCACCCAAGACCCGTGGGGGCTTGGATTGATCGCCGTGCTGGTTTTCAAAGAAATTCCTTTTTTGCTTTGGGCTGCGGCCACGCAATTGCAGCGGGCAGAGGTGGCACAACGCTGGACGCGCGAGCTGCAGCTGGCCCGCAGCCAGGGCTACTCGGCACCCCGCGCCTGGTGGTGCGTGGTGTGGCCGCAACTTTGGCCGCGCCTGCGCTGGCCGCTGCTGGCCGTGCTGGCCTACAGCCTGACGGTGGTCGACATGGCACTGGTGATCGGCCCCACCTCGCCGCCCACCTTGGCCGTGTTGGCGTGGCAGTGGCTGCTCGACCCTGACCCCGCCGTGAATGCCCAAGGCGCTTGCGCTGCCTGGGTACTCACCGCCGTGCTGGCCCTGACCGTTGGCGTGGTGGGCTGGATCTGGCAAGTGCCCCAACAGACCTTTTGGCGAACCCGCTGGACGCAGGGTGCGCGCGGTCGTCCTGGCGTTTCAAAGAAACTGGGCGTGGCCGGCTTCTGTGCCCTGCTGGGCGTCTATGGCTTGGTGATGCTGGCGTTGGTGGTGGGCAGTGTGGCGGGCCTGTGGCCGTTCCCGCTGTTGCTGCCCGAGGCGCTCTCCCTGCAAGCCTGGGCCTCGGTGTGGGGGAGTTTACCCACGCTGGGCACGACGATTTCGCTGGCCTTGGCCAGTGCGGCCACCGCCTTGATTTGGTCGGTGGCCTGGTTGGAATGTGCCCCTCCTGCGTGGGACCAGCGGCTGCGTCCGTTTCTTTATTTGCCGCTGGTGCTGCCACCCGTGTTGTGGGTGGTGGGCGTGCACGGGCTTGCGCTAAGTCTGGGTGTGGATGCGCGCTGGACCGGCTTGTGGCTGGCCCACACGCTGGCGGCCGTGCCCTATGTGTTGATCGCCCTGAGCCCGGCTTATCTCGGGTTTGAGGCGCGCCACCAGCAGGTTTGCGCCTCGCTCGGCCATGGGCATGCGGTGTTTTTATGGCGGGTTAAATGGCCGCTGTTGCGAGCAGCCTTGAGCGCGGGTTTTGCCATCGGCTTTGCTGTAAGCGTGGCGCAGTACCTGCCCACGCTGTTTGTTGGCTCCGGGCGCTTGAACACCGTCACCACCGAAGCCGTGACTTTGGCCGCAGGCGCCCAGCGCTCGCTGACCTCGGCTTATGCGCTCTTGCAGTGGGCTTTGCCGCTGCTAATTTGGGCGTGGGCGGCGCGCTGTGGCCGAGCGCGGCGTTTTTAAAAACCCCCGACAATGGCGGCTCATGAGCCTGCGCATTCACCTTTCACAACTGACCAGTCCCACGGCGATGCTGCTGCAGTCGCTGGACCTGGACATATCCGGCGGCGTGATCCACACCGTGATGGGGCCGAGTGGCTCGGGCAAGTCGAGCTTGCTGGCCGCCATTTGTGGCACGCTGGCGCCCGATTTGGTGTTCAAGGGCGATATTCACCTAAACGGCAAGCCGCTTTTGGCGCTACCCACCGAGCAGCGCGGCGTCGGCATTTTGTTTCAGGACGACCTGCTGTTTGCCCACATGACGGTTTTTGAGAACCTGCTGTTTGCCGTGCCCGCTGGCCCCAAGCCTGAGCGGAAAGCGGCGGTGATGCAGGGGCTGATAGACCTTGACTTGGCCTCATGGGCGCACGCTGACCCCGCCACGCTCTCGGGTGGCCAACGGGCCCGCGTGGCGCTGATGCGGGCGCTGTTGGCCCAGCCCCAGGCCCTGCTGCTGGACGAGCCCTTTTCTAAATTTGACGCCACCTTGCGCGCGCGTCTGCGCACCTTTGTGTTTGAGCTGGTGAAAAAACGCCACATTCCGGTGCTGCTGGTCACGCACGACGCTGCCGACATCGCCGACCCCGCCCACCTGACGCAACTCGCCCATGCTTGACCGCACCCTCACCGCCCTCATCAAACCGGGCATCACGACCTGTGCCAAAGGCTTGCAGCGCTTGGGCCTGAGCGCCAACCAGGTGACGGTGGGTGGTTTTTTAATCGGCATAGGTGCTGCTTTTTTAATAGCTAGCCAAGATTATCTGGCAGGCGTAATCGCTATTTTTATCTCAAGACTGTGCGATGCCCTCGATGGCGCTTTGGCGCGCCTGACCCACGCCACGGATGCCGGTGGCTTTTTGGACATTGCACTCGATTTTTTGTTTTACGCCAGCATTCCTCTGGCCTTCGCCGTGGCCGACCCAGCCCGCAACGCGCTGCCTGCGGCGGTGTTGCTGGCCACGTTCATCGGCACCGGGTCGAGCTTTTTGGCTTTTGCCGTGATCGCCGCCCAACGCGGTCTCAAAAACCTAGACGTGCCGGACAAATCGTTTTACTTTTTGGGCGGCCTGACCGAGGCCACCGAAACCCTGGCCTGCTTTGCCGCCATGTGTTTTTGGCCGCAACATTTCCCCACCCTGGCTTATGGGTTCGCCGCCCTTTGCACTATCACCATCGTCACACGCATTGGCTGGGGTTGGCGGACTTTTTCATGATGAACCTTAAAAAACTGAGCCTGTTGCTCGTGCTGGCCGCCTGCTTTGCGGCTTTTTTCTACTGGGATGGCAGCCGCTACTTAAGCTTTGATGCCCTTAAAAGCAGCCAGACGGCCTTGGCCCGAAGGTATGCCGACGAGCCCCTGACCTTCATGGCCAGCTACTTTGCGGTGTACGTGCTGGCCACCGCACTCTCAATTCCCGGTGCGGTGATGCTGACGCTGGCAGGCGGTGCTGTATTTGGCCTGTGGTTGGGCATGCTGATCGTGTCGTTTGCGTCCAGCATCGGGGCCACGCTGGCTTTTTTGGCAGCGCGCTTTTTACTGCGCGACAGTCTGGAGAAGCGCTTCAACGCGCGTCTGGCCGAGTTCAACCGGGGTTTGATAAGTGAAGGTGCGCTTTACCTGTTCACCCTGCGCCTGGTGCCGCTGGTGCCGTTTTTCGTTATCAACCTGCTGATGGGGTTGACCCAGATGCGTACCTGGCGCTACTACTGGGTGAGCCAACTGGGTATGTTGGCGGGCACGGCGGTGTACGTGAACGCCGGCACGCAACTGGCGCAACTGGATTCTTTAAAAGGCATTTTGAGCCCGGCCTTGTTGGGCTCTTTCGTGCTGCTCGGCCTCTTTCCCTTGCTGGCGCGCCAAGTCGCCCGAGTCTTGAAGAAGCGCCAGGTGTACGCCCGCTGGCAGCACCTCAAGCCTGAGCAGTTTGACCGCAATCTGATCGTCATTGGCGCGGGGGCGGGGGGCTTGGTCACGGCCTATATTGCCGCCGCCGTGAAAGCCAAAGTCACGCTGATTGAGGCCCACAAAATGGGCGGCGACTGCCTGAACTACGGCTGCGTGCCCAGCAAATCCCTGATCAAAAGCGCCCAAGTCGCACACGAGCAACAACACGGCGCACGCTACGGTTTGCAAGACAACACGCCCGTTTTCAGCTTCAAAGCAGTCATGCAGCGTATCCAGTCGGTCATTGCGGCCATCGCGCCGCATGACAGCGTCGAGCGCTACACCGCGCTGGGCGTGGAGGTGCTCAGCGGACACGCCCGCATCGTGAACCCGTGGACGGTTGAAATAACCCAGCCCGGCGACGGTGAGCAAGCGCCCCAGGTGCAACGCCTCACCACCCGCGCTATCGTCATCGCCACCGGCGCCCGGCCCACCGTGCCGCCCCTGCCCGGCTTGCAAGACGTCGGCTTTTTGACCAGTGACACGCTGTGGGACGCCTTCGCGAAACTAGACGCCCTGCCCCAGCGACTGCTGATTTTGGGTGGGGGGCCGATTGGCTGTGAACTGGCCCAAAGTTTTGCCCGCTTGGGCGCTACGGTGACCCTGGTGGAAATGGCGCCCCGCCTGCTGATGGGCGAGGACGAAGACGCCTCTCAGATCGTGGCCCAGTCACTGCAAGCCGATGGCGTGTGCTTGCTCAAAGGCCACCGCGCCTTGCGATGTGAGTCCTTGCCTGGCGCTTCGCCGCTTGTGGACACCTTTGGGCCCGGCGTGTTGGTGGTGGACCACGCGGGCACATCCCTGCGCGTCGAATTTGACGCCCTGATTTGCGCCGTGGGCCGCAGCGCGCGCCTCACCGGCTACGGGCTGGGAGAGCTGGGCATTGACACCGATAAAACCGTGCGCACCAACGACTACCTCGAAACCATTTACCCCAACATCTATGCCGCTGGCGACGTGGCCGGGCCTTTCCAGCTGACCCATGTGGCGGCGCATCAGGCTTGGTACGCGGCGGTCAACGCGCTATTTGGCGAGTTCAAAAAATTCAAGGCCGATTACCGCGTCATCCCCCGCGCCACTTTCACCGACCCCGAGGTGGCGCGTGTGGGACTGAACGAGCAAGAGGCGCGTGCCAACAACACGCCCTTTGAGGTGACTAAATTCGACCTCGCCGACCTCGACCGCGCTTTGGCCGACAGCCAGACCCAGGGCTTTGTGAAGGTGCTCACGGTGCCGGGCAAAGACACCATTTTGGGCGTCAGCATCGTCGGTCACCACGCGGGGGATTTGCTGGCCGAGTACGTGCTGGCCATGAAACATGGCTTGGGTTTGTCGAAGATTCTGGGCACGATTCACACCTACCCCACGATGTCTGAGGCCAACAAATACGCGGCAGGCGAGTGGAAAAAGGCGCATGCCCCGCAACAGCTTCTGAAGTGGGTCGCCAAGTACCACGACTGGAAACGAGGCTGAACATGCACGCGCGCGCACCTGCCCAAGTTAGTATTATTTTGATAGCTGCCTGCGCTATGCTGGCGGTCTCTACAGCTTGTTTTTCTCAAAACTCAAACAACACAGCGCCCACCTTGCCAGGGGCACAACTCGCCCCCTTCAGCGCCACCGGCACCCTCCCCCTTCACCCGGCCTGGCAGTTGACGGGATTGCCGGGCAAGCTCAAGGTACCGACCTCACGTTTTGAAATAAGCAAGCTCGGCGGTGAAACGGTTTTACAGATCAGCACCGACAGCTCCTACGGCGTGCTCACTCACGCCTGGCAAGGCGCCACCCCGGCCCAGCTGGCCTGGCGCTGGCGCGTGCAGCAACCGCTTATCCACGCCGACCTGCGCACCAAAGCAGGGGACGATGCCGCGCTCAAAGTGTGTGTCATGTTTGACCAACCCTTGGCCGACATCCCCCTGTTGCAGCGAGCCGGCTTGGCGCTGGCCCGCGCTGCGACCGGGCAGGATTTGCCTTCGGCCACCCTGTGCTATGTGTGGGATGCAAAGACGCCACCCGGCACGTCGGGCAACAACCCCTATTCGGCGCGCGTGCGCTACCTGGTGCTAGACGGGTTGAATGCGCCCAGCGGTCAATGGCAAAACCAGCAACGTCGCGTAGCGGAAGATTTTCGCGCCCTGTTTGGCGCTGAGAGTGGAGTCACCCCGCCGGTCATTGCCGTAGCGGTAGGTGCAGACAGCGACAATACGCAGGGTCAAAGTCTGGCTTACCTGAGTCAGCTGCGCTGGATCCCTTGATTTGGCAGACATTTTTTACGACCTATTTCAACCCGGACCCATGAAAAAACTGGTGATTATCGGCACAGGCTCACAGCATGTGCATTTACTGCTGACCCTGACCCGACAAGCCCTGGAAGGGGTGCAAGTCACGCTGGTTGCCCCCTCTTTGCGCCAACTCTACGGCCCCATGCTGCCGGATTTTGTATCGGGCGTGGTCACAGCGGAAGACGGCATGGTTGACCTGGAGGCCCGACTCAAGCGCAGCGGCATCCGCTACTTGCCCCTGAGCATGGTGGCCCTGGACGCGCAGGCGCAAACACTCACGCTGTCCAACGGCAACGCTCTGGCCTTTGATTGGCTGTCCATCAATAACGGTGACGTGATGGACCGGGCGCAGCTTGAATTAAAACTGCCCGGCGTGCGGGAACACGGCTTGTTTTTGCACCCCAGCGAAGCCTTCTCTAAACTTTGGCCCAGCGTCTTGACCTTGGCCGAGTCGCGCGCCTTGCGCATCGCTGTGCTGGGCGACAGCTTGCAGAGCATCGTAGTCGCGCTGGCAGTGCGCCATCGGCTCCCGAGTGCCTCCATCACGCTGGTGCTACAAAGCGCAGCGCTGGCCAGTCAATGCAATGCCGCATTTCTGGCGACTTTAACGCTGGCCCTTAAACAAGGCCAGATCACCGTGCTGGACGACCATGCGGTGGGCCTGAAGGACGGCCAGATCCTGCTGGGTTGTGGCGCCAGTTTGGTCTGCGATGTGCCTATCGTCGCCTTAAGCGCACCCGCGCCCGGCTGGCTGGAGAGCAGCACCCTGACGCTGGACGAACAAGGGTTTATTGCCACCGACGAGCCGCAGCGCTCAAGCAGCCACCCTTGTGTTTTTACTGCCGATCAGGCCACAGCGTGCGAGCAGCACACCGTTTGGCGCCGACACTCAGCCCAGCTTGCCGCCGATTCGGCGACCACCCAAGCCCTGTTTGCCGCCATCAAGGGTCTACAGAAAAAACGCCGCCAAGCGCCTAAAAATTCATTCACGCTCGTGGCAGGCGGCGGCACGATCGCCATGGCCAACTGGGGCAAATACAGCGTTCGGGGGCGGTGGTTGTGGCGCTTGAAAAACTGGATTGACCGCGCTTCGGTTCAGCGCCTGCGCTAACCCTGAAACCCTGAACAAGCTGCGTGTCGCCGAGTACTGATACGCCAGTTTGAGGTTTCGCAAAATCAGGGATGCCCCCGGACTTCAAAATTCGGCAGGTAAATAAAACCCTCCTCCCCATGAACACCAACACACAACAAGCCCTCAAAAATGTCCGAGTAATTCTTGAGCCTCTGGTCGAACTTGTTCAGAGGTGAGCAACTTCTGACGCTGGAATGACGCCCCAACAGATTGCGACCGAGGAATTTGCACCGTTGTTTAACAGTCGTCAGGTGCACTTTGCGCAAGATGAAGAGGTGATGCGCCAAGTCTATGCGCTGCGCTATGAGGTTTATTGCGAGGAGTATGGCTTTCTCCCAGCGCCAGATTACCCCAACCGATGCGAGATGGATGAGCACGATGCCCGGTCCTTGCATTTTTGCGCGTTCAACCTCAAGCAAGAATTGGTCGGCTATGTTCGACTCATTCAAGCCGATGCACAGAAAGAATTTCCATTTCAAAGTCATTGCAATCTGCTCTTTGAAGGCACCGCCCTGCCCCAAGCCTCGCTGGCCCTTGAAATCAGCCGACTGATGGTTCGAAAAAATTACCGCAGGCGGGTCGGTGACATTCTGGCGGGGGTGCGTCAATCGTTCAGAGGGTTAACGCCTGCGCATGATGACCGCAGCAATTCACCACAAATTCTGCTGAGCCTTTACCGGCAAATTTATAAATACAGTCTCCAACACGGCATCCATTATTGGTACGCCGCCATGGAGCGCTCCTTGGCGCGCATCATGACCCGAATGAACTTTGGGTTTCAACAACTGGGGCCGCCCACTGATTATTACGGCGTCGTCGCGCCCTACTTGGCCACGATCAGAGACACGGAACTATTGATTGGCCAAAAAAACCAGGCCCTGTTGACGTGGATGCGCCGCCCCGAACTGAACGGTCACCCCTATGAAGCTGCTGTCACTGCTGCCTAAAAAGGTTTTACAAAAGATTCGCCATTTTTTGCTGCGCTACGGTAAAAGCCTGAGCTATGAGCAGCTGATGAAGCGATCGCAAGCGGGGGCCGCACAAGTCGTCCTTCAAGCGGCGCGACAAAGCGAGGCTTACAGGACGCTGCTTCAAGAAAAAGGTATCAACCCCACCAGTTTTAAGACAGG
>Ga0114978_10003309_pt1 | contig 13234 bp, 11 predicted proteins | sample S_140212_EF_Meta_FD_87027 | JGI IMG/M metagenome (GOLD analysis project Ga0114978, IMG submission 87027) | Freshwater microbial communities from Lake Simoncouche, Canada to study carbon cycling - S_140212_EF_MetaG | ecosystem: Environmental > Aquatic > Freshwater > Lake | place: Lake...
GAGATTTCAAATTGGCGTTGAATGGCCCGCTCAATCGGGTATTTGAAGTCCAGATCAATCAGAATCGGCGTCTGAAGATCACAACGGCGTTGTTCCACCAGATTGAGGGGACGACGCTGTTGCGTGAACAGGTATTCGTGGAGGAGATCAAGAAAGTGGGGGTAGTCGTCATCCTTGACCATGAACTTACCGCGCATGGTGCCCATTCCAGTGAACGAGCAGGGGTCGCCCTTCTCTGTCACGCGGTGGGAGTCGAGAAACAGTCCAAGGCCGCTCTCGAGAAAACGGTCGGTGTGAAACATGGTTACACCATTCGCCATCCCTTTTTGGGTCTATCAATTTTTACGGGGCCCCTGAACCGCTCCCCGTGTCGGACTCCATGGCTGCGGGGGTCCGACGGATGGCTCGTATAAAATTGAAGCAGGCAGAACTCGTAGGGTATAGTAGAACAATGAAAGCGTCTGATTTCTGCCCCACATGCAGGTTCTATCTCTACCTCAATCAACAGGAGGATAAGTTGTTACGAACATGTAAGAACTGTGGGTATCAGGAGGAGGATACGAAAGGAGGACTGATTCTGGAGATTGATCTCAAGGAGAAGACTTCTGAGGGTTATCGTATTCTGATGAATGAGTTCACGGCACATGATCCGACTCTACCACATGTCACAACCATTAAATGCCACAATGATGCATGTGATAGTAATACAGGAGCAAAGGAGCGCGACGTTCTGTATCTGAAATATGACGCTGTAGGACTCAAGTTTATTTATCATTGTGTCGTGTGCAAAGAGCAATGGCGCTCGAAGGCGTAAAAAGGGCCAAAAGGTCAAAAAGGTCAAAAAGGTCAAAAGACCCAAAAGGTCTTTATTTTTTATCACTACAATAAAACATAAAGCCCCCCACAGTCTCTCTAGAAAGACGCCATTACTAGAATGAAGATCACCATCTTTCTCCTCTGTTTCAACGAAGAGGCACTGATCGCCCACACCATCGCCCATTATCGCTCCCAGTTTCCCACATGTTCCATCGTCATCGTAGACAATGGGAGCACCGATCGGTCTGTGTCCATCGCCATCGCACACCGAGTCGACGTCACCTTCTTCTCCTCAGGAAACCAACAACAGGAGGCGATCATGAGGGATGTGCGCAACACCATCTGGAAGAAGGCTGACGGATGGATCATCATGGCGGACATGGACGAATGGCTCGTCATCACCGAAAAAGAGTTGGAAGAAGAGGAGCGCAAAGGGACCACCATCATCACCACGCAGGGCTTCCAGATCGTGGGAGACAGTCAGACAGCCACCTTATCAGACATCACCTATGCCGCTCTTTCGGACCTCCGTCACGGATTCCTGGACGAACACTTTTCCAAGCGCGTGCTGTTCAAGACTCCTGAGGTAGACATTCGGTTTGGATGGGGATCACACACGTGCGACCCTGTCGGCACAGTCGTTTATAGCGAACGCACCTACCTCCTGAAGCATATGAATTACCTCGGTCTCCCTTATCTGTTAGAGAAGCATCGACGAAGATATGCGAGGAATGAGCACAGTCGCTCCCGTGGAATGAATGGTCACTATCTGAATGATCCCGCGGCCGTCCAACGGGAATACGAATCGCTCACCCGTGATCTGATGCCGAGTCTACCGATGCCGAGTCTAAATACCCCTCTCGTATCATAAAGCAAATGCCAACCGTCCTCGTCGTTGGTGCAGGTCTTTCAGGAGCCACCGTGGCCCGTCAATTGGCCGAACAGGGATATACCGTCCGTGTGATTGATCAGCGAGACCATATCGGTGGAAACTGTTATGATCGTGTGAACGAACATGGGATTCGTGTGAATCAGTATGGTGCCCACCTGTTTCACACCTCGTCGGAGCGTGTCTGGGCCTATGTTCAGCGATTCTCGGAATGGACTCCGTGGAAGCATCAAGTGATCGCGGACGTCCAGGGAATCTTCGTCCCTGTTCCCGTAAACCAAGAGACCGTTCGTCGGCTGTGCGATCCCACGGTCACCACGGAGCCCTTGATGAAAGAATGGTTGGCGAAACAAACGGCGCCCTACACATCCACCCCTCAGAACAGCGAGGAGGTTGCCCTGAGTCGTGTGGGCCCGTCCCTCTATCGCTATCTGTTTCAATCCTATACGGTGAAACAATGGGCCAAATATCCGTCCGAATTAGACCCCAGTGTGCTGGAGAGAATTCCCGTGCGAACCGATGACAATCCCTACTATTTCTCTGACCCCTACCAGGCGCTCCCCACGAATGGCTACACGGCCTTTTTTGAAGCGCTATTGGACCATCCGAATATCACGGTTCAACTGAATACCCCTTATACGGAGGACATGCGTAAGGATGCTACGTTTCTGTTTTACACGGGACCGATCGATCTGTATTACCGATCGCGCAACTATCCTCCCCTGGAATATCGCAGCATTCGATTTGAAACAGAGCATCTCCCCATCGACCAGTATCAAGAGAATTCTGTGGTGAATCACCCGCTGCTATCGGTTCCGTATACCCGCGTGGTGGAATACAAACATTTTCTGAATCAGATTGCACCAGGGCGCACGACAATTGTGAAGGAGTATACGACCGCGGACGGTGATCCCTATTATCCTGTTCCTACGAAGGCGAATCAAGAGCGCTACCGACAATATCAGGAATGGGCCAAAGAGGACGAAGCACAAGGGGTTTACTTTGTGGGACGGTTGGCACATTACAAATATTATAATATGGATGCGGCAATTGAGGCGGCGCTGAATATGACGGATGCGTTTCTTACGACTACTCAGCCGACAGCGACTACTCAGCCAACAGCGATTACTCGGCATGTGTAAAGATCATCTGCCAAAACCGTTCCACACTAAATCCCTCAATCGGATTCACATCATAATCCAGCAAGCGACACAGATTCTGATAGAAGGAGCGGGGGCGAGACTGGATGGCCGCGCGGGACACGACAAATTGGGCCCCTGCTCCAAAGACAAAGGGATGCCCTTTTTTCTTTCCAAAAGAGTCAAAAGAGCCAAATACTTTCTCATAGACAGGGACCATCTTCAGAGTGATGTCATAGGGGCACCGTTCTAGATTAGAGAACAGCACTCGCTGAGAGACATACTGAAAGTCGGGTTGGGTGCTCTGTGCGATCCGATCACGAATCTCGCGAAGTTGCGTCTCCAGTTGAGGAGAGTGATCAAAGGGGTAGCCTTGGAGAAAGACCGTGTAGTCATCCAGGGTATCGTAATGAGTCAGAATGTGATACGCATACGTGTGACCTTCTCGCCCTACGTTTGGAAGCGACACCGTGGGTAATACCGCAGGCAAAACACATGGCTCACCTGATTTGTCATAGATCAATACTTCACGATGAAGAGCATTCGCCCATGAAATGTCCTCTTTGTAGCGGGAAATGACGATCTTGAGGGATGTCGTAAGCGCTGCCATCGTATAGGAGACACACATCTCCTCTTTAGATCAAAGGTGTCACACGGCGCTCTTCGTAGCGCCGAACGACCTCCATAATAATCTGCTTGGCCTCCATGAGTTCTCCCGCCGTGGGAATGATAAAATCCTCAGAGCCATCGGGACCTGGATTCCACTGGTGACAGAAGCGCTCCAAGATCTCCTTTTCAATCAGACTCACATCCTCCACATGGCACTGTAGAATGAGATAGATCTCGGACCCCTTCGTATACTTATGGAGACGTGTAATACGTGTATCGGGACACTGGGAGGTGCGACCGACCTTGTAAATGGGGCGGTTCAATGACTTAAATTCACGGGTTCGGACGAGATACAAATAGCCATGCTTTTCCTCGATGTCGTAGGTCATACCTTTCATGATGCGCCGTTTTTGGCCCTGTTGAACGGCGATGGAGATCTGCTTCTCATCTGTTGTCTCGCTTGTTTCTGCAGACATCTTGTCCCTCTCCCATAAAAAAGGCATGGCTCGTTATACGCATGTTGTTCTGACACCCTCCAAGGGTCACAGAACAGCATCATGGAAATCTCCCTCATGTCCACTCCATTTTACCAACAAACAACAGACAAATGCAGTGTTTTTATCAAACGGTGACGAATCATCAAAGACATGGCTCGTAGGAGAAGTAGAGGGTATGCACCCTACCGTAGATCTCTATGAGACCCTTTAAGCCCACGCGGCACACAAATCCCGAAAGACACGAAGAGGGGTGCACTCTAATCGCTGGAGACGTTCGTCCCCCGTGATAAAATAGATCCATTCTTTGGAGTTCTCGGGATCCTGTCGCATCATGCGGCACATGGATCCCGCGGGATCGAGCCAGGATTCAAAGAGCGCCCTCAGACGCGCAGGAAGTCGGGCATGATAGTCAATATACAGGAACGCCAAAAAGAGATACATGTCACGCCCCTCTTTGGGGCACGGATCAGTTGGCTGATACACAGAACTCAATGACACACCCGATCCCACACAGGAAAACCCAAAATCAATGAGAATGACCGAATAATGAAAGGTGTATTCCAGGAGCTCGTGTTCGACCTGAATCACACGGCGATCAGTGACTTGACGAATCATGAGATTGCTCGGCTTGACGTCACGATGGTTCATTCCAAGAGAATGGTGTAACTGCCACATGATGCTACATAATTGGAGGATACACTCTTGGACCACGAGGACAAACTCTTGATCGGCTACTCCATCTAGATACGCGTTCAGTGTAACTGCGTGTTCCATCTCTTCCATAGCGAATCCCACAGACTGATCAGGAAGACGGAAGATCGCTCGCACCGCAGGAACTCGATGAGGCCATCCGTGCCGTGCCAGGAGTTCGCCGACCAGCTGTTGAACGCAGGCCTCCAACAGGAGTTTCGTCCCATGACGGATAGGACGTTTGACATAGAGGTCCTTCCCCTCTTCTTCGTGGCGGGCGCGATCAATGAATCCAAAAGAACCCTGTGCGATTGTCTGAAGAAAGGTAATGGTCCGATGAGGAAGAGACACAAAACAGGTGGCACTAGGAGAGACGGGAAGTTCAATCGAACGAATCCATGCGATATCATAGAGACACCCTTGTGTGGGAATCCCCATCGAATGAAGAGAAAGAAATGCACAACATTTCTGATCTTGAATACACATGTCACACAACTCTATTAGGAGGAAATAGAAATGTTCCCCATGTCCTGTAGGAGTTGCTGAAAGAGGACAGAATGCTGATGCGTCGTCGGATCTGCAAGAAGATACGCGGCCATTTCACGGGGATGCTCCCAGGCGGGTGCAGGAAGATCAGGGGCCAGATGATGGAGTTCCCCTGGAACATGCTTGATATGGTAACCGTCTTTCACATTGTAAAACCACACAGTCGTGTCTTTGATATGGGGCTGGGTCAGATGGTCAAACATGGGAACGGGCACCCAGGTATCTTGAAAGACCCATAGAGGGGTATCCACGGTATCAGGATTGTAACGACGGGCCTTCTCCAACAAACCAGGAAGATGTCCTGACCATTCTTTCCATTTCATCCGAAAAAAGACGGCATCCCATTCGGCATGATAGAGGCGCTGATGAACGTGCCATAGTTCATGGACGAGGGTAGAGAAGGTGGTAAGGGAGCGGAGATGAGGCGCGCAGATCAGACTGGTAGGACGTGTATGGGGCATTCCTCCTTCTGCAGAGGGCATTAAAGAAACGATGTGAACGGTTCCAAGATCAGTGCGGAGACGAAGGGGGAGACGAGGAAGAGCCTGGTCCAGCTGGTATTGAAAAAAAGAGTGATCGTCTGCGGAGATCACATTGGGATGATAGGTCCCTTCTGAACGAGCCATCTGATTCCTTGTATCGTTGTAGCAGGTGGCAAGATATCCGTCGATCTGTTCGGCGCTCTGTAGCATGTGTTGTGCCTCAGCGGGTGAGTCTACCAAGACAAGACGAAGAGAGGTCACAGGTGTGACCGAAGAGTTGCCCATCCTATTCAGATGCGATTTTCTATTAGGTGCTTACGGCATACTCTTCGATAGGGGCTGGGCGAACTCTTGAACATGCGCGATGTAAAATATAGTAGGATAGTAGAATGAACGATCCATTTCGTGGCAATACACAAAATGAGGGCGCATGGAATTCGCAACAGTATATTAAAAAGGAGGCTCTTCTTAGCCAATTAAAAACACTAAAAGATAAACAGGAGAGACTCCATGGTATCATCTACTCTCCAGATGTTGAAGCGGAAGATCAAGAACTAGGGGCTGCATTCGATGCAGTTACAAAAGAAATAGCAGCTCTTGAAAAACAATTAAAAGATGAATACGGCGCAGAAGGTGGTCGTCGAAAGAAACGACGAACCAAACGACGAATCAGCCGACGTTCAAAGAGCCGCCGCTCAAAGAGCTGTGCCAAGAAGAGCCGCCGATCCAAACATTGATCATTCATATATCGATCCATATCAACATGAGCAATGACCTCTTCCTAAAAAAACAGCATTCCATACGGCGTGATAGAGTTGCTGACGAATTTTCAGTCGATTGAGATGGTCTATTAGGTTCCGCCTGCTACGCTTGCGTTTGCGCTTGTGGCCGCCACGCTAGCAACCTTTTTAGCCTCTCTGGTTTCTTTCGCCTTTCTGGCCCGCTCCTTCTTTTTCATCTCGTCCATCATCATGGTATCCTGTAAATAACTGCTCATCCGCATTTGAATGGCGGGCTTTTTTATGGCCGCTGTGCTTGTGGCCGCTGTGCTTGTGGCGACTGTGCTTGTGGCCGCTGTGCTTGTGGCGACTGTGCTTGTTGCTGCAGAAGAAGCGCATGACTCCTTCTCATCGTCCTGCTTCGCTGCAACCGGCTTGGCAGTCCGTTTGACCACCGTCGCCGCCCCCTTGAACATATGCGCCATCGCCAACCGCGTGCCATCCATGTCCAGCGTCTTCAGACTATCCGCAAACAGGAGCTCTGCCGCCTTTGCCTCTCGCATCGCAAGAAACCGATCCAGATCATCGGCCGCCAAGGGACATCCGCGAAGCATGTCTCCACGAAAGCCAGGCACGAGTTCTAAGAGAAGACCAAATGCCTGAGAGATCGGATTCTGAAGCTGATGTTCGATGTAGTGCTTGTAATCAGGAAGAAGCCCGTGCTCCCGAATAAACAGAGGCGTCTCAATGCGATCTCCTTGTAATGCCGAGGCCAGTTGGCCCGCCTTAGGGCGCACATAGACGTATCCGATACGATCTCCCGCCGCAGGGGCATTTCCAGGATCCCGCAACGTAATACGATCCGCCAGCACTTTGTGCGCAATCCGAGTGGGATCCGCATAATCCGCACGCAACGATTTGGTCACCATCAGCTGTCCCATGCTCACCTTTCCCGCCACGAGTTCCGCACACTTCTCCTTCACAAAGTGGAAGGCCCCCACGACATCTCTCTTGTCTAAGAGCATTTTCATGGCGCCTCCAAAGATGGTTTTGACGATCGGCGCATTGTCTCGTCGCTTCAGCGCAATTCCCATATACTTGTGAACATAGTCGTCTGCGTTCTCTTCATACATGTTTCCCGCATAGCGCTTCTTCGAGAACATGAGCAGTGGATCAAAGCATTTGTCAAACTCAAAGTCGTGAGGGGGCGCGAGCACCTTGCTGATGAAGTGACCCGCCTCTCCCGTGATGTCAATGGTCGCCTGACGCGCCTCACGGCCCTCCAAACGCTCTCCTGTCTCAGGATTGCGCGGGTTGAACTCTACAAAGAGAGAATCCGTATTGTGAACAATGAGCCCCTCTGGACCCGCTTGGAAGTGATGATTGTCCGTTGTGAGATCATAGACCATGACCTCGCGATTCGCATCGCAAGAGGGAAGAATATCAGAGCGCCGAACGACATCACCCTCTGGATAAAGCGTGGAGAGAAGGCGTGTTCCCACAACGGCCTCACGAGGCGTAATCATCTCTCCCGTCGCCGTCAGAAGAGAATGATCGCTCGTGACATCAATCCATCCCACGGTCAAGAAGACGCGGTGAATCTGCTTGGAAGAAGGGAGGCGGTGACGGATGATACGATGGATCCGTGTCCAGCCCGTCTCGGTCCAACTCCAGCATCGTTCCAGTTCATAGAACTCTTTGTCTCCTTCTCTGTGCCATCCCTGTCCAGGCTCCAACGTGTGGAGGGAGTCAATCGGTATCGTCCAGAGCGTGGAACCTGCAGGCGATCCCACACGAGGTGCTGTTCTTGTCGCTTGCTTGATCCGAACAGGCGTGTCGCCCGTCACAGAGTCACCATACACCACTTTCGCCATACAGCGCGCCGCACAACGTGGGTCCTTTGATTCAGGCCCATAGAATCGCTCGATGGCCGCCTTGGCGAACAGAATCTGTTTTCGTCCATAGGCCGTGACGGACGCCGCAAGGGCCTGAAGGCGAATCTTGAATGTTCCCGATCCCAGCTGACCATAGAGGGAATTGCCCGTCAGCTTGTAGGCCAACTGTTCCGCATCCAGGAGGGCATAGCGTTCAGGGTCTTTCTCGGCCTTCATTTCCTTCTTCTTCGCCGAACGTGCAGACAGGAGCCACGTTGTAATCTGAGGAAGCGTGGACTTTGTCCCATCTAGCGGCTGGGCGAAGCGACAGATGCGCCGACCACATTTCATTTTCCGCGGTTGTTTCCGTGAATCAGTCGGATCGGATCGCCAGATGTCATACTCGATGTCGGTATACGCATAGCCCGCGCAGTCCTCATAGGCATCCGAGCCCCATGTGTGCTTGATCAGAATCCCCTCGTCGGTAAAGTCCTTGATCCACAAGAGGGAGTCGTGGCTGATGTTTTCGCTCACAATCGTGGAGGGATACAGAGAGGCAAAATCGCAGACGCCAACGGGGCTCGTGTAAAACCCAGGTTGCGGGTCCAGCACAATGGCGCCCTCATAGGAATCATCCGAACCCGACGTAGGAATCGTAAGCACGGGAATCAGAATGTCACGCTCGCGACACGCCTTGAACATCAGGGACTCGATCTTAATCCCCTGGCCACGGGTAAAGATATAGGTGACAGGGACGGAGCAGACATTCGCCATGGACATCGCATTGTTGAATGTCTCCAGTTTCTTGTAGAGTTCAATGACCAGATCGCAATCCTGTAAACAGTATTTTCCAACAATGGCACGACCCTCGGCACTTTCGCGATGAAGACGGAAAATGTCCTGAGGACTCACATCGTCTTTCACGATCACCCACTTTGTCGCGTCCTCCATTTCATCCAGCGCCTCTTGCTCCAAGGGAAGAACACATGTCAGGACGCCTCCCTGGACCGAGTGAACAATGAGTTTGGGGGACACGGTTTCTCCCGTTTCATCCAAGAGAGAAATCGCTCGACCCACACGAACGTCTTGAAAGGCGCCACCGACGTGAAGGGTCAGCGTAGAGGTGCTCGGATCATAATGGTGTGTTTTCAAGGCGCCTGAGAGGAAGTGTTTGGCAACCTCGTCCAGCTTGTAGGAGGGAAGCACATGATTTCTCTTGACGGAATGGAACATGTCCACTTGAAGGCGTCCATGAGCCGACCAGATATACATGCGATTGTCTCCCATGGCCGAGGAGCTCAAGAACTTCTCCTCCAGTTTCATCTCTCCTGATAGTTCGAAGAGACGCGTAAATTCATGGAGGGGAGAGGCGCCCTGGAGGAGTTTGAGTTCTTCGGCGCGGTGCCAGAGATAGGCTTCATCAAACCCAAAGATGTTGTATCCCAAGAGAATGTCTGGATTCTTCTTGTTCATCCACTGAAACCACGCATGGATCATTTCCCCTTCTGTGGGATAGGAGTGAACTACGATATCGGAAAGAGGAGCGCAATCGGGAAAGACGAAGAGATGTCGCTCGACCTCGGCACCTCTCACAAGAGTCGTTCCAATTTGAATGACGGGGTCTCCTTGGAGCGCGATCATGGAACCAAGGGTAGACTGAAGGAGCTCTTCCACGTGTTCCGTTCGGTCGCTTCCGTGAGACCATCGCTCTTGGAAGACGGCAGAGGTCAGGGCGCGACGGGCGCGTTCCATACCATTCGCTTCTCCGCTTGCTCCTGCTTTGCCCACTGTCGCTTGGCCCAGTTTGCCCTTCCACGCCATATAGATGGGAGTCATACCTTTAGGAAGGGTGGAGACAGGCGTCTGCCCCACGGACAAACTCGCAAGCACCCTCTCGGCAGCCTCCTCCGCCGAACAGTGTTCCACCTCTTGCGCGGCCTTCTTCCATGTCCTTTTGGCCAACGGGAAATCACCCGTCATGGAGAAGCACTCAATATCCCACGATGCGGTGAGAAAGGGCGCGCTCGCACGAGGCCCTCTTGTGGGTCGCACTTGTGTAGAATCACACTCCACAGTGATCATGTCTGCCGATTCGGTAATCGTGCCGTCTTGAATCGCCACCCAGCCACAGGGAGAGATCTCTTGAACATGGAGAAACCGAAGCATGGGGTCGAGATTGGCCTCAAAGACCTCGATGGTGACATTGCGCAAGGGCGCGTCCAATGTCTTCTTGGTGGCGGGGCGAAGTTGATCATCCAAGAAGAGCCCTCGAAGGGTGCGAAAGAGGGACAGCGAGGGAACGTCCAATTGGAGAAAGGGGAGAAAGGTGTTTGCCGTGAATCCGTAAAACACTTTTTTCATAACGCGCGTCATATGAATTTGAGCCACAGGAATACCCTGTGCGGTCAGATAGGATGTGATGGAAGTAATCGCCGCGCTGGTCCGCTCTTCAGGGAGGCGAAGGTAGAGAGTGGGGCGAAATCCACTGACGTCGCAGCGGACGGGAACACCTGTTTCGGTCGAACCGAAGAGGTGGATGATCATTTCGCGGGCATGGAAGGGCTTCTTTTTGACACGTCGTCGTGGATAGTCCTCGTCCTCATCAGAGACATCTTCATAGATCACCTCGCGATGCTCGTCGTCTTCGGCTTCGACGTGCATATCACGGCTTTGAAGATCCAGCAGATGAAATACAAGAGGATTCATGGTACAGTGTATACCCTTCTATCATGTGTCATCGCAGATCAATTTTTTACCGCCGATTCTTATGCGTCTGTTTACGAAAGAGATGATACAGTCCGCCTTTGCGCTCACCGCCTGTGACGGGTTCCGCGCGACGGCGAGGAGGAGAGGCCAAGGGAAGAGAAAGAGGTTCCAAAGACGCCGTCCTATCTCTTTGCATACCTTGGGCGGCGAGTCCCTCTTCTTGTGCTTCTTGTGCTTCTTGTGAATAGACTTGTGGCCGAGAAAATTCGTGAGGCTTCTCCTGCGGTTTCTGTAGCGGGGAAAGACCTGCCTCTTCTGCTAGGGGACCCGATCGATTCATAAGCTGGGTCAGTGATGCAGTGTCATTTTTGCCATTCAATTGGGTGATCTTATTTCCCTTTGTATCTATCGCAAGCAATGTGGGATAACCAGAGACGTGAATGGAGGATTTGTTCTGATTCAGATGGCTCAAGGCTTCATTGAATGGCTCCGTGTTTTTCTCATTCAGTTTAATGGATGGAACGGTGCGGTCTGGTGAATTTGTGGCAGCATCCCAATGGGGCATCATCTCATGGCAATGTCCGCACCAATCTGCATAGACGAGCAAGATGGTAACGGGACCTTTCATGATCTGTTTGATTGCTTTCGCAATATCCTCTTTGGAGCGAACATCAATGGGAGGGAACATCTTTGCGGCAGAGGACTGTTGGTGACCACGAGCCGTTTTTGGCATACGTTTTGTATGACGTCCCATAGGACGCCCTTTACGTCTCAATGCACCACCTTGTGACAAGCGACTGCGATGCGATACGCGACGTGGTTTCATTCTACTTTGATATGATTTATAAATATAGAGCAAAGATAGGAATATTCATGAAGAGTATGGCACTTCTTGTAATGTGTGTGGTGATCATTCTCATTTTGATGGGAGCAGGATTCTATGCACAACGACAAAAGAGGTCTTGTGCTCGATCCCGTTCTCGATCCCGTTCTAGGTCCCGTTCTGACTCTCGTCAACCGGATACTCCTTTTACAACGGCTCCCATTATGAATCTGGATGACTACGAGGTCTCTAGCATCTTTCAGAACCGTGGATCACGAGAGGCCTCGAAACAGCAGTTGAGCGATGCCATGACCCGGTACCCACTAGACTGGTCGGTTCAATCCCCCGACTCTCAGGTGTTTCAAGAGGGACAGGCGAGCTGGGAAAAGAAGAGGGTAGAGAATTACGAGAACCCGCCCCATACGGCGGCCTATCAGAATATTGATGGCAGCAACATGACCCCTGTGGATACGGAAACCCAAGAGGAAGAGGAGAAGAAGATCCTACAAATGTATCAGCCAAAATCAAGCAAGGAGCTTCTCCATTATTCAGTGGATGATGTTCAACAATTGATGGATCGGGTCTATAAAAAGCGCGGTCTGATTCCTGTCATTCACAAGTCGAAGCAAGGAGAGAACATGTGGGAGATTACTGAAGTAAAAGAGAAAGATCCCACGATTGTATGGGAGGATGATGTTCAGACAGAACGTGAAGTGCAAATACAACGAGGAGAACAGAGCATTGAAGTTCCCATTACTGCATCGGATATGTCATCAGGTCTGGACCCATTTTTTACCGAGCGTTCTTCTACGCGTCATGGGAAAAATGACTATACGCAGTGGACGTCGGGTCTGGAACGGATGTTTGCTCCGACGCACCCGGTCAAAGCATGGTTCTAGATCTCTTTCTATTGTGTATAAACGAGAAAATGCATCATATCGTATAATCATATCGTCATACAATATGATCATAAGAATCCATCCGGATAAAATAGAAAAGCGGATAAATAGAAGGAAGATGGGAAACTATCCACCAGCGTATCTGTATCGTAAGATATCATATGTGACGTCTTTTGTGGGGGCACTTCGCAGTGGGGACACGCTGTCGCCTTTGGCGACGTGTCCCCACACCCCTGTGGAGGCACAAAGTAACCCCAGCACCCCTGTGGAGGCACAAAGTAACCCCAGCACCCCTGTGGAGGCACAAAGTAACCCCAGCACCCCTGTGGAGGCACAAAGTAACCCCACACCCCCTTCCATAGGAGAGGACGCACAATCATACAATCCTCAGGAGAATGCGCAATCACACAATCCTGTGGAGATCCAAGAGGTTGTGGAGGAAGCTATTCAGACAGTGGAGAAAGTCCAAGAGGTTGTGGAGGAAGCTATTCAGACAGTGGAGAAAGTCCAAGAGGTTGTGGAGGAAGCTATTCAGACAGTGGAGA
>Ga0114978_10003310_pt1 | contig 13232 bp, 16 predicted proteins | sample S_140212_EF_Meta_FD_87027 | JGI IMG/M metagenome (GOLD analysis project Ga0114978, IMG submission 87027) | Freshwater microbial communities from Lake Simoncouche, Canada to study carbon cycling - S_140212_EF_MetaG | ecosystem: Environmental > Aquatic > Freshwater > Lake | place: Lake...
CAGATTCCTTAGAATTTCCTTGCTGCTCAATCAGATTCCTTAGAATTTCCTTGCTGCTCAATCAGATTCCTTAGAATTTCCTTGCTGCTCAATCAGATTCCTTCATGCTTTATCTCATTCTTTGCTGATTCCTTGCTGCTTAATCCTTGCTACTTTCTTTTTTTAACTTGCTTTTTTATTCAAGATAACCAATTACTTTTTTCATCTGAACCATTTTGTCTATAGTTCCTGAAGTTTGCACTGCGTGGTGAACTAATGAATTGGTATGATCATAAATATCGTGGCCCCAAACTACATACTGCAATGGTATTTTTCCTATATTTGTCATTCCAATTATTTTCTTATTTATGATTGTTTGATCTCCTAATTCCATTTTTGAGTATGGCGTTATTATCATTTCATCATATACACTCTTAAGAAAATTAATCGTTGAATCCAAATTTTGATTACAAATTATGTAAAATCCCCCATTAACTTCTTCTGTTAATCCTTCTCTCATAAAATATATATCTTTATTATTTGTTTTCATATACTCTTCTAAATCGTACCATTTATCTATGTGATGATATAGAAATTGTATATCGCAATCTGATGAAATATAATAATCATACTTATCTTTATTTAAAATTAATGAATCAATCAAGTGCTTGAATTTAGTAATTAAGCAATAATACCACAAATTAGACTTAAATCCTTCTTTCTGCATAAGTTCTATCGGTGGAATATCTCTTTTAATACATATATTAGCTTTAGGAACTGTTATAGTGTCTAAGCAATTTAAAAAGTGTTCTGTTATTCTTTCATAATTAGGTGTAGTGTAACATATTATAAGAAAATTCTCTAACATTATTTTTAGTAAAAGATACTTATTTAAATACTAGTTTCTTAAGGTATATTAAATACACAGTTTCAATGAATTGCGTTATCTGTACAAATGCTTTTGCTGAAGGTGATAAGAAAACAGAAGCTCCTTGTGGTTGTATTGGCCATACATCTTGCGCATTTAGAATCCTTTCAGAATACTTATTAGGATATTCTAGACATCCACTTGATTGCCCTAGTTGTGGAAATCAGATCTATCGTCATAGTTGGCTTGATCAAAGAGACGCAGATGCCAAAAGTGCAAAAAATCGCATTCTTACATTAAAAGAAAATAATGAGTTTAATAAAGACCTAAGTTCTATTAAAAAGAAATTAACATCAAGCAAAAGGGCAATTGCTAACTTTAAGAAATATTTGGCACCAAAGAAGACTCAATTCAAAAATGAAATAAAACCTCATATTGATCTTATTAAATCTTATCATAAACGATATTCAGACGCTGCAAAACAAGAACCAGTTTACAAGCAAGCAAACCGTTTGAACTCCGCATACAGATTTTCTTTAACACGATTTATAAACAAGTATGATTTATCAGATGATGCTATTAATTTATTAAAATTCGATAATAGCTATAGACGACGTAGATGTTATTGGAATAATTCACCTTCTAATATTCTTAGAAGGGTATTTCGTCTACGATTGTATCTTTAGTAGCCTAAAAAATAGTTAAGTATACTAGATAATGAGTAAAGATCTAGCATTTGTATGTAGAGAGATAACACCCGATGATCGATGCATTGTTTCATTTCAAACAAGGCACGGATTTTCTTTACCCTCTACTTTACTAAATGCTTCAATTATTGATTTTGAATCTGTACTTGAGTTTTCATCTAAACTTGTAGAAATTCACAAGGATCTTGAGAGCCAGTATGCCAAGGAGAAATTCTTTGCTGATCTCCTACAAGATTTGCAGAATTCTCACAAGGCTGAAGTTGAAGCTGTACGATCTGAAGCATCCACATCTGTTTCTAAGCAAATTGCGCCTTTAGTACTACAAATGACTACGCTCGAACAACAAAAGAAGCAACAGCTGGATGAATATAAATCTGAATATGATAAAAAGATAAAGGAACTAGAGAAGAAATGCAAAAGCCTTGAACAAGAATATTCTTCATTCAAACGTGAATCTGAAGAAGAAAAGGCTAAGGAAGTTAAAACTCTTCAGAAAAAGAATAAGGAACTAGAATCTGATCTACATATTGCGTCTAGATCTGAGACTATCATTCGCGATCAATGCCAATCTGAATCGAATCGTCTGATTCAGATGATGGAAGCAAAGCAGTCTGAGATTTTCAAGCTTAGGGAATCTCAGTTCATCGAACGTGAGCAGCGGTTGCTTCTGAAAGAAAAAGAACTTGAATCTAAGATCCATCGTAATGCAGTCTCTTCATTAAGAGGTCAAGATAGCGAAGCAGGATTCAAGGAATTAGCAAAGGAACTTATGAACTGGGATCTTACGAAGCAACCTTTTCACGCCTGTGATCACTCAGCAACAATCCATTCTGCATTAGTTCTATTTGAACATAAGAACTGGAGTGAAAAAGTACAGCAAAAAGAAATTAATAAGTTTCTTCGTGATATGAAAGAAAATCCTTCGTGCGTAGTTGGTATATTCTTATCGCCTGTAGCTAATATTGTTGGAAAGAATCCTAAGGCGCAGATTACAATAGATTGGATTAATACAACACAATGTGCAGTCTACGTGCAGAAGTCATCTGAGATTGATCCTGAATTTCTTTTTCAAACTCTTGATCAGATTATTCGCATTGCGTGTGTATTCTATAGAAACCTGGAATCTGCAAACACTGGATCATCTGAAGCTATATTTGAGCAGCGAATAGAGCAGGCAAAAGTATTTGTTCAGACTGCAATCTCAAAGTTTGGAACAATGATCAAGAAGGTACAGACGGATAAAAAACAACTTATTGGCTTGATTGAAACAATGATGTCTCAGACCATACAAGATCTTAGACATCAATCTGATGAACTGAAAACAGCTATTCAAATATTATTAGGTGAATCATTTACACTTGAAGAAGATGAGGTTATAGAAGCTATTGAAAAGCCAAAGCCTTCTCCACGAAAGAAGAAGGTATCAGGACCAGTTATCGCCCTGACATTATAAGTGCTTTCTTCTTTGTTATACGGCTTCTTATTCCCATCATCTGAGCCATTGCAGCAATTTGAGATTCCTTACATCCAGCCTTTTCTCGCGCGACCCACGCATAGGTATGCCCCTCAATCTCAATCCACTGTTTCAAATTCTCTTTTGTGAGAATCTGAGAAAGTTCGATACCTGCTTCCTCATTTTCTTTTCGCTTCTTTTCTTCCTCATTCTTCTGATACTCTTTCACTTCCTTTGGATCACGGTATGCAGGATTAGGATTTGATACAATAATATCCTTTATCTCTTCTTCGAGTACAAGTGTATTGATTGGTTCATTTACTTGTGATTCTTCAACTGCAGGAACTTTTAATGGTTTAACCTTTTTAACCTTTGCTGCCTTTACTTTTTTAGTCTCTGAAGCTACGGGAACTATAGCGTGAGAAGGTACTATAGGTTTCTGAAAAATCCTCGCTAAATATTCAAACTCAGCCTTCATCATTGATTGTAGAGAATCATTAAGTTTCTGATATCCGTAGGATGATACTAATTTACGCAATTCAGATTCAATATCTGACATAAGAATTTATATTTTGTATTTTTTAGACCGCTGGATATAAATAGATATAGTATATATACTTATATGTTTGTATTACCTCCTACGAATGAGAACCCAGGGTACTTTCAACACGTTGCAGAAACTACTTGGGCCACTGCAGAAAAAACACAATCAGATGTATGTGAAGAGCTCAAGAAAGGTAATCGTACTCTTGTAATCCAGTGCAAGTTAGATGAAACTCCTAATGGTCTTAGTATTATTTTGCATTATCGATATTCTAAAGGAAAGCTTTATTGTTTTATTGAGGAGAAGGATTAAATGAATCGTGAATCTCTTCAGTTCCAAATATATGCTGCCACATACGTTCATAGCAATAGCCAGAAGTTGGGTCAATACTTGTTTCAAGATGCTTTAAAATATTCCAATAAAATGATTTAGGTCGACTTAGAATACGTTTTTTTGATACTATAAACTGTGCACCAGATCCAAAAATAAATTCAGTTCGAGGTACTTTGAATAGATTATTATAATAAAAACCTACAGGAATGTTAACCCAATGATGAGGCTTGCCTTTATCATCACCTGTTAACATTTCGTGGCACAGTGGAAAGAAATCAGGTTTATCTTGTAGCTCTTCAAATTCTTTTAGTTTACTAAACAGATCTCGTGAGTGGTCAAATGGATTGCCTTGTAAAAAAACAGTATACTCATCAATGTTGTTATAATTAGATAAAATATGATACATATACGTATGACCTTCACGACCAAGATTGGGCAATGAAATTGCATTAGGAATGAATTCGCCTTTATTATAAATAATACTATTATAATTTTCTTCCCATCCCAAGTCCTCCTTATAGCGAGCAATAACAAGCTTCATACTTTGCAAAATATACTAAGGGTTTAAACTTTATTCGAGTAGATTCTATATGCGACACGGTCGCTCGGATTCATCCGAGTCATCCGAGTCATTACAGAGTCTTAATGAAGACTCTACGTTTATAACTAATCGTGGCCCTTGTCGCTGTAAGTGCAGTGATGAATGTAATTTAGCCATTAAAGGTCATTTTACTAAGAATAAGGATGCATATATTAATGGTCTTGTTATTACTGGATATGCATCCTTATCTCTTTTTGGAGTTGCCTGTTTTGGAGGGATCGTTTTTCTTATTTATTGGGTTTTTGAAACCTATGCACGGGTTCATGAAAATAAGTAGCGTTAAAAATTGAATCGCTGCCTGCTACAAGTGGTAGGTGGACTAGCTCTCATAGCTCAGTTGGTAGAGCGCGGTGCTTATAGTGAAAACCTATACAAGGGACGCCGAAGTCGTGGGTTCAATCCCCACTGGGAGCATACTTCTTTTTTTGTTATTGGAGTCCAATAATTGAAAAAGATTTACTCATCTTTCGTCTTTGCCTTCAAGTTTAATGACGCTACGCGGCCTTTTTTGACTGGAAGATTTAATTCTGCCCAATGACTTACAAAGTCGATTTTTTCTTCAAGTTCTTCACCATCATTTATCCATTCAGACATACGTTCTTTTATTTCATTGTAGAAATGATGATCTGAAGGTACACCAATTTCTTTGAGTTTCTTTAAAAGTGTTATGGTTTCTTTTAGTCTTTCTTCTTTTGGCTTAAGATTTGTATCTGACATCTATAAATCTATAGTATTATCCTTTAATTATCCGGAACTATTGATAACAGAATGTTGTACAGGTGCTGCACACTATACAAGTGCTCGCAAGAGCATAATCATAACGCCCTTCAAAGAAGAGTTGCCGTGTATCATAATCTGCGAAGTTGTATACAGAGTTGATAGTTGATGCACAGGAAGTAGGATTACCTTTCCTTAATGTTGAAAACTGATTTGCCAAATTGAGATAAATAGTTTGCGCTTTCAACGATCTGATAACATCACTAGCGTCCATTCTATCTGGTCTAAACATCTTTTGTGGGTTTATTTTAGGGATTTTTTAATGTGTGGTATCTGGGCTAAGCTCGGCAAGAAATCTGAAATAATTTCTCCAGATCGATGGGTTCAAACACTAGTCGCAAGGGGCCCTGAAGGAACAAAAAAACTTAGTATTACTGACAACCTATTTTTTGCATTTACTCGTTTAGCAATTAATGGTCTTAATGATGCTGGAATGCAGCCCTTTCAAAAGAGTGGTATTACGTGGATGTGCAATGGTGAAATCTATAATGCTCGGGATATTGAAAAGGCTCTTGGAACTGAGAAGCATATTTCAGATTGCTATTGTATTGGTGATCTGTACCTAGCAAATAGAAATGACTTAGCTGCATTTGCTAGAGCGCTTGATGGTGTCTTTGCATTTGTGCTCTATGATCAGGAACTAAATCGTGTAGTTGTAGGTCGTGATCCGTACGGTGTACGTCCTTTGTATGTAGGAACTCGTCTGAAGGCTAATGTTGTTGTTGGAACAGTACTAGGTGCACCCTCATCTCTTTTTACTTACTCAAATGAGTCAGCTGTTTTTGCATCTGAACTCAAAGCAATAATGCCATTTTATGAAATAGTTTCACCCTTTCCTCCTGGGCACATTCAGACATTTGATGCAACTACAAATGCAATTATGTCAGATATTGAGTACCATACAACGCCGTGGATCACTCATCCTGATTATCGTGTCTCTGAACCTCATTCACTTCAGTCAGCTGCAGAAGCACTACGCTACGCTCTTGAAGAATCTGTAAAAAAGCGTATGTTAACAGAGCGCCCGTGTGCTGCACTGCTGAGTGGGGGTCTTGATTCAAGTCTGATTGCAGCCCTTGTTCAAAAGAATCTGAAGCAGCTTGGTCTACCATCCCTTAAAACTTTTTCAATTGGATTTTCTGGATCTGCAGATTTAGCTCACGCTCGCATTGTTGCAGATCATATCGGAAGCGATCATACTGAAATCGTTATGACCCCTGATGATTTTTTCAAGGCAATTCCTCGTGTAGTTACTGCGATTGAATCGTGCGATACAACCACTGTTCGCGCAAGTGTAGGAAATTATCTTGTTGCTGAGCAGATTCGTAAGCAAACAGATTGCAAGGTTGTCTTTAATGGTGATGGATCAGATGAACTATTTGGCGGCTACTTGTATTTCTATAATGCACCAAATGATATTGCTTTCCAATCTGAGACTGGTCGTCTACTGAAGGATATCCATTACTTTGACGTTCTACGTAGTGATCGCTGCATTAGTTCTCACGGTCTCGAGGCTAGAACACCTTTCTTAGATAAGCAGTTTGTGTCGGTTGTACGAAGCATCGACCCTGCTTTGCTACGTCCTTTGAAGGGTGAGCGTGTAGAAAAGTATATCTTGAGATATGCATTCGATGACGGAATAACGCTCCCTAAGGAAGTACTCTGGAGACGCAAGGAAGCCTTTAGTGATGGTGTCTCAACGCCCCAGAAGTCATGGTACCAGGAAATTAAAGAGCGTGTTGAAGAGATTGTTCCTTCCAACTGGGAAACTAAGGCACTTCTTCAATATTGCACGTGGCTTCCTGTTAGAACTGCCGAAGAATACTATTATCGTAGCTTGTTCGTAATGACCTATGGACTCGCTGCAGTTCGTATTGCATTGCCATATCGCTGGATGCCTAGATGGTGTCCAGAGACAAATGATCCGAGTGCAAGAACTCTTGCGCAGTATACAGATTCAGCGTAAAAAAATGAATTAGATGCGCCCTGTAGATTTAGCACCTATGAGATGGACCAATTCTGTATCTCGCGTAGAGCCTATGCAGACCGACATTCATTTAAACTTTATCGAGACGAAGGTGGCGTTATTAAGGAAGCCAATTACATCTGGACCGAGTACAGATGTCCCAATCAAGCAGGCTCACCCAAGAATCCTGAATATTGTTCGGAGTGTGCTGTCAAAATTCCTGGGTTCAAGTACGTCGCAAATCCAAAGTGTGACCACGGATACGTAGGTGGACCGTATCCTAAGGAAAGCAAATTATACGGTTCTCCTTACTATTTATTAAAGAGTAAGGAGGGCTGGAAGATTCGAGAGTCCGATGAAAAAAGGGCTAAGGAATGTCAAGAGAAAGCAAATAGTATGGCTCCTAAGAAAAAGACTGTAGCAACTGTTAGTGCTGATACACCCGTCGAGTCTGTACCTGAAGTCAAGCCAAAGCAGCCCCGAAAACTTAAAGTTGCTAAGAAGGCTGATGCAGTAGAAACTGCACCTCCTGCAACTGTATCAGGACCAGCAAGCTTTGTTGAATCAACTGAAGCGCCGCTTATTCTAACCGAAGTTATCCGAGTCAAAGTAAAGAGAATTAAGATCTCAGGTTCTGAGTATTTCCTTGATTCAAAGACAAACAAAGTCTATGGTGTCTCAAAGAACGGTGTAGGTCCTTACAAAGGACGTTATGATGAGCCAAATGGAGCTATTCTATCAGGATTTCCTGATTCTGATGAAGAGTAGGGCAAAAATTGAGTTAAAGAGTATTATTTATTTTTAGTATATATGGAGGCTCTTCTAAAGGGGATTGCATCTGCTGCGGTTGCTTACAGTGTACATTACTCTTCCGCAAAACTGTATGACTTCTTCTGCGTACCCGATGGCGTCTATGGATTTATTCAGGGTATGTTTACAACTGGAAGCCCTGTCTGTCAGGCTGGCCTTGCAGTTGTTTCTAATACTCAAATGTCTTACTCAAACCTTCTAACAATTGGACTAACACGAATGGTCCTTGATATGGCAATTCCTGGAGCAGGTACTGCAGCAACATCTGCTGCTGCTTCTGCGTGTGCTGGAAGTGCTGGCGCAACAGGTGCAGCGGCTGCAACGGCTGCAACAGATACGATCATCTCGAATGTTGGTGCAGTAGTCAGCAGTGCTTCCAGTCTATCACCTAGTATTCTAACTCGTGCTGCATCAAAGGCAATAACAGGTTTCTAATCAAGTACAGTGATCTCTAACAGAAATGTCACTGGGCGATTATTTGTATTAATTACATTTTGAAATTCATCTTGTAAGGAAACATTTAATGTGCGAATGCGTGGGATTATCAATCCTGGGTTAATCACATTTTCAAATGTATCGCGACTAGGCGATTTCATATAATGAGTAAGAGCATCCGTATCTAATGTATAAATGATCGCAGAAGGACCTTCACGAGCACCACCTAATATAATTGATCGTAGATCAATACTTGTGTCATAGTTAAGATAAACATAGATACGAGAGAGTGGATTGAGCCAGACTGGATTCGGTGATACAATTGTTCTATTAGCAACTGTATACACATCATTATCTGTAAATCCAAATTGATAGCCCGGATTACGTACAGCTTGGAGACCAGGATTTCCAAACTGATTTGTTAGATTACTTTGGTTATTTGCACCAAAGCAAAATCCAAAGGTATTATTACCAGAAGAGACCACCGTCAAAAGAAGTGTGATCGAACTAATTGTTACTGTATAGGTATTTGTACCGTCAGCTGTATCTAATAGAGTCTTAAGAGCAGCAGGAAATGTTGTATTTGAATACTGCCCTGGAATGATCGTGATAATCTTTTTTTCAGTTCCAGTATCAAAAATAAATTGGTTGTAAGGAATGTCAATATTATAATAGGGAATCGGAACTGTTCCACCTGTGACTTTAATCGAAGTCACATTTTTGAGGGGGTTTGAAAAGGTCCACAGAAAATCGGCCGGATTAGGATAAGCAGTCTGATTACGATCATTACTATTGACCTCCACGTGAATAATACGTTCTTTCCTATTCCTGGGTTCTTCCTGCAGGGCGGATCCGGATCCACGTGAAGTAAAAGCACTTGGATTGAGAGCCGTTTTGTTATCGCCTTGAACCAGAGGAAACATCTTTTATGAGTCTTAATATAATTAATTGACAATATTTACAAGCTGGCAAGTCAACCGTAGCACTCTAATTTTACATAAAGAATCAGCACAGTTATGATATACATTTAATTGTAAAGATTGATTTGAACTTGCATAATAATAGCCTGATAGATTCCAAGCTACTGTAAGGTTATTTGAGCCAAGATACATATCATATAAATTTAAAAGTGGCATACTAATATCATTATTACCAGTAGTCCAAAAACTAGTACTAGATCCTATTGATAAAATTAGATAATCAGTAAGATCATACGAAGATGAGGGATAAAAAATCCCATGAGCTTCAACAAAGTAATATGAACCTCCTGTTAAAGCTACTGCAGTGGGACCTGTTAAAGAAGTTAGTGTATCAGATGAAACTGTAGTCGTATTGATCACTGATGAATCAATAGCAGCAATTACATATCCAGTTATTGTACCAAACCCTGTTGCTCCAATAAGACCCTGTAAACCTGTTGCGCCTGAAACGCCTGTTGGCCCTGTTGATCCTCTTACTCCTGTTTCACCTATAGGACCTGAAACTCCTGTTTGACCTATTAAGCCTGTTGATCCTGTTGCTCCTGTTCCTCCGCTAAGACCAGTTGCTCCTGTTACACCAGTTGAGCCCGAAACACCTGTAACAGTAGGACCGGTTACACCTCTAGTTCCAGTTGCACCTGTCATACCAATAAGCCCAGTTGCTCCTTGATTACCCGTTGCTCCTGTTACACCTGTTACACCAATTAATCCAGTTACACCTATAACACCTTGTACACCCGTTGCACCTGTAGATCCTTGTATACCTGTTATACCTATGCTTCCTGTTGGACCTGTTGAACCTGTTTGACCTATTGAACCTGTTGCACCTGTTGCTCCTGATACACCTGTTACACCTACAATTCCAGAAATTGTCGAACCTGTAGGGCCTGTTTGACCTATTACACCTGTAGGCCCCGTTGCACCTGGTACACCTGCACCTGCGCCAGTAGGACCTTGTAGACCCGATTCACCTATAATACCATTAATACCTTGGGCACCCGTAGGGCCAGTTGGTCCAGTTATACCTTGCACTCCTACGTACGCGTTATTTCCTGCAGGCCCTGTCGCTCCTGTTGCACCACGTGCGCCAGTTGCTCCGGTTGTACCCGTTACTCCTTGAATACCTTGAATACCTTGAATTCCAGTTGCGCCTGATACACCTGTACTCATTGATTATACGGATAGAAATTAGTTTTTAAACTACTTGGCATTTGAAATGCAAATTTATTTAAACCTGTATAGGAGGCAGATAGTCTACAAACTGAGAATTTAAGTTCGTAATATAAACTGTTAATGTTGTAGTTGCAGAAGGAATTCTTGCTAATATTCTTAGTTGTAAATTTTCATTCGAATCAGGTGGTGAGTAATATCCTGAAATTGACCAATTTTGTAAATTATATCTAATAAAAGGTATATTAACATTATTTGCAGAAAGATCTACAAAGTTGCCAGATGATCCAATTCCAATAAAAAAACCTGATATGTCAGTGTTTGTATTAGTAAAGAGTCCATTTGCTTGAACATAATACATGTATCCAGCTGTTAAAGTAATTGATCTATTAAAAGCAGTTGCTGATGGAGATGCTCTCGTAAGTGAAACCGTATAATTATTTGCAGCCAGAGCAGAAGAACGTACAATTACAGGTATTGAAACTCCTGAAGGACCCGATGGCCCTGTAGCACCTGATTCCCCAATTCCCTCTAAGCCTGTTGCACCTGTCACTCCTATAGACCCTCCTGTTGGTTGTACACCTGTAGGGCCTGTTTGACCTATAACACCTACACTTGTAGGCCCTGATACTCCTATAGAGCCTGTTGCTCCAGTTGCACCTGTTACAATCAATCCTGTTGACCCAGTGGATCCTGTTGATCCTGTTGTTCCTTGAATACCACTTGGTCCTGTAGGACCCGTAAATCCTGTTGTTCCAGTTCCACCTATAGGCCCAGAGACTCCAATTGTACCTTGGGGACCTGTTGACCCTGTTGCACCTGTAGGTCCTGTTACACCGGAAGGGCCTGTTGTTCCTGTGCTACCTGTTGCTCCTGATCTGCCACTATTTCCAGTTGCTCCTTGAATACCAGTTTCCCCTGTTGCACCGGTAGTTGTTGTACCTGTCGGGCCAGTTGTACCTGATGGTCCTGATACACCTATTGATCCAGTAGTTCCAGCTCCAATACCTGTTGCACCCTGTTGTCCCGTGGCGCCTGTTGCACCTGCAACAGGTCCTACAACTCCTTGAACACCAGTGACACCCGTAGATCCAATACCTCCATTAGAACCATTAGGACCTGATACTCCTGATACGCCTGTTAATCCAACAGCTCCCTGAAAACCTTGAACTCCAGTTGCCCCTTGGACACCTTGAATTCCAGTTGCACCCATAGCTCCTTGTGGCCCAGTGCTCATTTACTCTATCAAATGATTTATTCTTGGTTGTACTAAGCGGCAGCACCAAGAATAAATAGAAGAAATTTTAAACTTATGAAGTTTGTATTCTTACTTGAGTTGCCATCATCGTTCTAACAAATATTTTAATATCACCTGCTATAGCTGAATAACAATCTACTCTTAATTGGAATAGTTGATTATCAGCAGTTCCTGTATAAATACCCGTTAGGCTCCAGTCTATAACGAATTGCCCTGTTCTTAGATATGTAGGTCTGAATTGAAAATCACCCATAACGGCTTGATTAGGCTGATCGGAGGCGCCTCCTCCAAGTGCTAGTTTTGCATAATCTTCTGTAGCTGGAACACCTGGTAATTCAATCTGACCTGCTGCACTTACAAAATAAGAAACTCCACTTGTAAGAAAAATTGAAGTACTATAAATTCTACTTTTAGTAGGGTTTCTAGTCAAAATAACATTATAATTATCACTAGGGCGAATACTAGCATATACATTCGGAATTGTATTAAATGGTGTAGGCCCTGTTGCACCTGTTGCACCCGTTGGACCTGTTGCACCTTCTGCAAGCCATGCTAAACCTGTTGCACCTGTTGCACCCGTGACTCCTGTAGGGCCTGTCACACCCGTTACTCCTGTAGGGCCTGTTGCACCCGTTGCACCTGTTGCTCCTGTTACTCCTGAAACTCCACTTGATCCACCAACAACAACCGCCGTAACACCCGTTGCTCCTAGTAAACCCGTCGAACCGGTTGCTCCTGATACACCTGTAGGTCCTGTTTGACCCGTAGATCCTGTAGGACCCGTTGGACCTGTTGCTCCTGTTTGTCCAGTTGCACCTGTTGCACCCGTTACTCCACCTGAACCTGTTGCCCCTGAGACACCTGTTACTCCGCCTAATCCTGTTGCTCCAGTTGCACCCGTTGCACCCGTTGCACCTGTTACACCTGTTAAACCTGTGACTCCAGTGGATGCTAAACCTGTTGCGCCCGTTAAACCTGTTGCACCTGTTGCACCTTGAGGTCCTGTATTTCCTGTATTACCTCCGCCTACACCCGTTGCGCCTACAAGTCCAGTAGGACCTGTATTTCCAACAGATGATCCTGTGACTCCAATAACACCTATTGCACCCGTTGCTCCTGTTGCGCCTAAGGTGCCGTTGGCTCCAGGAATTCCTTGCACACCCTGATATCCTGTGACTCCTGTAAATCCTTGACTTCCTGTTGCCCCTGTAGATCCTTGAATACCTTGTAGACCTGTAACACCAGTAGGACCTGTACTCATACTCTTAGTTTAGCGTAGGAGTTTTTTAGATCATTCATTAATAGTTAGGAATTGAAACATAGAACACGATGCTCGATGTGTACGTACTCA
>Ga0114978_10003311_pt1 | contig 13228 bp, 4 predicted proteins | sample S_140212_EF_Meta_FD_87027 | JGI IMG/M metagenome (GOLD analysis project Ga0114978, IMG submission 87027) | Freshwater microbial communities from Lake Simoncouche, Canada to study carbon cycling - S_140212_EF_MetaG | ecosystem: Environmental > Aquatic > Freshwater > Lake | place: Lake...
ACACTAAATGCCACAAACGGTAACGTAACTAACCTAAGCTCTACTACAGCAGTAGCAACTAACTTATCAAGTGCTAACGCTGTAATTACTGGCGGCTATATTTCTGGTGTTGCTAACGTATCAAGTGCAACTGGTAACTTTACAACTGAGAACTCTAGTACTGTAAACACAGCCACACTAAATGCCACAAATGGTAACGTAACTAACCTAAGCTCTATTACAGCAGTAGCAACTAACTTATCAACAGGTAACTTGATTGCTACCAATGCGAGTTCAACTACACTAGTAGCAACTAACTTATCAAGTGGTAATGCTCAGATTACTGGTGGTACACTAAGTGGTCTAACAGCAGTAACGGCCACAACTGGTAACTTTACAACTGAGAACTCTAGTACTGTAAACACAGCAACATTAAATGCCACAAATGGTAACGTAACCAACTTGTCAAGCACAACAGCGGTAGCAACTAACCTAAGTAGTGGTAATGCACAGTTAACAAACCTAAGTGGTACTACAGCAGTTTACACAAACTTTAGCTCTGGTAACATCACTGGTACATTCAATGGTACTATTGCTGGTACAGTAGCAACAGCTAACGTAAGCATTTACGAATCGGTAACAGCCTTAACAACTAACCAAACATTCTACCCAATGTTTAGTAATACCAGCACAACTGGTAATACTATAGCCGGTGTTAACAGTAGTATTACAGTTAACCCAAGTACAGGTACATTGGCCGCAACAGTATTCACAGGCACAACTGTTAATGCTACAACTGTTAATGGTACAACTACAGCGGCAGGCACAGTTAATGCCGCTACTGTAAACGTAACCAACGGTAACGTAACTAACTTATCAAGCACAACAGCAGTAGCAACTAACTTGTCAACTGGTAACTTGATTGCTACTAATGCCAGCTCAACAACTTTAGTAGCCACAAACTTTAGTAGCGGTAATGCTCGTATTAGTGGTGGCTACACTGACAACTTTGCAATTGGTGGTAACACACGTTCAAGCGGTGCATTTACTACCTTAGCTACAAACGGTATTGTTACACACACAGGCAGTACAGATGCAACCAGTACCACTACTGGTCAGCTACAAGTAACAGGTGGTGTTGGTATCACCGGTAACTTATGGGTTGGTGGACTAACTAACATTGCCGGTAACGTTACTATTGCTGGTAATCTAACAGTAAGTGGTAACAGCGTAAGTATTGGCGCTAGTACTTTAAGTATTACTGATCCTATCATTAACTTGAATACAGCATCAGATCTGACACCGTTGACTACAGCAACGTTAAATGACATTGGTATCAAAATGCACTACTACGATACTGTGGATAGTGCGGCATTCTTGGGTCGAGCATACGATACCGGATACCTGGTTTGGGAGGACAAAGGGACTGATACTGCCAACGTGTTTAATGGTACTTCCTATGGTACAATTAAATCTGGTGCTTTGATTCTAGCCAATGCTAGAGTAGTGGGCGGCGGATTGACAGCTAATACTGGTACATTGCAAGTTTCTGGTGACGGATCAGTATCTGGTAACTTGTTTGTTGGTAATGCTATAACAGTATCCAACCTTAGTGTTGGTGGTAGTTATGGTGTAACTGGGCAGTACTTGCAATCAACTGGTACAGGATTACAATGGGTAACAGTTGGATCTGGTACAAACATCGCTAACGGCACAAGTAACGTAACTATTGCCAGCTCTGGTGGTATTGTAACTGTTGGTGTTGCTAATGCAAATACCGCAGCCTTTAGTGCAACTGGTTTACAAATCAATGGTACATTAGGTGTAACTGGTGCTACTACATTAAGTACTGCAACAGCTACAACAATAACAGCTACAACAGTTAACGGCACCACAACTGCCGCAGGTACAGTAAACACAGCCACACTAAATGCCACAAATGGTAACATTACAAACGGATTTGCATCTACATTAGTAGCAACTAACCTAAGTACAGGCAATGCAGTATTAAGCGGTGGATATATTAGCTCAATGGCTAACGTGTTTGCCACAACTGCTCAATTTACTACATTGTATGCTCCAGCATTAAACGCTACAGCAGGTAACGTAACTACATTGGTAGCTACAAACTTTAGTACAGCTAATGCTGTAATTACAGGCGGATATATTTCTGGTGTTGCTAACATATCAAGTGCAATTGGTAACTTTACTACAGAAAATTCTGCAACAGTTAATACTGCCACACTAAATGCTACAAATGGCAACATTACTAATGCAAGTAGCACAACACTAGTAGCAACTAACCTAAGTTCTGGTAATGCTGTAATCACAGGTGCTGGTAGCTATATTGGTACAAGTGGTACACCAATTGCCAACATCTATGCCGGTACTGGTTCGTTTACTACAACAAACCCAACAACAGTTAATGCCGGTACAGTTAATACTACAAACTTAAATGCCACAGCAGGTAACGTAACTACATTAGTAGCTACAAACTTTAGTTCTGGTAATGCTGTAATTAGTGGTGGTTACATTAGTGCAATGGCTAACGTAAATGCCACAGTGGTTAATGGCACAACAACCAATGCTGGTACTGTAAATACTGCTACACTAAATGCTACAAATGGTAACGTAACCAACTTGTCAAGTACTACAGCAGTGGCAACTAACTTGAGTTCTGGTAATGCTGTAATTAGCGGCGGTTACATTAGTGCAATGGCTAACGTAAATGCTACAATAGTTAACGGCACAACAACTAACGCTGGTACCGTTAATACTGCTACACTAAATGCTACTAACGGTAACATTACAAATGCCAACCATACAACTCTAGTTACAACTAACTTGTCAACAGGTAACGCTGTAATCACTGGCGGTTATGCACAGGGCCTAGCTAACGTATACAGTACGTTGGCAACTGTAACTAACTTCTCAACTGGTAATGGTATTATTACAAATGGTAGCGCAACTACATTTGTTGCAACCAACTTGTCAAGTGGTAATGCTGTAATCAGCGGCGCTGGTAGCTATATTGGTACAAGTGGTACACCAATTGCCAACATCTATGCTGGTACTGGTACATTTACAACAACTACTGCCACAACAGACAACTCAACAACTGTTAACGCAGGTACTGTAAACACAGCAACATTAAATGCTACTAACGGTAACATTACTAATGCTAACCATACAACTCTAGTTACAACTAACTTATCAACTGGTAATGCTGTAATCACAGGCGGCTACGCACAAAACTTAGCCAACGTATTTGCTACAACTGCTCAGTTTACAACATTGTATGCACCTACACTAAACAGCACAAATGGTAACGTAACTAACTTGTCAAGTACAACGGCAGTAGCAACTAACTTGTCAACAGGTAACGCTGTAATTAGTGGTGGATATATCAGCGCAATAGCCAACGTAAATGCTACTATTGTCAACGGCACAACTACAAACGCTGGCACAGTTAACACTACTAACTTAAATGCCACAGCAGGTAATGTAACTACATTAGTAGCAACAAACTTTAGTTCTGGTAACGCAGTAATTACAGGCGGTGGTATTAGTGGCGGCACAGGTAGCTTTACCTACCTAACAGCCACAACTGGTCTAAGCACAGCTAATGCTGTGATTACCGGCGGTAGCTTTAGTGGTATAACTGCCACAGCGGCAACAACAGCGGCATTTACAAATCTAAGTTCTGGTAATGCTCGTATTACAGGTGGATACATTACAACAGCTAATGTAACAACAACTGGATCAATGATTGCTGGTGGCAACATTGTTGCTGGGTCTGGTACCGCAAGTACAAGTACAACAACGGGTGCATTGGTTGTTGTTGGTGGACAAGGTATCAGCGGTAATATTAATGCAGGACAAGCCGCGGTATTCAACACTACACAAACTGCTGGTATGGACTTCCAAATTCGTGGTAAGACTGACAGCACATTGGTTTGGGCTCGTCCAGGATCTACATACGATTCAGTAGTAATTGGTGGATCAGCCACAACAAGTACATTGGTAAACGGTGCTAAGTTAGTTGTTAATAGTACCGATTCTATTATGTTACCGGTTGGTTCAACAGCACAACGTCCAGGTGCCGCAGGCCACACTGATACCACTGGTATGTTCCGTTACTCAACTACATTGGGCTCAGTTGAGTGGTACACTGGATCAACATGGCAAGGTGCTACAACATCATTTACTATTATAACAGACGAACAGTTTAGTGGTGATGGTAGTGAAGTTAACTTTACACTAGGCGGAGCAATTACAACTGCCGGAACCATTGTAAGTATTAACGGTGTAATACAAATTCCAACTCTGGCATACAGTATTACCGGTGTTGGTAATAACATATTAACATTCACAGAAGCTCCGGCAGTGGGCGATATAATTGATGTACGTAGATTAACCACAACACAAACAGTTAACGGTCTATTCAGTACAACTGGCTTCACCAGCGTGGACGTAAGTGGTGATAACACAGGTATTGTGTTCAAGACTGGTACTGCCAGCGCAGCCAACGTGGCAATTATTACACCAACTGGCGCATTTGTTAATACCAATGCCAACGTAAGTGTATCAAGTGCTAATACACCAACTACAATTGACACAATGGACAATACCAAGTATCGTTCAGCCAAATATGTAGTACAAATTACAAATGGTGCTAGCTATCAAGTTAGCGAAGCATTGGTAATCACAAACGGCACAACTTCAACTGTTGCTGAATACGGTACTGTACGTACAGGTGCCAACTTGGGGGTATTGAGTGCAACAGTAAGTGGTAGTGATACACTGATACAGTTTATTGCGGCCAACGCAACAAACTCAGTACGTGTACAGAAGAACTACAACTTGATTTAAAGAAATATTACAAGGGTAGAGGGCTACCCTTGTAAACAAGCTATTTTGGGGAATATGGAACCATGGCAAACAGTAATTTCGTAGTACAAAACGGCCTGCAAGTAGGCGGCCTAACAATTTTTGCTGCCAACAGCGACATCACAACATCAGGTAATATTAGTGTGACTGGCGGTGGCTCATTTGGTGGACTAAGTAGTAATCAAATCTATCAAGGTACAGGATCAAATGTCAATGTGGCCAGTACAGCAGTCACCGTCGGCATTGCCGGTGCAGGTAACGTAGCAACATTTAACAGCACCGGGCTAACAGTTTCAAACTTAACAGTAACTGGCACAGAAACTGTTAACAACACAGAATACAGCGTAACTCAAATTGCCACAACAGTTAATGCGGTAACTATTGGTAACGCTGGTGCTGCAATAGTTGGCACAACATCTACTATTAGTGGCGCCTCAAGCGCAGGCACTTTGGTAGCAACTAACCTTAGTTCTAGCAATGTATCAATTAGCGGTGGTACTTTAACTGGAATTACCACACTTACTGCTACAACAACAAACCCAACAACAGTTAATTCTGGTACTGTAAACACAGCAACATTAAATGCTACTAACGGTAACATTACCAATGCCAACCACACCACAATGGTTAGCACAAACTTTAGTTCTGGCAATATTCAAGCAACAAGTAACATTACCTTAACTGGTAGCATTATTCCAAGCAGTAACGTAAGCAGTAACTTGGGCAACAGCACAAACTGGTTTAACACATTCTTTGGTGTTGCGACTCAAGCCAAATACGCTGACTTGGCAGAAAACTATCAAGCAGACAAACCGTACAATCCGGGTACAGTACTACAATTTGGTGGCACAGCCGAAGTTACAGTAGCAGAAGCAAATACACCACGTGTGGCAGGGGTAGTTTCTACTAATCCAGCACATTTGATGAATGGTGCATTGGCCGGTAATGGAGTAGTGGCACTAGCTCTAACAGGGCGTGTACCGTGTAATGTTATTGGTCCTGTTGCCAAAGGCGACATGCTAGTTTCAGCAGGATTTGGATTTGCTCGAGCAGACGCCAGTCCAGCAATGGGTACGGTAATTGGTAAAGCACTAGAAGATTTCTCAATTAATGCTAAAGGTGTTATTGAAGTAGTGGTTGGTCGTTTATAAACAACTATTTGTGTTGAGAAGCAAGGACCTACGGGTCCTTTCTTTTTGGATAAATATACAATAAAACGGAATTGAGCATGGCATTAACAAAACCTAAACTTTATCAATTTGACACAAGTAACACCACTTTTGCTGATCCAATCACGGTACTGCACCAAGGTGCGACTAGTGCTAACGTAGACGTAGGTTTTCTATTTAATCGCGCCAATGGACTAGTAAGTAACGTGGCCCTGTATTGGTCAGAAGTTTCGCAAAGTTTTGTACTTGCTTTTACAGCCAACACCGGTGTCACAAATACAAACGTAACAGCAACAAGTTACGCTAATATAACTACTGGTAATATTTTGGCTAGCGGATTTTATTTTGCCAACGGCTCCCCATTTACATCAAGCACATATAGTAATACAACTGTAGCAGCCTACTTGCCTACAAATAGTACTATATACAGCATACAGGCCAATGTTGGCGCCTATCAAACCTACGCTAATACAAGTATACAAACTCTAAGTGCCAACATTGGCACATTGGTAGCAGGAGCTCCCGGGGCACTTGATACATTATTTGAAATTGATGCCGCACTGAGCAACAATGCCAGTTTCAGTTCTGTGATGGTAACTTGGCTAGGCAACATAACTACCAATGTAACTACAGCTAATACAAATATTCAAAGCATTAATTCTAACCTAGGTGCATATCAAACCTACGGTAATACTAATTTACAAACTATTAATGCCAACGTTGGTGCTTATCAAGTATTTGGTAACGCAAGTTTAACCAGTGCTAATACTTCAATACAGACTACTAGTGCTAATCTTGGCGCATATCAAACTTATGCCAACACAAGTACTCAAACAATCAATGCAAACTTAGGTGCTTATCAAACTTACGCCAACGGAGTAATGGCCACATTTGGTCCTAACGTTGGTACACTATACCTAGATAACATTTCAACTCAAGCCAACTTGGGGGCATTTCAAACATACGCCAACACCAAGATAGGCACAAACACAAACAGTAATTTAGTAGCAGTAGCAACAACTATATCAACAAGTACCACAACTGGTGCATTAGTAGTCAAAGGCGGCGCAGGTATTGCCGGAGAATTGTATGTTGGTGGTATTGGTAATTTTACTGGAAATCTAATAACAGGGCATATACTACCAAGTGCAAACGTAACATATGACATAGGTAGTCCAACACTAAGATTTAGAACATTATATATCAGTGGCACCACAATTGACATGGGTGGTGCACAAATCACAACAGATTCTGCGTCGGGTGGATTTGCTTTCGTGCCAAAACCAACTACAGCTAATCCAAACCCATTGGGTACAGTTTTTAGCCCAACTGGTGCTATCACCACTATAAACACAACTGGTGGTATAATTGCTGCCGGAGCTATTAATACATCAATTAACAATAATCAAGGTACAGCTAATTTTGGTAATGCGAGAGTTAATTCAGAGACATTAAGTACTAGTACCACAACTGGCGCACTACAAGTTGCCGGTGGGGCGGGTATTGCAGGTAACGCTTTTGTTGGCAACCTAACAGCAACAGGTTTTTACTTTGCCAATGGCGCACCATTTACTTCGAGTACATATGGTAATACAACTGTAGCGGCATACTTGCCTACAGACAGTACAATATATGGCATACAAGCAAACATTGGTGGTAGTCAGACTTACGCTAATACACAAGTACAAACTATTAATGCTAACTTGGGTGCTTATCAGACATACGCCAACACTAGTAGCCAAACAATCAATGCCAACATAGGCGCCTACCAAAGTTTTGCTAACACTAGAATACAAACAATAGATGCCAATTTAGGCACAGCTACTACTAACATTACTAATTTACAAAGTAATGCAGGTACACAACAAACTCAAATTAACAGTCTTGCGACTAATGCCAATGCTAACACCGCCGCATACTTGCCTACATATACTGGCAGCTTAGGGTCAATAACAACACTAACTACCTCCGGTGTTGCTACAATAGGCGGAAACTTAAACGTCTCTGGTAACTTAAACGTAACTGGCACACAAACAACATTTAACACAAACAATGTTATAGTTGATGATTCGTTATTGTATATAGCCAATAATAATTCTGGTGACGTTGTTGATATTGGTATTGTAGGGCATTTTATAAACCCTGGATATCAGCATACTGGTTTAGTTCGCGATGCCAGCGACGGCGTGTGGAAATTATTTGCTAACGTAACAGCCGAGCCTGGCACAACTGTTGATTTTACTAACGCAGTATACAGTGGATTACAAGCTGGCACATTAACCTTAACCAACACTGGCGATATAAGTGCTAATATTGGATCATTGTTATCTAATGCTGGTACACAAGCAACATCAATTAACAGTATCAACGCCAATATTGGTGGTAGTCAAACTTACGCCAATACACAAGTACAAACAATCAATGCCAACTTAGGTGCATATCAAAGTTTTGCTAATACCAGTGTTCAAAATATCAGTGCCAATTTAGGTGCATTTGAAACTTATGCTAATGCTAGTATTCAGACTGTTAATGCCAACTTAGGATCGTATCAGTCTTTTGGCAATGCCAGCATACAAACTATCAATGCCAACTTAGGTGCATATGAAGCCTATGCTAATACAAGAATACAGTCAATTGATGCCAACATTGGTGGCAGTCAAACATACGCTAATACTAGTATTCAAACAATCAATGCTAACTTAGGTGCGTATCAAACTTATGCTAACAGCAACGCAGCCGCACAAGCAACATCAATTATTAGCTTGTATACAAATGCCAATGCCAACACAGCCGCTTACTTAACAACAGCCACAGGTAATATTGCAGCCAGCAACGTATTATCAAACAACTATTTGTTTGCTAACGGTGTTAATATTTTAACCACAACTGGATCTGGTGGTAGCAGTGGTATTGGTAACGTTAATCAAACCTTATATGCAGGTAATGTAACCAGCACAAGTACTACAGCGGCTAAACTGGTTGACTCTGTGTCAACCACAGGTAACACATTGGTTCGTTGGACTACAACAAGTACAGACGTTACTAACAGCCGTTTTAGAGTAAGCACACTTGATGTCCTAAGCGACGGCACTAGCGTTTACTACACAGAATACGGCACTATTAAGAGTAACCAAAGTTATAACGTAGCAAACTTCACTAGTAACATTTATGCTGGTACTATTGCGCTATGGGCAACCACACCAGACAGTATTAATACAACTGTGGTATACCAACGTGTAATTTTAGGCTCAACAACACCACAAGGGTACTTGAACACTGGACAAACTGGTGCAACTGGACAAACTGGTGCAACTGGTTCAATATCTAATACCAGTGGAAACATTGTAACTACCAGCGCCAACACAGCCACAGGTGCAAGTAACAGTACAGGTGCGCTACAAGTTGGCGGCGGCGCAGGTGTTGCTGGCGCACTATACGTTGGCGGAATAGCCAGCATCGCTGGTAATACCACTGTGGCTAATATTACAGCAACAGGTTTTTACTTTGCTAACGGTGCGCCATTTACTTCAAGTAGTTACGGTAATACCACAGTAGGTCAATACCTTCCAACAGACAGTACAGTATACGGAATACAGGCTAACATTGGCGCTTATCAAACTTATGCAAATACTGCCAGTCAAACAATTAATGCCAATATTGGTGCTTATCAAACTTATGCAAATACTGCCAGTCAAACAATTAATGCCAATATTGGTGCTTACTATGCATTTGGTAATGCCAATGCGGTGAGCCAAGCAACTAGCATTAACACCATCAACGCCAACATTGGTGCTTATCAAACTTATGCAAATACTAAAATTGGTACAAACACAAACAGTAATTTAGTGGTAGTAGCAACAACTACTAGTACCAGTACCACAACTGGCGCACTAGTAGTGGCTGGCGGTGTTGGTGTTGCTGGTAACGTAACAGCGGCCAACGTGGTTATTACCACAGGCATAATATATGCAAACGGCGCGGCGTATAGTTCGGGCTCGGGTGCAGGAACAGCAGTTGGTAACAGCAGTATTATTACCAACAATCAAACAATTAGTGCCAACGCCACATTAAATTATGGTACAAACGGATTTAGCGTTGGCCCAGTTAACACAGCTAACGGTGTAACAGTAACAGTAACAAACGGTCAACGATGGGTAATTATCTAACATGAGTACAATATTTGCAGGTAACACTACCACAACAAGTCTAGTTCAAACCGGCGACATCTCTGGCAACTTGGTCCTAAGTTCAATTGGTAACATTGTACTGAGTCCTGGCACAGGATATGGAGTAGTATGGGCTAACAATGCGGCATTTAGCTCTGGTGGCAGTGGTGGCCTAACAATGGCCGCTGTGCAGACCGCTAACATCACAGCAGTGGCTAGCACTATCTATCCAGTTGATACTACCAGTGCTAACATTACAGCAACATTACCAGCAAGTCCTGCCGCAGGCGCCCAAATACAATTTGTTGACTATGCTGGAACATTTGGTACGTATAGTTTAAAAATTTATCCAGCCGGATTAAAAATACAAGGTAATACTAGTAATGTAACTTTAAGCACAAATAGATCATCTGCTGCCTTGATGTATATAGATGCAACACAAGGCTGGGTAGCATACAATGGTTTTACTAATAGTCCAGTTGGTACTTATTCAGCACAGGCTTTAATTGTTGCTGGCGGTGGTGGAACTAATAGTGCTATTTCTGGGGGCGGTGGAGCCGGTGGATTAATTTATGTGTCGTCAACTACACTAACGCCAGGAACTGCATATAGCATAGTAGTAGGTAGTGGTGGTGCCGCAAGCGCAAGTGGCAGTAACTCAAGCGGACTTGGACAAACAGCTCTTGGTGGCGGTCAAGGCGGTCCAGGATACAGTGGTAATGGATTTTCTGGTGGATCAGGCGGTGGTGGCAGTAGAAATGCTGGTACAGGTGGTGCAGGAACTGCTGGCCAAGGAAATACAGGCGGAAACGGTTCCGGCACCGGCGGAACAGATAACTTAGGTTCGGGCGGTGGTGGTGGTGGTGCGGGCGCAAACGGCGGAGCCGCATCGGGCGGAACAGCTGGTAACGGGGGAGTAGGATCTTCGTACACTATTTCTGGATCAGCTGTATATTATGCAGGCGGTGGCGGAGGTGGCGCATACAACGGCACAGGCGGCACCGGTGGAACCGGTGGCGGTGGTCCAGGTACAGGTAACAATACAACTGCAACCAATGGTACTGCTAATACCGGAGGCGGTGGCGGAGCGTCGGGTTATAACGCCGGCGGAGCACCTGCTACATCTGGCGGATCTGGTATAGTTATTATTAGCTACCTAGGTGGTCAACGTGGATCTGGCGGAGCTTATACTAGTAGCGGTGGATATTCAATACATACATTTACATCAAGCGGTACATACATAGCGTAATAAATACGTAGTTAATTTAGGAGTTTTATCAAAATGGGACATTTTGCAAAAGTAGTAGATGGCACAGTAACACAGGTTATTGTTGCTGAACCAGAATTCTTTGATACCTTTGTAGACTCAAGCCCGGGTGAATGGATTCAAACAAGTTATAACACACGTGGTAATGTACATTATACATCAAATACTAACGAACCTAGCGGACAACCTGCTTTACGGGCTAATTATGCTGGAGTAGGATTTATATACGATCGAATAAACGATGTATTTTATGCATCACGTCCGCGTAGTCGTACTGGTGTGGTTTTCAACAGTTGGACTTGTGATGCAGGTACCAACTGGTTATGGGCACCACCTACACCAATGCCAACAGAAGAAGGCAAGTTTTATGATTGGAATGAATCCACACAAACGTGGGACGAAGTTGCTGGGATTTAATTAAATGACAACAACAGTTGGCGGTTCTACCGGTATAACAGTTAGTACTTGGGCTAATGCGGCTCGCCCTAGTGGTGTCACTATGGGCACATTAGGGTGGAATACCGATCTTAGTACATTAGAAGTACATAACGGAACCACGTGGTCTAATGTAGGTTCTGGTAGTTCAAGTTCTGGAAGTGGAATTACTTGGGCTACAGTTCAAACAGCTAACATAACTGCGGTAGTTAATACAGCATATCCAGTTGATGCTACTAGTAGTAATATTACTGTTACATTGCCATCTAGTCCGGCGGCTGGCAGTCAAGTGATTATTACAGATTACAAACAAGCACTTTCTGCATCAAAGACAATTACCGTTTATCCTAATGGTGGAAAAATATACGGTAACACAGGCAACGCTACACTAAACAACTTTGGACAATCTATAAATTTAACTTATATAGACAGTACACAAGGCTGGATAATGCCATCTGGAGTACAAGTTGGGTTCTTAACAAACTACAGTATTACTTACATGATAGTTGCAGGTGGTGGTGGTGGCGGAAGTGACATGGGTGGTGGTGGTGGAGCAGGTGGATATCTTGCATCGTCTGCATACGTTACTCCGGGGTTAACATATTCTATTACAGTTGGTGCTGGTGGGGCAGGAGCTCCAGCCGGCGTTGGCCAAGTTAAAGGGTTTAATGGTAGTGATAGCACTATTGGTCGTTTGGCTATAACATCAACAGGTGGTGGAGGCGGGGGTTCTGAATATGCTAGTTCTGCTACATACTCTGGTGCGCCTGGTGGGTCGGGTGGAGGAGCTGCTTGCTCAGTTGGAACAGGAGGTTCTGGAACTTCTGGGCAAGGCTATCCAGGCGGCTCGGGTGGCGGATCATATTATGGTGGTGGTGGTGGCGGAGCCGGCGGCTCTGGATCTGGTAGTGGCGGCCCCGCAACCGGCGGCCCTGGCGTACAAAATGCCATATTAGGAACAAATTATTACTGGTGCGGTGGTGGTGGTGGCTCAGGTTATAGCACCAATGGAGCGCCTGGTGGAGCCGGTGGTGGCGGTGGAGGTGCAGTTGGATCAACTAGTGGTGGTAGTGGTATAAATTCTGGTTCACCAGGAGGCGGTGGTTCTACAGTAAACCAAACTAATACTCCAGGCGGAAATGCTGGTCAATATACCGGAGGCGGTGGTGGAGGCGGCTCACACTATAACTCAAATAACTATGGTGGATCGGGCGGTGCTGGTATTGTGGTTATTAGCTATACTGGTCAACAACGCGGAACAGGTGGCACAGTTACCACAGTTAACGGTAATACCGTACACGCTTTCTATAGTTCTGGTACAT
>Ga0114978_10003312_pt1 | contig 13227 bp, 6 predicted proteins | sample S_140212_EF_Meta_FD_87027 | JGI IMG/M metagenome (GOLD analysis project Ga0114978, IMG submission 87027) | Freshwater microbial communities from Lake Simoncouche, Canada to study carbon cycling - S_140212_EF_MetaG | ecosystem: Environmental > Aquatic > Freshwater > Lake | place: Lake...
CTCGCCCGCCAGCATTCCGTCGACGTCGGCAGCGCCAGCGCCAACGGCTGGGTGCAGCCGATCCGGCTCCACTCAGGGGATCCGCAGTTCGACCGCGCCGCCTTCGCGCTCCAAGACGGAGGAATCTCCGAGGTCGTCCAGGTGGCCGACCAGTTCATCGTGATCAAGTGCGAAGGCCACCTGCCGCCGTCGGGTGCGAAGCTCGACGAGGTCAGGCCACACCTGGCCGAGGAGCTGCGCGAGCGGAAGAGCCGCAACGCATCCAGCGAGATCTTCAAGAAACTCCAGGATTCGACCAGCGTCGAAAATGTGATGAACGATCCGGCGAAGGCGGGGGCCCGGCCCGGAGTGGCCGCCCTCGTCAACGGCCAGCCGGTGGCGCTCGAGGAGGTGAAGTCGGTCTGCCTCGAACGGTACGGCCGCGACGTGGTGGAGGTGCTGGTGACGCGGACGTTGGTCGAGCAGGCCCTGAAGAAGCAGCAGCAGACCGTGACGCAGGCCGACCTCGACGCTGAGATCGCCCGCGCGGCCACGCAGATGGGCTTCACGAAGGCCGATGGCACAGCCGATTCCGTCGCCTGGCTCGACCGCGTCACCCGCGAGGAGAAGGTGCCGATGCGGCATTACATGGAGGACGTCGTCTGGCCGACGGTGGCCCTCAAGAAGCTCGTGGGCGGCGTGTCGGTTTCGCAGGAGGACCTCGACAAGGCGTTCGCGGCAACCTTCGGCCCGCGGGCGAAGTGCCGGATCATCGTGCTCGACAACCAGCGGCGGGCGCAGGAGGTCTGGCAGATGGCCCGCCAGAACCCGACACCCGAGCACATCGCCACCCTCGCCGAGACGTATTCCGCCGACCCGACCACGCGGTCACTCCGTGGCGAGGTGCCACCGATCCAGCGGTGGGGTGGCCAGCCGACGCTCGAACGGGAGGCTTTCGCGCTCAAGCCGGGCGAACTCTCGGGCGTCGTCCAGGTGGCCGACCGCTTCATGGTGATCTACTGCGATGGATTCACCGAGCCCGCGAAGGTGGCGTTTGCCGAGGTGCGGAACGAACTCTACGACGACATCTTCGAGAAGAAGCAGCGGGTCGAGATGGCCCGCCACTTCACGCACTTACGGGAGTCGGCGTCGATCGACAACTTTCTTGCCGGTACGAGCCAGTCGCCCACGCAGCCGTCGCGGGCGGGAGGTCCGGGTGGCACCGGGATGCCGGCGACGACCATCTCGAAGGCCGAGGCGGCCGATCTCGCCAAGCCCCGCATGGGCAGCGTGAAGCCGGCGCCGGGCGTCGTGCCCGCGGCCCATCAGGCGCCACTCCAGAAGTAGGTTCTTTCTGGGTTTTCATGGGGAGAGCCGAAACCCGTGGCCCATCCGCCAGGAAGCCCCGAGCGCGAGCGAGGGGATGAGGTTGGTGTCGGGATCAGGCGTGGTGCTTTGTCATGCCCGAACCCCTCGCTCTAGCTCGGGGCTTTCCGATGGGGTCGGCGAAGCGTGCGAGATGGGCAGCCCCGAGCCTCAGGTGAACCGGGAACACACAGGTCGACAACCTGTGCTACGAGCCTGGTGAACGCCCGAGGTTCACGGGTGACCCGGATCAGATGCCGACGATCTCGGTGTGGACGGCCTCGCCGCGGCGGACGATCCGCAGCTGGGCGGGGATCGCACGCTGCATCTCGTCGACGTGCGAGATCACCCCGACCACGCGGCCTTCATGACGAAGCGACGCGAGGGTCGCCATCGCGTACTCGAGCGTCTCCGCATCGAGCGACCCGAATCCCTCGTCGATGAACACCGTCTCCAGCCGCCTGCCGCCCTGGTGTCGTTCCGCCGTGCGTGCCAGTGCGAGCGAGAGCGCGAGCGACGCGAGGAAGGTCTCGCCGCCGGAGAGCGTGCGGGCAGGCCGGCGGGTGCCGTTCCAGGAGTCGAGCACGTCGATATCGAGTCCGGCCAGCGATTTCTTGTCACCGGCCGATTCCGCTCGTAAGAGTTCGTACCGGCCACGGGTCATGTCTCTGAGCATGACGGTCGCCTCTGCCACAACCTCCTCCAACACCGCCCCGAGCACCCAGCGGTGCAGGGAGACCTTGTCTTCGGCGTGCGCCATGCCTGAGACGATCTGGTGCAGCCGCTGCGCCGTCTGGTACGCGCTTTGGGCCGCAGCCGACCGCCCGGCCACATTCCCGTGCGCGTCGGCGAGGCCCCTCGCCTCCTGCAATCGCGTTCGGACCAACTCGTCGTCCTTGCGGACCCGCTCGAGTTCCTCGGCGAGTTGCCGCTGGCCGGCCTCGACCGCCGCGATGTCCGGCTCGGGCCGGCCGTCGATCGCGGCCACCGCAGCTGTCACCGCGTCGGCAGCCGCGGTCACCTCTCGGTCGGCTGCCGCGAGCGCGGAGGTCAGCGATTCGATCGTCGCCTCATCGCGCTCGGCGGCCATGAGTTCGTCGGCTGTGGCAAACCGGGATGCAGCAATCGCCGCGTCGAACAGGCCGCGGGCCGCGCTCGCCTTCTCGCCAAGCAGCGTCGCAGCCGCCCGTGCACCTGCCAGCTGCTCGTCCTCCCGCTTCGCCGCGACGAGCGCTTCGTCGAGCGCCGCGCGTGTCTTCCGCACTGCCGCATCGAGATCGGCGCGGGTTTGCTCGAGTTCCAACCTCTCGTCAACGAGCGCCGTCACGTCCGGCGGAGGAGGTGTGGCAGCCAGCGACGTGCGGGCAGCCTTGGTGGCGGCCTCGGCGGCGGCCAGTCCTGCCTGCTCGGTCGCAGCCGCTTTGGTGGCTGCATCGCACTTCGTGCGGGCCGCCAGTTGGCGGTTTCGGAGTTCTTCGAGTGCGGCCTCCGTCGGTGCATGCTCCGCAGGCTTGGCAGGCTGTGGATGCTCCGTGCTGCCACACACCGGACAGGCTGCGTGGTCGGCGAGCTCCGCGGCGAGCCGTGCCGCGGTGCCGGCGAGGTAACGGCTTGTCGCAGCGGCGAGATTCGCGTCGGCCTCCTGCAGCCCGTCTGCGGCGGCGCAGGCCGCGGCAGCCGCCACCCCAGACGCCTTCAAGGCGATGCCCTCGCGGCCCTCGGCGGTGGCGACGGCATGCTGCGCCGCCTCAAACCGCTCGCGGATCATCGCCGCATCGGTGAGCTTCGCGGCGATTTCACCGAGTCGCTGTCCGATCTGCGCGGTCCTGGTGTGGGCCTGTTCCGCCTGCGCGCGGGCGGTCGTTCTGTCCATCACGACAGCCGCCGCCGCCGCCGCGGTCGCCGCCCGGTCCTGCTCAGTCGCCACGGCAGCCACCTGCTGCCCGGCAAGAGTTCTCCATTCGCGCAGCAGCCGCGCCGGCTCACGCGCGCCGATCGCCGCCTCAAGTATCACTCGGTCGGGAGCGAGTCGGATTCGTTCCGCTTTCGCACGGCGGTCTCGATCCTGGGCGGCCTTCACGGCCCGAGCGAGTCGTTCGAGCTCCCGCGCCTGGCCGAGGGCCTCCGTCGCCGCGGTGTGTCGCTGGGTCACATCGCTCAGCCGAACGGCTGCGGCTGCGGCTCCCTCCGCCGCGGCCGCGGTGCGTTCGAGAAGTGTCGCCGCCACCAAGGCGTCATCCATGCCGGTAGCCCAATCGTGGCCCTGCAGGAGCACCTCTCGATCCCGGCGCACCGTGTCGTGCGTCGACTGTGCGGCGGTCCGCCGACTGCTCACGATCGACTCAAACCGCTCATAGGAGTCGGTTCCAAAGATCCGCTTGAGCAACTCCTCGCGGGCTTCACCGGAAGAGACCAGCACGTCGCGAAACCGGCCCTGCGGGATGACGATCACGCGGCGAAACTGGTCGGCCGTGAAACCGGTGACGTCGTGCACCCGTTCGTTGACGTCGCGGACCTTCATCGCGATCGGCTCCCATTCGCCAGGAGTCCCCGCCGCCGCGTCGCTCCGGCGGTAGAGCACCGCCTTGGCCGCCTCCCGCGCGATGCCACCGCCGCGGAGTGCCGCCCGCTCGTACTCCGGATTCCGCTCGACCCGGTAGGTACGGCCACCGACGCTGAAGGCGAGATCGACCTTCGTCTTTTGGTCAGCCGTCGAGCGGGTGCACCGCAGTTCGGCACCGCTGCGGCCGTCGATCGAGCCCTTCGCCTGCCCTTCGCCGGTCGTCTCGCCAAAGAGCGCATAACAGAGGGCGTCGAGGACCGTCGTCTTGCCGGCGCCGGTGGGACCAGAGAGCAGGAACAGGCCGGAAGAGCCGAGCCGGTCGAAGTCGATGGCTTCCTCGCCGGCGAACGGCCCGAACCCGCTGATCACGAGGGAGTGGAACCTCATGCCGTATCCTCCTGGCGGATGGCCTGCTCCATGCACTCGCTGGCCAGCACGCGAACGTCGACGCCGAGTTCGCCTGGATAGCGGGCGGCGAAGAAGGCATCGAGGAACTCGCCTTCGCTCCGCCGCGCCGCCACAGGCGCCGGCTGGTCAGCGCCCCCTTCCTCCGCCGGCGGTCGTTCGTGGTGGAACTCGAGCAGCTGCGGATAGCACTGCCGCAGGCTGTCGTGGCTCCCAGGGACCATGATCCGATCCGTAACCACAATCCGCACCAGATCCAGCGTGCGGCGATCGTCCGTGGCGGCCCGCTGCCGCAACGCTTCGAACGGCCCCCGCAGCGTTCGCATGCCGTACTTCTGCGGCAGTGGAATGTCTCGCACGGCCACGCTGCCACCGGCGTCGACCTCGACGAGGCTCACCACCTTTTCGTGGTCCTCCTCGGCGAACGAGTAGCGGGCAATCGAGCCGCTGTAGCGGATGCGGTCGGTGCCGACACGATGCGGGCGATGGAGGTGGCCGAGGGCGGTGTACGCAAAAGGGGCGAAGGCGGTCGGATCGACCGTGGCGATGCCGCCCACGGTGATGTCGCGTTCCGACTCCTTCGTCTCGCGGCCCCCCTGCGCGAACAGGTGCCCTACGAGCACGTGCCGCGACGTGCCCGAGACGGCGGCCGATGCGATCCGGGCGCGGGTCGCCTCGTCGTGTGATCGCACGTCGTCGCGGCGGAGTTCGTACCGCACCTGCTCAGGCGTGGCATAGGGCATGAGGTGAAAGGCCACGACGCCATGGTCGTCGTGAATGTCCACCCGCTCGATGCCGTCCCGGGAGGTGCCGGCCAGGTGAACGCCTGCCTGTCGCAGCAGCCCGCGACCAAAGTCGATCCGGCCGCCGCTGTCGTGGTTGCCGGCGATCGCCAGCACCGGCGCAACCTCGGCGAGCCGCTTAAGGATGTCGTCGAAGAGGCGAACGGCGTCTTCGGGGGGAACGCCGCGGTCGTAGATATCACCGGCGATGACGATGGCGTGAGGCTTCTCGTCGGCGGCGATCCGAACAAGACCCTCGAGCGCATGCATCTGCGCGTCGAGCAGGTCGAAGCCGGCGAAGACGCGGCCGAGGTGCCAGTCGGCGGTGTGCAGAAATCGCATGCCGAACAGTCTACGGCCCGGGAAGCCCCGCGCCTCATGAACGTCTCAGGTGCACTTGTGAGCCTTACGAGCCAGTTGCCGGCCTACGGGGAGGGCATCTCCCAGGCCGTCTGGAGCGAGACGCCGTTGTCATCGGTGCGGAGTGTCGTCGCGCCCACGCCGAACATCCCTTCCATCTCCTCGTCACTCGGCAGGATTTTCTGCACGCCCGCGAGCAGGTCGCGGTAGGGCTCTTCGACATCCTCCGGCACGAGCGACAGCACCATGTCGCGGAGCATGCCCAGCGTGCCGCCCGCCCGCGAACTGTCGCTGACGCCGAACATTCGCGCCGGCTCGAGCGGCAGCAGGTCGGCGGCCTGGCGGGGCACGTCGCTCTCGCGCAGCGACGACTCGCCGGCGGGCGGGTTGCGGATGGCGGTCAGCGTCTTCTCCAGGGAGTCGGCTCCAATGCCAACCACGAGGTGGTCCTGGCCGAGAAACACGGCGGGTCCGTCCGGAATGCGGACGCCGCGAAAGCCCTGTTCCTCCTGGAGATCACCGCCGGCCATGCCCGCGAGTCGCTGCAGGATCTTGCCGAACGGGGTGTCATCGGTGATCCGCCAGATGACCGCCACCCGGTCGGCGATCTGCCGCGCCTGCTGGCCGCCGTTCTGGCCGCGTGCCCGACGTGCCTCCGCGAAGGCCTCAGCCACCCGGGGCGGGTAGCTCACAATCCAGTGGCGGCTGCCGAGCGACGTGAGCAGCCGGGGCAGTTCGACTCCGAGCCATCCCTGGGCCTGCATCTCGACGGCCGCGAACATGTTGGCCGCCTGCTCTCCGTCACGCTGGCCGACGGCATACTCCTTCACCGTCTCGTAGGCCTTGCCGAGGTCGAGCGAGATCTGGGTGAAGTCGATCGCCTCGCGGTTGACAAACGACGGCACCTCGGAGGCATCGCATTCCTGGTCGAGGATCCGCATCAGGCTGGTTCTCGGGGCCGGCAGCGATGCGAAGATCCCGCTGCGGTAGCGGCCCTCGTCGAGCGTCTGACGCCAGGCGATCGGCCCCAGTGATTCTGCCCCGATCATGGCGAGCCCAGCCTTGGTTGGCTCGTCGTCGAAGGCCTTCATGAGGACGCGTGGATCGATGACCACATCGAGCAGTGACAGGCCCTGGGGAAGCGCCCCGGCCATGCCGGGAGTCTCGAGCACCTCGGCAAGTGGTGACCGACCCGTGTCCGTATGGGCGGCGAGGAATCGCTCGAACGTCTCCTTGGCATCCTCGGCTCCTCCCTCGACGTCGAAGTCCCGCTCCTCCGCCGCTCGCTGAGCCGCGGAGGGCGTCGCCGGCAGCGTCTGACCGACGGCGAGGCGGCCTCCCAACCGAGCGAGGAAGCCGTAGGTGTGCCCGGTCTTCACCAGTTTGGCGTTGCGGACCCGCGCTTGGAGTTCCGCGAGTCGCTTCTCGATCGCCTCCTCGTCGTCTTCGTTGATCTTCACATCGCCGAGGTCGAGTCCGGTCGGGTCGATGCCCATCACCGGTTCGACCATCCAGAGCACCTCGTGGCCGGCCATCTCGAGATCGACCCGCTTCGTCGTGCCAGTCTCATCCTCGGCGATATCCTCCTCCAGTTTCCGCTGGGCCGCCGTGACCATGCGCGCCGCCGTTTCCTCGCCCGGCTCGAGCCACATGAGCATCATGACGAGGGGGGGCAGGCCCGCGTCCCGCCGGCGAACCACGAAGCCGGCACCGACGTCTCCCCTGAAGGCGGCCGGGAGGTCTTCTTGGCGGAGGTCGTATCGGCCGAGGGCTTCGTCGAGGTCCTCGAGTTCGCCCGCCGCCCCGTCCGAGCGGAACTTGTCCAGCAGGAGCTTCCAGAATCCCTGCAGCCGCGGTTCGGACATCGCCACCGCGCCGAACTTCGTCCGATCGCGGATCGCCTCGAGAAACTCAGCCGGCTGCGGCATGTGGAGCAGCACGGCGGTTTCCTCCGGGAGGCATTCCCAACTGGGCCGCAGATCGCCGGCGATCGCGGAGGTGGTAGTGAGCAGGAGGACGACGGACGCGAGCCGGCCGGCGCGGAAGCGCATGACGAATCCTTTCGCAATGGAGAAATCGTGGGCCGATGGAGTCGGCTGGCCCGCTACGGCGACGCTTTCGCCCCCTCGGCTGCCGGCCCATCGGCTTGATGCGGAGGAGGAAGGTAGGTGACGCCGTTCTGGGGCTGCGACTCGTCGTAGGGATACGTGTCGCGATGCACGATGAAGTCGATCAGTTCGTTCGCGGGGATGCCGAACGCCAGACCCTCGAAGACGGCCGCCCCTGCGCAGGCGACGGCGACCACCTCGCCGCGGGCGTTAAAGATCGGCCCGCCGCTGTTGCCCGGATTGATCGCCGCGTCGGTCTGGATGAGCCGCATCTGGTCGATGGTGCGCGTCGTGCTGCTGACGATTCCCTGCGTCACGCTCCGCTCGAGGCCGGCGGGATTGCCGATCGCAAACACGAGGTCGCCGACACGGAGGTCGTCGCGGTCGTTGATCACGACCGGCTCCGGAAGCCGCCCCTTCGTCTCCTCGGGATCGAGCTGGAGGATCGCGAGGTCGCGGAGCGGCTGCAGGGCGACGATCTTCACCTTGCGAAACTCGGTCTTCTCAAAGCCCTTGTCGGTCTTCCGGAAGAGCGTCACCTGGATTCGCGTGTTGTTCTCAACAACGTGGTAGTTGGTCACGAGGTGGCCGTCCGGGCTGATGAGGAAGCCGGTACCCAGGCCGCCGGGATTGCGGACCATGACCACCGCCTCGCCAAACCGCTTGACCAGTTCCGGCACCTCGCGGGCCTCGAGCCTGCCGGTGCGGAAGATGTCGTGCTGGCTCTCGTCTCCCCCCTCAGCCTCCGGCGTTTCGGATCGCACGTCGAGCAGTTTCTTGGCCGGAATCTGCAGCACCTCGAAGCCGAGGTCGAGTACGACGCCGTCGTCGTTTCGCCGCAGGAGCGGAGCCGTCACGCGGCTGCCACCGACGAGGGTCACGGTCACCATGTCGGCCGCACCAACCCAGCTGCACCAGGCCACGGCCACCAGAAGAAGCCACCGCGCGGTCATCGTCCTGCCTCGCCTTGTTCGTCGGTGCGATCGTGTTCCCCGATGTCGTCGTGTTTCTCGGGGTGCCCGTGGTCCTCGGGACGATCCTCGGCCGACAGGTAGACGACGAGCCGATCCTGGCTGATCATCGCCAGATCGCGACCGCCGTCGCCGTCGGCATCAAGTCCGGCGATTCGCCGCGGTTCCGGCACCATGTCCTTCGACTCGCCTCCGTCGTAGGGATACTTCCGGTCCTCGAACACCTTCCATGTCACCGACCGCTGCAGCCCTTCGGGCCGGCGGAGCAGCGCCGTGAGTTGGTGCTTTCGGTCATCGCAGAGGGCCACGTCGTCGCAGTGGTCGCCGTCGAGATCGCTGACCAGGATCCGGTGGATCGTCGACTCGCTGACACCGCTGCGGCGGCCCACGCGGCCGTCGATGCTCTCGAGAAGTTTTAGCTCCCAGGGTTTGCCGCGCGACAGCCGCACCACCCGGTCCTGGTCGACAAGCAGCAGGCCGAGAACGGGATCCCATCGCAGACCGGTTCCGGCTGGCGGCTTGACGCTCGCCACCACCCGCATCACGCCTGCCTCGTCAGCCGCGAGCCGATGAAGGAATCCGCCGCCCTGCTCGAGCCCCCAGGCCTCAGACGGTTGGCCGGCGACCGTGGGGAGCGGCAGGTAGCTGGCGATCTTCTGCCCCTCCGTCAGCATCACCTGATCGACCGGATGAAGGTCGTCGCCGAGCCACTGGAGCACGCCGTCGGTGAGCCGGGCCTTGCGAAGCCTGCCGTCGACTTCGAGGAGCAGGTACTCGGTGAGATCGACCTTGGCGAGCAGCGCGGGAGTCTTCACATCGGGCTTGCCATCGACGAGCGTCACAAACTTGCCGGCCGTCGCATAGGCATCTTGGACGAGCAGCGCGTCGCCCCCCAGCCACACCACCTGCTCGACCTTGGGGCCGAGGCCCGGATAGCGAGTGACGTTGGGCTCGGACTTATCGGCAGGCCAGACGAACAGGTCGAGGTCGGAGCCGACTCGCTGCGCCCACCAGACGGTCGAGCCGACCGAGTCGAGGGCAAGGATTTTGCGGTCTTTGCCCTCGCGTTCCCACGGCTGCGGGTAGGTGAGCCGGCCGTTCTCCCAGCGGCAGCGATGCAGATCCGAGGCATCCTTCGCCCAGACGAGCAGCGTACCGGGCTGGCCGGCCGGCGCCGCCAGTGACTTCACGCCGCCGATCGACGGAAACGATTCCTCGGCGAGCCAGCCGCCGGCACCGAGACGGTGGATGCGGAGCCGGGGCTGCGCGGCATCGACGGCGACAATGGCAGGCACCGTGTCTCCGCCCTCGCCCACCAGCATGCCGCACCAGCCGCGACGGGCGGCACCGGCAAGCGGGAGTGCCTCCTGCCTGCCGACATCGGTGGGCTCACCTTCGGCGATCTGATACCGCCGGAGCACGCCCTTGTCTGAGCCGCCGAGCAGGTAGATATCGGCTGGCCCCGACGGGCGGGACCCGATTTGCAGTCCTTCGATCGGCTGGTCGTGGAGAGTCTGCGCCGGCAGGAGGCTGCCGTCGCCGCCGCACGGATACCAGCGGACGACCTGCCGAGCCACACTCGACCACTCCACGAGATCCTTGTCGCCATCGCCGTCGAGATCGGCGAGGTGCCAGTCGAGGCGGCCCCGACTCTCCCGTGGGGCGAGCCACACCGCGCGGCTGCCGCGGGTGAGTGGCAGCTGCTGGATGCCCTGCTCGCAGCTCACGAGCAGTTCGTGCCGGCCTCCTGACAGGTCGCGGACGAGGAGGCATCCCGCCTTGCCGGTTGGCGTGCCAGCAAGCAGGTTCCAATCGCCGGTCTTCTTCCAGGCGGCCTTCGCATCGACCGGCTTGTCTGCCGCCTGCGAATAGATCGAGAGCCGGTTCGAAGGGGTGGTGAGCACGAGCAGTTCGGGCCGGCCGTCTCCATCGACGTCGTGGGCCACCGCATCGATCGGCATTTCGTCGATCGACACTTCGCCGTGCGTCCAGTCGGTCGCCAGCGGCAGTTCGTTGGGGCGATCGGGATCACCGGCGCCGTCGCGAACCCTGTCAGCCGCGGGTAGCCAGCGGTAGAGGTCGAGTCGCGCCTGCCGCGGGTTGACCACGATCACGTCGTCGCGACCATCGCCGCCGAGATCAGCGACGATCAGCCGCTCGGCCCGGCCCTCGAGCGGGATCACCCGCATGCCCTGCCAGCCGTCGAACGAGTGGGCTGCGGCCGGGCCGGTGGACACAGCAGTGGCGGTGATCGCGAGGAGGGTTGCTGCAACGCGAAACGGGGAACAGTTCATGAGGCCAAGAATACCCCCGCGGCAGACCGGCTGCCACGAAGCCCGGGCTCGGATCATTCGAGTTCCGGGAGCATTTCCTCGGCGAGGGCCGCCTCGCGGAGCTTCTCCAGCGCCTTGGCCTCAATCTGCCGAACCCGCTCCTTGGTGACGCCGAGCGCCGAGCCGACTTCCTTGAGAGTCTGGGGCTCTTGCTGGTGGTCGAGGCCGTAGCGGCGAATGATGATCGTCTGCTCACGGGAATCGAGCCGGTCGAGGAACTTGCCGACCTGAGCGAGCCGGTCGTTGGCCGCCATCCGTTCCTGGAGCTCGTCCGACCGCCGGTCGGCGGCCGACTGAAGGAGTTCCATGTCGGCGGCCCGGAACCGGTCGCGGTGCTTGTGCTCGTCGGGGATGGAGCGAGCGTAGTTCTTCATGATCGCCCACGACGCGTAGGTGCTGAACTTGTTGCCACGCGCGTAGTCGAACTTCTCCACGGCCCGGATCAGCGACATGTTTCCGTCGCTGACGAGATCAAAGAAGCTGTCGCCGGGGGAGACGCGCCGCTTGGCGATCGACACCACCAGGCGGAGGTTGGCCCGCACGATGCGGTTCTTGATCTCGACGATCTCGCCGTAGAGTCGCTCGATCTGATCCATCAGCCGGGCACTCGGCCGTTCGACATCCAGCTGCTCGCGGAGTGTCATCGCCTTGTGCTTGAGATAGTTGAACTTCCGGAACAGCCAGACCTCCTGCTCGCGGGTGAGCAACGGCACCTCATAAAGGCTCGCCAGATAGGCGGGCAGTCCGCTGGGCCGCCGAACCCGTTTGGCGTCGGGAACACCGGGGTACGGCTGGTCGACCACCTTCTCCGCACTCGTCCTCGAAAACAGGGCGTTGGGCATGTTGTCGAGCGGCAACTGCATCACCTGCTCGGCCCGCTGGGCGAGGACCACACGGTAGATGCTCGCCTTCGACCGGTGGTAGCGGCGGGCGATGGACTCGACGGGCTCACCGGCAAGATGGTGCTGGTAGATGCGGGCGCGGCTCTCCGGCCGCAGGTGGCCGTCAGCCGTGGGAAACACGGCGGTGTCGGGGTGCTCCTGGTCGTGCCGCTTGAGCGTGTAGCGGATCGTTTCCACGCTCCTGCCGAGCCGTTCGGCGATGCGGCGATGCACATCGGCCGGGCAGGCTCCCGCGACCGCAAGCCGCCGAGCCCACGAGACGATCTTCTCGTGTTCGTCGTCGTTGAGTTGGCTGAACTTGCTGCCCCGCTCGATCCGCAGCGGGTTCTCGCGAATGAACCGCTCGACCGCGCTGGCAAGAAAGCCAACCCGCCGCCGGCCGTCGACCGTGTATCGCTGGGCGACAAGGCCATGGTCGCGCCACCGAGAGATCGTCTTGGTGGACACGCTGAACCGCCTGGCCAACTCCTCGATGGAGAGCACCTGCTCGCCAGCCATGACGGCGCCACCCGGCACGACCGCGGGTTCTGCGTCCACGAGACCATCAGTGGTCACGTCTTCGAACGCCCGAATAAAGCTTTCACCTGCAGCACTGGAACGCATGATCATTCTCCTGCCGGCAGCCGTGCCAGCTGTTGTGGCGAATCGCGGCAAACGCGCGGGCTTAATGCCCGGGCACCCGCCCCGCTCCGACCGAGTTGTGATCGAGACACACCGTCCCACGCGTGTGGCGGACATCCCTGACCGCCGTCCGTGCCTGAGGACGTGCTTTTTATACGGAGGGGGGGCCAAACAGGTTCATGGACAACTGGGATTCTTGAGACTTTTTCAATTGACAGCGGCGGCCCGGCCCGCTGATTTATCCCCTAAGTCCTTGCCCGCAAGAGACTTACGGCTTCACGAAAATGGCTCGGGATTCTCGTTTGCGGCCAGCCCATGGGCATCCGGTACCTGAAACAAGCGGAAAAGTTTCACCAGACACTTTCGCTGAGGCGTGTCGGCGGCGGTGTCACGGAGAACTTTGGCATGCGGCCACCTCGCGGCGACGAATGCCCCCATGGCGAGACGAAAAGAAGGAACTGGCGGGCCATTCTGGCGGCTGGGCGAACAAACACGGGGGAACAGGGCAGATGGCTGTGACATCAATGAGCCGGGGCCGATCGCTGGCGGTCGTGCTGCTCACCGCTGCCTCGCTGGCTGGGGGCCCTCTGGCGTGGGCCGATGAGGAGCCTGTGGTCGACAGCCCTGTCACCGTGGACGAACCGATCGACGAGGTTCCCCAGGACGGTCCCGACGTAGGAGACGATCCGCCGGCGGAGCCCCAAGCCGAAGCCGCCCAGGCAGCACAGGACTCGGGCGATCCAGACGAATCGGCCGATGCCGAAAAACCTGATGTGGATGCGGCTACCGAGGCCAGCGCCGAACCCTCGGATGCAACCGTCTCGGACGCATCAGTTCA
>Ga0114978_10003314_pt1 | contig 13221 bp, 21 predicted proteins | sample S_140212_EF_Meta_FD_87027 | JGI IMG/M metagenome (GOLD analysis project Ga0114978, IMG submission 87027) | Freshwater microbial communities from Lake Simoncouche, Canada to study carbon cycling - S_140212_EF_MetaG | ecosystem: Environmental > Aquatic > Freshwater > Lake | place: Lake...
AAGATGGTGCCGGCCGTCATCGTCATGACCGCCACGAACTGCCAGATCAGCGGCAGTTTGCCATCGACGAGGAAGCTTGACTGGATGAGCGGCGTGTCACCGACGCTCGTGTTGGCGAGGAACGCTACATAAGCCCAGCTCTGCACCAGACAGATCAGGACCGTTGCGTAACGGGTGTACTCGTTGATCTTCTTCCGCCCCGCCTCTCCCTCTTTGGTGAGCCGCTCAAGCGGAGGCCAAACAGTACCGAGCAGTTGGAAGATGATCGACGCCGAGATGTAGGGCATGATCCCGAGGCCAAAGATCGTCGCCTGGGAGAGTTGGCTGGCAGAGAAGACGGCGACCGTCTTGAGGATGTCTGCAAAGCCGCCCGACTCCTTGCCGAACGACGCCATCGCCGTCGGATCGATGATTGGCAGCGGAACCTGCCAGCCGACCCGATAAATCGCCAAGAGACCGAGCGTAAGGAGGATCTTCTGCCGGAGTTCCGGTATGGTGAAGATGATGCGAAGTTTTTCAAGCACGAGAACGACTCCTTTGCTCCCTCCGACCCCAGCTGCCCAAACGCCTCCCGGTCGCAGGCCATACCCCTAGGCGGCAGGTCTCCCGAGACACCCGACCGAAGCATCGGTCTGCCGGCCCGGAAGACCCCCAACTACGCCTTCGCCGTCTTCGGCTTCACAACTTTCTTTTGCCGCTTCACGACCGGTGCCGGTCCGGGTAGATCGGTGACGGTGCCACCGGCTGCGAGGATCTTCTCGCGGGCCTGGGCACTAAAGTGGTGAGCCGACACCGTGAGTGCCTTCGAGATCACCCCTTCCCCGAGAATCTTGATCGAGTCCCAGATCCCCTTGGCAAGCCCACAGGCCCGCAACGATTCGGGAGTGACGTCAGCGCCGACCACGAAACGGGCCTCAATATCGTCGACGTTAACACACGTCACGATCCTGCCGTGACGGTTGTGGAACCCCCGCTTGGGAATCTGTCGGATGAGAGGCATCCTCGCCCCCTCGAAGATCCCGGCGGCGCTCCAACCGGCCAACTGCCCCTGCCCCTTGTGGCCGCGACCCGACGTCTTCCCGCGCCCCGAACCGGGCCCGCGACCGATCCGCAGCCGACGGCGGTTCTTGTGAATACCCTGATTGACGTCGTTGACCTTCATCGAAACACCCTCTCATCGAAGGATCTGAAAAGGCACCGCAACGGCGCCACAAGCAGATCGGGATCGTAACGCGAGCGGTACCAGTGCCACCCAGCCGTTTTATTTTTCGTCTCGTCGCCCCGCCCATTCCTCGCCAGAGGGCGAGTCAGGAGAGCGTGATTCCCCGCAGCCGCTCGACTTCGCCCCTCGTCCGCAGTTGCTTCAGGCCGTCGAGCGCTGCCTTGACGAGATTGACAGGGTTCGTCGAACCGTGGGCCTTCGTCAGCACGTCGCGGATACCGGCCGACTCGCACACTGCCCGGACGGCCGCACCGGCGATGATTCCGGTGCCGGGGCTAGCGGGGAGCATGATGACCTTCGAAGTGCCGCTGTTTCCCTCGACGCGATGGGGGATCGTGCCGGACTCGATCGGAACCTCAATCAGGTTCTTCATCCCGTCTTTAATTGCCTTCTCAACCGCCGGGGGCACTTCGTTGGCCTTGGCGTAGCCGCAACCAACCTTCCCGCGTCCATTTCCGACAACGACGAGCCCGGCGAAACTGAATCGTCGCCCACCTTTGACAACGGTGGCACACCGTCGAACTTTGACGACTTTTTCGGCGAACTCCCCGCCGCGCTCCCCCCCGCGATGATCGCGGGAGTCACCTCCACGGCCCTGATTGCTGCTGGTCGACACGGTCTTCGATGCTCCGGATGGTTTGGCTGGGTGTCTCGTTCCCTCCCGATCCGCGCCGGCGGGACGAGGGACGTGTGTCTGGGTCAGAACTCGAGGCCTGCGGCCCGGGCAGCATCGGCCAACGCCGCGACCCGGCCATGGTAGCGGAACTCACCCCGATCGAAGCAGACTTTCTTCAGGCCGGCGGCCTGGGCACGCTCGGCCACCGCCCGCCCGATTGCCTCGGCAGCCTGCTTATTGCCACCGAAACCGACCGCGTCCCGGATCTGCTTGTCGAGCGTGCTGGCCGAAACCAACGTCCGACCGGCAGCGTCATCGATGATCTGGGCGTAGATGTGCTTGTCAGTGCGGAACACGGCCAATCTGGGCCGCTCCGCAGTGCCGCGAATATGCCGGCGGACACGGAAACGGCGGCGCATCCGCTGCCGGAGAATCGTGCGGGCGTGGTCCATGGAAGCGTGACTGCGGGAGGTGGGGGGATAATAACGTGGACGGCATCAACCGGTGCGTTCAGGGGATCACTTTGTGACCGCTTTGCCAGCCTTACGGCGGACCTGCTCGTTCTCGTACCGAATCCCCTTGCCCTTGTAGGGCTCGGGCTTGCGTCGAGCACGGACTTCTGCGGCGAATTGACCGACCAAATGCTTGTCGATGCCCTTGACAACGATGTGGGTCTGATCAGGGCAAATGACCGTCAGCCCGGCCGGTATCGGGAGTTGTAGTTCGTTGGCAAAACCGACGCGGAGTTGGAGGGTGTTCTTTTGGATCGCGGCGATGTAACCGACGCCGACGATCTCGAGCTTCTTTTCGTAGCCCTTCGAGACGCCCTCGACCATGTTTGCCGCGAGGGCACGCGTAAGACCGTGAACGGCTCGCGAAGTGCGGTCATCATCACCGCGGGTCACCTTCAACAGCCCGTCCGCCGGATCGATAGCGATCTTCACGGCCGGGTGAATGGTGTGCTCGAGTTTTCCGAGCGGCCCCTCGACCTTGAGCGTGGCACCGTCAACGGCCACCTTGACGCCCTTGGGAATCTGTACCGGAGCTTTGCCGATCCGCGACATGTCCTCGACCTTTCGTTACGAACCCGGCCCGTGTCCGGACCCGCCCCACATCGAACCCCGAATCCTGCTGCCCGAAACGCTCCGGGTCATCCCCTGTACGTCGCCACAGCAGCTCATTTCTCACCACAACTCGCAGAGAACCTCACCGCCGAGTTTCCGCTGCCGGGCTTCCCGGTCGCTGACGACTCCACTGCTGGTCGAAAGGATCGAGATCCCCAAGCCTCCCAGAATCGGACGGAGCCGAACCGAACGGCTGTAAACCCGGCGTCCCGGCGAGCTAACGCGCCGGATGTGACGGATGAGACGCTCACCGTTGGGGCCGTATTTGAGCTCGATCTGCAGTTTCGCCGCAGGCTCCGCCTCGACTTCCTTCCAGTCCCAGATGTACCCCTCACGCTTCAGTACGTCCGCCACGCCGCGCTTCACCTTGGAGCTCGGAACCTCCACGATGGCGCGTTCGACTCGCACCGCGTTGCGGATGCGGGTGAGCATGTCGGCGATCGGATCGGTCATCATGTCGAGAGAGCCCTTTCGAAACTGTGAACCCTGCCAGCGAACCATTCTGCCTTCGGTATCCCGGATGCCCGCCTTCTCCGGCGGTCAACACCCCTCCGGGCCGTGGTCACCAACTTGCCTTCCTCACACCGGGGATGACCCCCTGGTCGGCCAGTTTCCGGAAACAGATCCGGCAGAGACCGAACTTACGGTAAACCGCCCTCGGTCGTCCGCACAGCATGCAGCGCTGCACTTGACGGGTTGAGAACTTCGGCGGCCGCTTGGCCATCGCGATCTTTGACTTGCTTGCCATAGATGATTCCAACGACGGGCCGCCGCAACGGCCGCAACTGATGTTCCTGATTCGTACCCCACGACGATCGTCGTGACCGTACGAACCAATCGGTACCGACCGTGCCGCTACGCCGCGGCACCCTCATCCCCATCCTTTTTCAACGGAACACCCATAGCACGGAGAAAAAGCCTCGCCTCGTCGTCATTCTTCGCCGACGTGACGAGCGTGATATTCATTCCCTGCGGCCGCGTGTACTTGTCCGGATTGATCTCCGGAAACACCATCTGCTCGGAGAGCCCGAGGCTGTAATTCCCATGACCATCAAAAGCCGTGCTCGAGAGGCCACGGAAATCGCGGACACGGGGAAGGGCCAGCGACACGAGTCGATCGAGGAACTCATACATCCGACGGCCGCGAAGCGTGACCTTGCATCCGATGGGAAGGTTTTCGCGGAGCTTGAATCCGGAAACCGCCACCTTCGAAAGAGTTGCCACGGGCTTCTGCCCCGACACCTGGGTCAGTGCCCCGATCGCCTCCTCGAGATATTTCTTCTCGGAGACCGCTATGCCGACCCCCATGTTGATCACGATCTTCTCGAGCCGGGGAATCGCATGGGCATTCGTGCGATCGAGGGCCTCGCGGAGCGCAGGCTGGACCGTCTTGAGGTAGTGCTCGAGCATGCGTGGGGTTTCCAACGCACCCGTCGCCGCGTTGGCGCCGGTCTCCGCTGCAGTCGCCTTGGTCTTCTTGGCCATCACAACCGTCCTTTTGATTGTCTTGCCCGACACGCTCATCGGCACGTTTTCAACCCACCAGGTGGCGGACTTCGACCGCCAGAGCCTCATCACCGCCAACCGCACGCCGGCCGCACAAACTCAAGCAGAGTCTGGTGGCCGAGTAGCGACGATCACTTTGCTGCCTTCGCCGCCCTGATCTTCCCGTTGTCTGCGCCACACTTCTTACACATCCGCACCCGTCCGCCATCAGCGAGCACCTTGATGCCGAGCCTCGCGGCTTGGTCGCATCCGCCACAAACCACAAGAACATTCGATGCGTCGATCGGCATCTCTTTGCTCAACCGCCCCCCCTGAGGGTTCTTCTGGCTGCGCTTCATATGTCGATACACGCGATTGACGCCCTCAACCACGATCTTCCCGTCGGCACGCCGCACGGAAAGGACCTTGGATCGGGTCCCTTTCGCGTTGCCCGTCTTGACCTCAACCATGTCTCCGGAACGAATCAACATCAGACCACCTCGCTCGCCAGGCTGACGATCTTCATGAAACTACGATCCCGCAACTCGCGGGCGACGGCACCGAAAATACGAGTGCCCTTCGGATTTTTGTCGTTGTCGATGATCACGCAGGCGTTCGTATCAAAACGCACGTAGCTGCCATCATCCCGCCGGGTCGGCTGTTTGCAGCGGACAATAACCGCCTTGACGACGGCCTTCTTCTTGACGTCGCTCCCCGGAATAACACTCTTCACGCTGCAGACGATTATGTCGCCAATTCCAGCGGTACGCTTCTTGCTCCCCCCGAGCACCTTGAAGCACATAACTTCCTTGGCGCCGGTGTTGTCCGCAACGACCAACCTCGATTGCATCTGGATCATTTCGAGGCTCCTTCCCCGGTCTTAAGACCGGTCGCCGACGCTTCTTCAGCCTTGGCGGCCGACTCGTTGAACTGGGTCGCCCGGGCACCGCTTCGCAGCGCCGCAACGTCAACAGCCGTGCTCTTCGTGACCACCCGCACCAGTTCCCAGCGCTTCAGCCGGCTCCGCGGCCGGCATTCGATGATCTCGACGAGATCACCGGGGGCCGACGTTTCGTCCTCGTCGTGGACGTGGCAGATCGTCCGCCGGTGGAGAATACGACCGTACTTGTTGTGCCGCACGACACGCGGAATCTCCACGCGTCGCGTCTTGCTCGACGCGGCACTGGTCACCGTGCCTGTTTCGACTCGCCTTGGCATGACTTCTTCCTGTCTGACTGCTACCCGCCCGGTTCAGATCCCTGCTGCTCCGTTGCCCCCGCGATACGCTGACCGCGGAAACCGACGCCTATCCACCGCTGTTGTCACCCGTCGCCGTTACTTACCGCTCTGCGTGCGCTTCTTAACTTGCCGTTTCGTAGCCACGCCAGCCTTTCCGGAGGACTGGACTTTGGCCCGGCCAATCGCCCGCTTCTTCTTCCCATGCTTGTCATGAAGGCCGGCATCGTGCTCGACCTTTGACTCCGCCGGCGCCCCATCGGGGCCGGCAGCCGGTGCCACCAAACTTCCGCGCTGCGCGAGAATCGTCTGACAACGCGCGATCGATCGCCGCTGTTTCCGCACGTCGGTGGGAGCCGACAGCTTTTCCGTCTGGGCCTGCAAGCGGAGCTTAAAAAGCGTCTCGGCCGAGTCTTTCCAGACCAGGCGGATCTGCTCGTCGCTCATCTCACGAAGTTCGCGTGCTTTGCTCATGTCTGCTGCCCAGGAATACGCTGTCGTCGAAACCGTGCCTTGGCTCCCGGTAACCACCCCGGGGGTCCTACCGAATCACCACACCACTATCCACCAAATCCGGGTCGCCCCGGAGCTTACATCACCCGCCGCCTCACAAACCGAACGCGCACCGGCATTTTGTGGGCAAGGCGTGCCAGGCACACCCGTGCTGCCTCCTCCGAAACACCACCGATCTCATACAACACCGTGCCCGGCTTGATCACGGCTGCCCAAAATTCAGGCTCACCCTTCCCCTTACCCATTCGAGTTTCGAGGGGGATGGACGTGATCGACTTGTGGGGAAAAACGCGCACATAAAGCCTGCCCTCATTGCGGAGGTACTGACTGGCCGCAATGCGACCGGCCTCGATCGTCGCGGCCGCGAGCCAACCCGGCTGTTCGGCTTGTAGGCCGAAGTCACCGAAGACGACGCGGTTGCCGCGAGAGGCATCACCTCTTATACGACCTCTTTGGCTTTTTCGGTGCTTGACCCTCTTGGGCATCAGCGCCATCGCCGCTCTCCTCGTACATGCCTTGGTTGACCCACACTTGAACGCCGATGTTGCCCTGCGCGGTGGGAGCCTCGCAGAACCCGTAATCAATCTTCGCCCGAATCGTCGAAAGGGGCATCGACCCCGCAATTCCCTTCTCACACCGCGACATCTCGGCACCACCGAGCCTGCCGGCGAGTTGGATCTTCACCCCCCTGGCTCCCGCGTCCATGGTGGTGTCGATGGCCCGCTTCATCGTCCGGCGGAAAGCCGCCCGCTTCGACAGTTGATCGCAAATGTCTTCAGCAATCAGTTGCGCCTGAATCTCCGGTCTCGCTACTTCCTCCACCTTCAGGTTCACCCGGCGCCCCAAAAGCTGCTGGAGCTCGTCCTGAAGACGATCGACTTCCTGCCCCTTGCGCCCAATGAGGACGCCTGGCCGAGCCGAATGGAGAATGACCTTAACTTCGTCACGCGTTCGTTCGATTTCGATCTTCGGAATGGCAGCTGCGCGGTACTTCGTCTTGATGAACTTCCGGACCTTGAAATCCTCCAAGAGGAGGACACGGAAGTCCTTCTTCGATGCATACCAACGGCTCTTCCACGGCTCGGTGATTCCGGTACGAAAACCGATTGGGTTGACCTTCTGTCCCATGAACTCGTTCCTGCTTGTGTCTTGCCCAGCTCTGTGCCCCGCGGTATCCCGCGAAGATACACCGATCCGTTCACCGAACGTCGACGATCATTCCGCCGGGGCTTCCAGTGCCACTTTGATGTGGGACATCCGCCGTTTGATTCCGAACGCCATGCCACGGGCACGAGGACGGATTCGTTTGAACATCGGACCGCCGTCGACCCGGGCATCGATGACAACAAGATCGTCGACAGCAGGAGCCTGTTGATGCTCCGCATTCCCGAGAGCACTCTTGATCACTTTCTCGAGCATCCGCGCACCACGATGGGGCTGGAAACGGAGAATGTCGAGGGCCTCGTCGGCGAACTTGCCGCGTACAAGATCGGCCAGCGCCCGCACCTTGCGAGGGCTGATCCGAGCGAACTTGTGAATTGCCGTATACGCCATTGATCACCTTGCTCCGATTTCAGGCATCCAGACGGAAGCCCGAACAAGCCGCATCACTTCGCCGCTTCCTTGACCTTACCACCATGCCCGCGGAACGTCCGCGTAGGGGAAAACTCGCCCAGCTTGTGACCGACCATATCCTCGGTGACAAACACCTTCAGGTGCTGCTTGCCGTTGTGGACCATGAACGTTAAGCCGATGAACTCGGGAACAATGGTGCAGGCACGCGACCAAGTCTTGATCGGATCGCGCTTGCTGCCAGCCAGCTGTGTCTCGACCTTCTCATAGAGCCGGGGGTCGATGTACGGCCCCTTTTTAGAACTGCGTCCCATGGTCTATCCGAGCGACTGGCGCTCTCCCCTGCTGCTTCTTGAAAATTGTCTTGTCTGACGTCAACCGTGATGTTCGAGATGTCTAACGCCCTGGATGGCTTCAAAGCCCCTGAACGCACCCCGGTCTACCGAAGCTTGAGCTGCCCATAACGACGGCTCTTCCGCCGGCGGATGATCGCCGATCCGGAGGGCTTCCGCGGTTTCCGAGTTCCGCCTCCCTTAGCGCTCTTCCCCGTCGGGCTGACCGGGTGACGTCCACCCTTGGTTCGCCCTTCACCACCACCGTGCGGATGGTCGATCGGATTCATCGCCGTGCCACGGACGGTGGGACGGATCCCCATCCAACGATTCCGGCCCGCCTTTCCGATCACCACGTTCATGTGATCAGAATTGCCGATGGCTCCGATCGTGGCTCGACAGGCCGCCGGCACGCGGCGGATTTCGCCGCTCGGCAGCGTCAACTGAGCCCACTGCGCCTCGCGGGCGACCAGCACCGCCGAGGACCCAGCGGAGCGACACAACCGACCTCCCCTGCCGGCCTGGAGTTCGACGTTGTGGACCTGCATTCCCAGCGGGATGGCCGACATCGGCAAGCAGTTGCCCACCTCCGGCACAGCATCGGCACCGCTCTGAACCGTCGTCCCCACCTTCAATCCTTCGGGAGCGAGGATGAAGCGCTTCTCGCCGTCGGCATAGACAACCAGTGCCACGCGACAGGTGCGGTTGGGGTCATACTGAATCGAATCGATCTTCCCGGGGATGCCATCCTTGTTGCGACGGAAGTCGATCAATCGGTAGTGCTGCATGTGCCCGCCACCACGGTGGCGGGATGTAATCTTGCCTTGATTGTTACGACCCCCGGTCTTCTGCTTGCGGACGCGCAGATGCTTCGGCGCCTCGGCCCCGGGCGTGAGCTCCTTGAAATCGGAGACACTCGCCCCACGGCGGCCGGGACTAGTCGGGTTATAATTGCGGATTCCCATGACTTCGGAAACTCTCGTGTCTTGTGGTTCGCGGTTGTTTGACTCGCTCGCTCAACCGCTCAAAACAGGTCGATCTTGAAATCGGGCTTGAGGGTCACGATCGCCTTCTTCCAGGCCTTGGCACTCGTGCGACGAGTCCGGCTACGCCGCGCCTTACCGATGCGATTCTGGACGGCTACCTTCTCGACCTTGACGTTGAACATTTCTTCGACCGCACGACGGATGTCGGGCTTGGTTGCCTCGGTGACAACTTGAAAGGAATACGCCCCATTTCGCTGGGCGCGATGCATTCCCTTCTCCGTGACGAGCGGGCGCACGATCACCTGGTGCGAACCGAGACGCGGATTCAGCTTCGGAGGGGGAGGGACGGGAACGGACATGAATCACTCTCCTGGCGTTGTCTTGCGGGCCGCCGACGCCTTCGAAAACGGCTTTGAGGCCTTCCGCGTCGCCGACGACGTCAGCGACGCCGGCTCTTTGGCCTTGGCCTTCACCGATGCACGGAACGCATCGATAGCAGCCGTTGTCATCACGACTCTGCGAGGCCGCAGGATCGTCCAAGCGTTCAGGTCGCCAACCGGCGAAACCGTAACACCCTCGATATTCCGAGCCGATTTCCAGAGATTTTCGTCGTGCTTCTCGGGGGCGACCAGCACGGTGTGGTCACCGAACCCAAGCGATCCGAGCAAGGCCGCGACCGTCGACGTCTTGGGATCCGAAAGCGACAGAGAATCGATCAGCCGCACCTCGTCGTCAGCGATCCGTGCCGCCAACGCCATTCGCGTCGCGGCCTGGAGCGATTTCCGCGGCATGCGGAAACCGAAATCCCGTGGTCGCTTGGCGAAGATGTGACCGCCACCACGACGCGTGCCGCTCCGCCGCCCACCGGCACGGGCGTTGCCCGTCCCCTTTTGGCGATAGAGTTTCTTGGTCGAACCGGCCACCTCGCCACGAGACTTCGTGCGATGCGTCCCCTGACGAAGATTGGCTTGGTACATCACGACAGCGTCGTGGAGGAGTTGCTTGTTGACCGACGGAGCGAGTTCTGCCGGATCGATTTCGTACGATCCAACCTGCTTGCCGCTCATGTCATAGACGGCGAGATTCACTTCGCACCTGCCTTCTTCTTGGAAACCGGCGCACCAGGACCGGCAACCTTCTTGATCAGATTCGTCTGTTGCACGACCACCATCGCCCCATTGGGGCCGGGAACGGCGCCACGAACAAGGAGGAGATTGTTCTCCTTGTCGAGCCGGACAACCTTCAGATTCCGCATCGTCGACCGCTCGTTTCCGAACCGGCCGGCCATCCGCTTGCCCTTGAAAACACGACCCGGGGAGGTGTTCATGCCCGTACCGCCCTGATGGCGGTGCACCTTCTTGACGCCGTGCGAAGCACGCTGCCCTTTGAAGCCGTGCCGCTTCATGACGCCCGCCGTGCCGCGCCCCTTCGTGGTGCCGGTCACATCGACCCGGGCCACACCCTCGAAGACGTCGACAGCGAGATTTTGACCAATCTCGAGCCCTTCGACCGTGCCGCGAAACTCGCGCACAAATCGCTTCGGCTCGCAGCCGGGCTTGGGGAGCGAAACAACCCCCCCCTGGGCCTTCCGCTGACTGCGTTTGCTCTCGAGGTTTGCAACCTGCCCGCGCACCGAGCGACTGGCCAGACGGCGCGGCTTATCGAGAAACCCGACCTGAACGGCCGAGTAGCCGTCACGCTCGAGAGAGCGGAGGCGAAGAATCGTGCACGGACCGGCTTCGATGACGGTGACCGGCACCACAGTGCCGTTAGCATCAAACACCTGCGTCATTCCCACCTTCCGCCCCAACAATCCCTTGGGGGCAGGACGCTCGGCTTTGATAGCCCTAGTCCCACGGGAGAACTTTCTTCCCGCGGATGCGACGATTCCCGCGGATGCGGCGACACCGGTCGTTTCTTGAGCAGCCATGTAGTACGCCGTCGAAACGCCCCACCCCACGCCATGCGGGGAGCCGGGGTCGCCTCTAGTTCACGCTCGAAGTTGCTGGCTGCGGGAGCACCTGACAACCCTCTCCGCAAGGAAAGGATCACCAAGCCTTACCCACAACGCCTTCCAAGCATGCCGTGTCGGACGCTCCTGAAAGTGTTGAAAAAACGCTGAACACAACTGCCTGGCCTTCGACGAGAACCCCCGCCGACCGCCCCTACGATCACCGCGATGAAGCCTTGATTTTGATATCGACGCCCGCCGGCAGACTCAACTTATTGAGCGCCTCGATTGTCTTCGCCGTCGCCTGCACGATGTCGATGACACGCTTGTGAGTGCGGATCTCGTACTGCTGACGAGCCTTCTTGTCGACGTGAGGACTCGAGAGGACCGTATATCGCTCGATCCGCGTCGGCAGCGGAATTGGCCCATGAACCTCGGAATTGGTGCGCTTGGCGGTATCAACGATCTCTGCAGCACTCTGATCGAGCACGCTGTGATCGTAGGCCTCCATGCGGATACGAATGATTTCTTGGGTCGGCCCTGCCACGGATTACTCCACTGATTCTGACTTATCGAACCGCGTTGCTTGCCATTGCCGCGCCACCCACCACGCCTGACCAACCGCGATGTTTTTGGCGTCGACAAGCCGCCCTATAAACAGCAGCCACGCCAACGACACCGTACACCGATTAAAACTCACTTCACCTGATCTCCACGACGCCCTCCAGCGTCCCGACCCGGCCCCTCCAGGGAGCATTGAGCCCCGGGGGTCCGGTGGAAACGATGCCGCCCCTCCGGATGATTCATGGTTGGAGGTGCAGGCTGCGACAGCCTTCGGCGGCCTGTGGTGGCCGCGGGCGTCGCTGTGGGATCGAAGAGGCAAATGTATGGATGGGGGACGACGCTGTCAACACGCCCCCTTCTCCGGGCCTCGGAAATCGGTATTTTGTCAGAATTTGAGCGATTCTGAAGGTATTTTTCCCAGCATGGCGATCATTCGGGGCGATGTTTCACACCCTTGGTGCGGGGCCAACGGTTCTTACGGGGGGACAGGTTTTCCCTATCGCTGCGATTGGTTGCCCCCGGGCAACGATTCGGACAGCCCTGCCAGGCCTTGCTCAGGGCGACAGCTTTGGATTCATCGGCTGCCGGGATACCCTGGCTTTCAGCCGCACCGGCGGCGGTGACCTTTTCCGGTCGTTCGTCCTCACCTCTTTTTTCTTCACCTCGGCCCCAAGCCGTCGCCCCAGCAGGGAAAGCCCCCCATGAAAGCGTTGCTTCTGACGTCACCCGGTGAGCTCATCTACACCGACGTCGACGCCCCCACGCCCGGCCCTGGGGAGGTTCGTGTGCGGATTGCCGCCTGCGGTATCTGCGGAAGTGACGTCCATGGCTTCACCGGTTCGACGGGGCGGCGCATCCCCCCCCTGGTGATGGGGCACGAGGCAGCCGGTACGGTCGACGCTGTGGGAGCAGGGGTCGATGACCTGGCGATCGGCACCCGGGTCGCGCTCGACTCGACCGTGTTCTGCGGGGAGTGCACCTCCTGTTTGGCGGGGCGGGAGAACCTCTGCACCGAGCGGCAGGTGCTTGGTGTCTCCTGCGGCCCTTACCGTCGATATGGCTGCTTTGCCGAGCAGGTGGTGGTGCCCCGTCGGGTGGCCTATCCGATCCCCGACAGCCTCGACTTCATCGCGGCGTCACTCCTCGAGCCCCTCACGATCGCCCTTCATGCCGTTCACCTCGCGGGCGTCGGCCCGGAGACCCGATCGGCGGTGGTCGTTGGCGCTGGCCCGATCGGCTTGGCCTGTGTCGCCTCGCTGCGGGCCTACGGCGTGCCGAGAATCGCCGCGATCGATCTCGACGAGGGGCGGCTCGGTCAGGCGCGTTCGCTCGGCGCGACCGAGACGATCGTCGCCGGGGAGGACGCCGGCGTGAGGGCGGCCCGCTTCGGAACGTCGACACCCGACACCGACGGCGCCGACGTCGTCTTCGAGGCGGTCGGGGCCACGGCGCCGGTGCGGACGGCGATCGAAGCCTGCACGCGGGGGGGCACGGTGGTGCTCGTCGGGAATGTTTCCCCGCAGATCGAGATGCCGCTGCAAATGGTCGTCACGCGGCAACTGCGGCTCCAGGGATCCTGTTCGTCGGCCGGGAGCTACCCGGAGGCGATCCGGTTGGTCG
>Ga0114978_10003315_pt1 | contig 13217 bp, 12 predicted proteins | sample S_140212_EF_Meta_FD_87027 | JGI IMG/M metagenome (GOLD analysis project Ga0114978, IMG submission 87027) | Freshwater microbial communities from Lake Simoncouche, Canada to study carbon cycling - S_140212_EF_MetaG | ecosystem: Environmental > Aquatic > Freshwater > Lake | place: Lake...
TCTACAATCTGAACTGGAAAGCGGGCTCGCCGCAGGAGCAGCACGAAATGGGTTTGCGATTCAAAAAAGAGTGGGATGTGAATCCCCCCGTTAATTGCGGAGGCTGCCACCGATGAAACACATTTTCCACCATCCGCCCATGCCGGAGAAGCCCACTATGTGGCGCAGCCTGGCCGAACTGGAGAAGAGTCCGGGTTTTGAAGAAACACTGATTCGGGAGTTCCCGCGCGGTGCGGATGTCTATCAGGACAGCGGCCTGTCGAAGCGGGACTTCATGAAGCTGATGGGTGCTTCCATGGCGCTCGCAGGTGTGGGACTGGCTGGTTGCCGGCGGCCCGAGTCCTATCTCGTTCCCTTCAACAAGGGTGTGGAGTGGGGGGTTCCTGGAAAATTCCTTTATTATGCGACGGCGATGCCGATCCGCGAGGGCGCGATGCCGCTGGTGGTGTCCACCGTGGACGGGCGTCCGACCAAGATCGAAGGCAATCCGCTGCATCCGTTCAGCAACGGCGGAACGGATAGTTTCACCCAGGCCAGCGTGCTTGATCTTTATGATCCGCATCGTTCAAAGGTCATCACGGAAAACGGCGCGGAAGTCGGAATAGATGTTTTTGAGAATTTCCTGAAAACCGTGGCGGCTTCCGGCGGTCCGGGGCTGGCCTTTCTGACCGAACGAAAAAACTCTCCCACGCGGGACCGTCTGCGGGTGGAACTTGAGGCAAAATATCCCGGCCTGATCTGGTGCGAATACGAGCCCCTGGGCGACAGCGAGACCGCCCAAGCGGTCGCGGCCTGCTTCGCTCCGGGAGTCCGGCTGGTGCCGAAATTCGAGCGGGCTGATATCGTGTTGGCGCTCGACAGCGATTTTGTCAGCAGCAGCGACAAGGGGGTGGGCTTCGCCGCAGGCTTCTTCCCGCGTCGCAACCCCGACCAGAAAGGCGCGCCCATGAACCGCCTCTACGTGGTCGAGAATCATTTTTCCGGTGCGGGCGGACTGGCCGATCACCGCTATCGGTGCAAGGCATCGCTGATCGGGGAATTCGCCCGTCAGCTTGCGCAAAAGATCGCCACCACGACGAACAACCCTGCTCTGGCTGCCCTGCTTGGAGCGGTGCCGGTGAGCAAGGCGGAATTTGACGATCGCTGGATCACCGAATGCGCCAACGATTTGCTCGCGAATCTCGGTCGCAGCATCGTCACGGTCGGATCGCTGCAACCTGCCTGGGTGCAGGCCCTGGTTTTTGCCATCAATGAGGCGCTGGGCAACCACGGCGCGACTATTCTGGGCGTTCATACGGGCGAAACCCCCGCCGCCTCCATCTCGGACCTCGCCACCGCCATCAAGGCAGGAACGGTGAAAACACTTTTCATTCTCGGCGGCAACCCGGCTTACAACGCGCCGGCCGATCTGGGTTTTTCCAAGCTGCTGCAGAACGTGCCGGCGGTGGTTCGTCTCGGTCTTTTTGAGGACGAAACCAGCACGCTTTCCCGCTGGCAGGTGCCCGCCGCGCATTACCTCGAATCGTGGGGAGACGTGCGCACGTATGATGGCATCTACACTGCGATTCAGCCCATGATTCTCCCGCTTTGGAATGGCGTGAGCGAATTGGAAATCCTCGCCCAACTGGCCGGACGACCCAAGCCGACGGGGCCGGAGTTGGTTCAGGAAACTTTCACAAAAACCTACGCCGGCGATGCCGCAAAATGGAATGCGTTGCTTCGCACCGGCTTCCAGGCCGACAGCGCACTCCCCGAGACGCCGCTGACCTTTAATGCCGCAGCGGCTGCTGTCGCTGCGAAAACCGCGACTCCGGTCAGCGGAGAATTGGAGCTTGTGTTCCTCTCCAGCTCCAGCGTGGACGACGGACGCTACGCCAACAATAGCTGGCTGCAGGAAACCCCGGATTTTGAAACGAAGGTCACGTGGGACAATGTCGCGCTGGTCAGTCCGGCCACGGCCAAGAGGCTGGGCATCAAAGTCAATAATTTCACCTGGACCGACAAGGCCGCTGATGCCCTTAACGGAATCGCCGGAAAGAATCTCGAGAACGAGGAGACCTTCGACATCGTTTCCGACATGATTGAGATCACGGCAGGCAAGGATTCCATTCTCGCCGCCGCGCTCGTCGCTCCGGGCACGCTGATGATTCGATTTCCCTGGCCCTTGGCTACGGACGCACCGGTGTTTCCGCGCTGATGGAAGGGGTTGGTTTTAATGCCTACCCGCTGCGCACAACGGCCGCTTTGCGTTTTCGGGATGGCGTCGCAATACGGATCACCGGAGACACCTATCCGCTGGCCCGCACGCAGGAGGCCCGCAGCATGCATGGCCGCGATCTTTTCCGCGAGGGCACGCTGGAACGCTACGAGGACGATCCGAAGTTTGCCGGGAAGATGGGAATGGATGGCCATATCCCGCCCAATATTTCGCTCTACACCCACCCCGAACTGACATCCAAGGAACAATGGGGCATGGCGGTGGATCTCAACACCTGCATGGGTTGCAATGCCTGCGTGGTGGCCTGCCAGGCGGAAAATAACGTGCCGGTGGTGGGCAAGGAACAGGTTCGCAAAAACCGCGATATGGCCTGGATCCGCATAGACCGCTATTTCGCGGGCGAGCCGGAAGATCCCGAGATGCTGGCGCAGCCCGTCATGTGTCAGCATTGTGAGAATGCGCCGTGCGAAACCGTCTGTCCGGTCAACGCCACCGTGCACAGCGAGGACGGCCTCAACCTCATGGCCTACAACCGGTGCATCGGCACCCGCTATTGCGCGAACAACTGTCCGTGGAAAGTGCGCCGGTTCAACTATTTCGATTACAACGCGCGCCCGACCACCGAACTGTATTGGGGCCCGCTGGCCAAGAAGGGCATGGCCGACAGCCTCAAGATGTCGAAAAATCCGAACGTCACCGTGCGCATGCGTGGTGTGATGGAAAAATGCACCTTCTGCATCCAGCGCATCGAGGAAGCCAAGATTTCCCGCCTCGTCGAGGCCGGTCCCACCGACAAAAACAAAGTGCCGGTGCGCGAATTCAAAGTGGCCTGCCAGCAGGCCTGCCCCAGTGATTCCCTTGTCTTCGGCAACATCAACGATCCGGAGAGCCGCGTCGCCCGCCTGCGCAACGGCGACCGCGGCTATGTGATGCTCAAGTATTTGAACACCGCACCGCGCGTGACCTATCTGGCCCGCATCAAAAATCCCAATCCCAAAATTCCCGGCGCGGACCAGGTCGGCCAAGCCAACGGCGCACCGCACGGCGCGGGACACGGCGAAGAGCCGGCGGAAGCCCATGGGGCTGAAGCCGCTCAGGGCAGGCCGGCCGGACACGATGAAAAAACGCATAGCGCCGAGGAGGTTCATCACTAATGGCTGACGCATCCGCCGCCCGCCCATCCGCTGATTTGACGCCCGACGAACAGGCTGTCATCCGTCCGCCCCTCGTGCTCAACCAGCGCAAGATGGGCTGGATCGCGAACTACGTCAGTTCCATCGTTGAGGACAAGACTCCGGTCTGGTGGTGGGCCTGCCTTGTCCCCTGCCTGCTTCTCACCGGCGTCCTCGGTTTTTGCATCGTCTATCTGATTTCCACCGGCGTCGGCGTGTGGGGAAACAACCACCCTGTCGGCTGGGCCTGGGATATTACGAATTTCGTGTTTTGGATCGGCATCGGCCACGCCGGCACGCTCATCTCGGCCATCCTTTTCCTCACCCGCCAGAAATGGCGCACCTCCATCAACCGCGCGGCTGAGGCCATGACGCTTTTTGCCGTGATTTGCGCGGCCATTTACCCGGGCCTGCACGTGGGCCGCGTCTGGATGGCGTGGTTCCTCGCTCCGGTGCCTAATGCCAATGGCATCTGGCAGAATTTTCGCAGTCCGCTGCTCTGGGACGTTTTTGCGGTTTCGACGTATTTCACCGTCTCGGTCTTGTTCTGGTACACCGGCTTGATTCCCGATCTCGCCACCCTGCGCGATCGCGCGAAGACCAAGATCAAAAAATTCTTCTACGGCACGCTTGCGCTCGGCTGGCGGGGAGGCAACCGCCAGTGGCGCCATTATGAAATGGCCTATCTGCTGCTCGCGGGTCTCTCCACTCCGCTGGTGCTCTCGGTTCACTCGGTCGTGTCCTTCGACTTTGCCACGTCGGTCATCCCCGGCTGGCACACCACGATTTTCCCTCCGTATTTTGTAGCGGGCGCGATTTTCGGCGGCTTCGCCATGGTGTTGACCATCATGATTCCAGCCTGCGCGATTTACAAACCGCTGCACGATCTGGTGACCGTTTCGCACGTGGACAAGATGTGCAAAGTTATCGTCTTTACCGGTTCGATCGTGGGTTACGCCTACATCATGGAGCTGTTCATGGCGTGGTATAGTGCCAACCCTTTCGAGAAGGCGGCCTTCTGGTATCGCGCATTTGGCCCGTTCTGGTGGGCGTATTGGAGCATGATGTTCTGCAATGTCATCGCGCCGCAGATTTTCTGGTTCAAATATTTCCGCACCCATCTGGTCTGGGTTTGGATCATCTGCCAGTTCCCCAATATGGGTATGTGGTATGAGCGCTTCGTCATCATTGCCACCACGCTGTCCCGCGACTTCACGCCGTCCGCCTGGGCGCAGTTCCATCCAACCTGGGTGGATATCTGGATGTTCATCGGCACCTTCGGGCTTTTCTTTACGCTCTTCCTGATCTTCATCCGGTTCCTGCCGATGATCTGTATGTTTGAAGTCAAGGCGGTCCTGCCGGAGGCCGATCCGCATCACGGGGAGAATCACGGATGAACATCGCAGGAGATCCCCAATCCAAAGCCTACGGGCTGGCCGCCGAATTCGACTCCGCCTCCCAGCTTTTCCACGCCGCTGAAAGGCTGCGGGATGCAGGCTATAAGAAATTTGACGTATTTTCTCCCTTTCCGATTCACGGGATGGACGATGCCATGGGCTTGAAACGCTCGCTCCTGGGCAAGATTATTTTTATCGGCGGCCTCACCGGGTTTCTCACCGCGGTCTGCCTGACCTTTATTCCCAGCTCGATTCTTTATCCGCTCATCGTCATGGGCAAGCCGACCAATCTTTACACCGTGCCGGCTTTTTTCCCGATCCTGTTTGAGTTGACCATCCTCCTCTCGGCCTTCACTGCGGTGTTCGGGATGTTCATCATGAACGGACTGCCCCGCCTGAACCACCCGATGTTCAACTGGGATCGTTTCCAGCGGGTGAGCGACGACAAGTTTTTCTGCGTGATCGAGGCGAAAGATCCGAAATTCACGGAGCGCGCGGCGAAGGATCTTCTGGAATCCCTCGGGGGGCAAAATATCACCAAGGTGCACGAGGACTGATGCCATGTTGAAATACTTTTTTGCCCTCTTTGCTTTTCTCGTGGTGGTCATCCTGGCTATGGCCGGATTCCGTGGCGCGAAATCCACCCGTCCACCAATCGAAATTTTCCCCGACATGGACCATCAGGACAAAGTAAAAGCGCAAACCGTGAGCGGATTTTTCGCCGATGGAAGCTCCGCGCGCCAACCGGTGGCGGGCAGCGTGCCGCTGGGTTTCGCCATGCCGCAGCACAAGGAGATTGCCGGGGCGGCCGGCCCGGGCATCCGTTCGTATAAAAACATCATTTTCTCCGGAACTCCCGACTATGCAGGCACGGGAAAAATGGGTGACAACTGGGGCACCGGCCTTCCCTTTACGGTCACTCCCGCCGTGCTGGAGCGCGGGCAGCAGCGTTTCGGCATTTCCTGCGCGATCTGCCACGGTGCCACCGGCGCGGGCAACGGCCTCGCCAAGAAGTTCGGCGTGAATACGGTGCAGAGCTTGATTCAGGAGCGCATCCGCATCATGTCCGACGGCGAAATCTTCAACACCATCACCAACGGAAAAAACACCATGCTGGGTTACGGAGATCGCATTCAGGTGCCGGATCGCTGGGCCATCATTGCCTACGTCCGGGCGTTGCAAAAATCACAAGGCGGGGCCACGCTTTCCGACGTGCCCGAATCCGAACGCGCCAAACTGGAGGCCCCTTAAGCATGAGCGACCATTCCCACGCCGAACCCCAGCCCGAGTTCTTCGACTACAAGCATATCGGAGGCCGTTTCCTTGGCCTTGTCGGTCTGGCGGTGGTGGCCTTTATCGCCGTTCTGGCCGGTGCCATCCTCAATCCGGGCCAATTCGCGTATTCCTATCTCTTTGCGTATTTCTTTTTCCTCACCATTTGCATGGGCGGACTTTTCTGGACGCTGGTGCATCACGCGGTCGATGCGGAATGGAGCGTGGTCGTCCGCCGGCAGACGGAAAACATCGCCAGCCTGCTCGTCATCATGGCCGTGCTCTTCATCCCGCTGGTTTTCGTCGCCCCGACGCTCTGGCAGTGGATGCAGGCGAAAAACGCCCACGATCCGCTCTTGCTCGAAAAAGCCGCCTACCTCAATAAACCGTTCTTCTGGTTCCGCGCGTTTTTCTATTTTGCATTTTTCATTCTGTGCGGCGGACTCTTGCGCGCCTTCTCCATCGCGCAGGACAAAGCCGGTTCCCCGCGTTACACTGTCTTGAACCGGCGGGTGACGTTTTCCAGCGCCCTGCTCTTTGCGGTCTGCCTCACCTTTGCCGCGGTGGATTGGCTGATGGGTCTGGATTACCATTGGTTCTCCACCATGTGGGGGGTTTACATTTTTGCCGGCACGGCGCTCAGTTCCATGTGCGTGCTGGTTCTCATTATCACGGCACTGCGCGGCGCGGGGTATTTGCAGAATGTCGTCACGATGGAGCACTACCACATCATGGGTAAACTGATGATGGCCTTCACCATTTTCTGGGCCTACATCGGGTTCAGCCAATACATGCTCATTTGGTACGCGAACATTCCGGAGGAGACGGTTTATTTTCTGCGGCGCAACACCGGCACGTGGTGGTATGGCAGCCAGTTCATGGTCGTGGGCCATTTCTTCGTGCCCTTCCTGTTTCTGCTTTTCCAACGGGGAAAAAAGACCCCGTTGTTCCTGTGCGGCATGGCCTGCTGGATTCTCCTCATGCACATGCTCGACATGTACATCATCGTGATGCCGGCCTATCATCCGGCGGGGTTTGATCTGTCTTCCTTTTTGATGGATATCCCGTGCTTGATCGCCATCGGTTGCACCCTGGCGGCGGTGTTTCTCAAACGTCTCGGCGAATCCGCTCTGTATCCGTCGCGTGATCCGCGTCTCCGCCAATCCATCGCATTGAAGAACTGATGCAAACGCCCGATTCCCATAAGTCTTCGTTCTGGCCGGTGCTTCTCGGAGGCATTGCTCTGGTGCTGATTTTTGCCTTTGCCGTGAAAATTCTCATGGCCTCAACCCCGGCCCTGCCGGAAGAAGGTGCCGCCCGCGCCGTCGAGCGCGCCAAGGCCCGCGTGGACCTGGAGGCCGAGAACAAAATGAAGCTCGAAACCTATGGCTGGACGGACAAAGCCAAGGGTGCTGTGCAGATCCCGATTACGCAGGCCATGGAGTTGACCGTAGCGGCTTCTCAAGGCCGGCAACCACAGCCCGCCGGTCCGGTTGCGACTCCGGTTCCGGTCGCCGCCCCTGAGCCCCCATCTTCCCCCACCACACCATGACCGCCTCCGCTCAACCACCCATTCCTGAAAAAGTGGATGCGTCCCTGCGTCTGCCGGTTCTTATCTTTTTCGGCTGGGCCGCCTGCTGGCTGGTGCTGGGGACATTCCTCTGCGCGGTTGCCGGACTCAAGCTGGTCTGGCCCGGATTCCTAGACGGTCCGGCTTTTCTGACGTATGGACGCATTGCTCCTGCGGCGGTGAATGCTCTGGTCTATGGCTGGGCTTCCTCGGCCGGATTCGGTATTGTGCTCTGGTTGCTGGCCCGCCTGGGTCGCACGCCTCTGAGCTATGCCGTCCTTCCGGTTGCGGCGGCGATTTTCTGGAATCTGGGTGTGTTTCTCGGCGTGTTAGCCATCCTGGCCGGTTACAGCCGCTCGGTGTTTCTCTTGGAGTTCCCCGGATTTGTCAGCGCGATTCTTTTCGTTGCCTACCTCTTTATTGCGGTGTGGGGTATTTTTCTTTTCCATCGGCGTGCGCCCGGCAGTGTTTTCGTTTCCGCCTGGTATTTGCTGGCTGCGCTGCTCTGGTTTCCCTGGCTTTATTTTACCGGGAACGCCTTGCTGGTCTGGGGGCATCCCGTTTCCGGCTCAGCCCAGGCGCCAATCGCCTCATGGTTTGCCAGCGGCATTATCAGTCTCTGGCTGGCGCCGGTGGCGTTGGCTGGGGCGTTTTACCTGATCCCGCAAATTCTCGGACGCCGTCTCGTTTCCTACAACCTCAGCCTGTTGGGCTTTTGGTCGTTTGCGCTCTTCGCGGCCTGGACCGGTATGGCGCAGTTGATCGGTGGACCGGTCCCCGCGTGGATGGTCAGCACCGGGGTGGTGGCGAGCATTTTGTTGTTCATTCCGGTGCTGGTGACTTCCATCAATCTTTTGGGCAGTATGCGCGGATCGTTCGGCGCGTTAAATTGGAGTCCTTCCTTGCTCTTCACGGTGGCGGGCGCGGGGTCGTTCCTTCTGGTCTATATTGAGGGCGCGCTTCTGGCTCTTCCCGGGGTCAATGCGGTTTTTAATTTCTCCGATGTGCTGCTTGGGCAGGGTGCTCTGGTTCTCTTTGGTTTTGTCAGCATGTCGTTCTTCGGGGCGATTTATTACATTGTGCCGCGTTTGACCGGACAGGCTTGGCCTTGCGATTGTTTGATCCGCTGGCACTTCTGGCTCTTCACCATTGCGGTGGGAGTGGGGTTCCTGTGTTTGACGTTTGGGGGAATTGCCCAAGGATTTGCTCTGAGTGATCCCGGGGTAGAATTCGCCTCTTCGGTGGCTTTTGCCACCCCGTTCCGGTTCATGGGCGCCCTTTGTGCGATTGCTCTTCTGGTTGGCAGCAAATGCTTTGCCGGTTTGTTTTTCCGCAGCGTGCTCAGTATTTTTGAACCTTCCGCCAAACCCTCCGCTCCAGGCGTGATCGTATGAACAGGATGCCGCTGTTAATTTTCGGAGTGTTCCTGACCTTTGCCGCAGCTTGGCTTGGTCTGGTGGCTTATCCGTATCTGACTCTGGGCCGGCTTCAGCCTGTGACCGATGAGAGCTCCGGCGATGTGAGCCCTCCGCCTCTGTCCGGCCTGGCGGTTGCGGGCCAAAAAATCTATGCCGCCAATGGATGCGTCTCTTGCCACAGCCAGCAAGTGCGTCCGGCGTATCTGACCTCTGACATCGCGAAAAAACTCGGACCACGGCGCACGGTCGCCCGCGATTATCTGCGCGATCAACCGGCCTTCACCGGCTCTTTGCGCATTGGACAGGATCTGGCCAACTACGGCCTGCGTGCCCCGGCCCTGAGCGACATCCACCGCCATCTTTACGATGCGCAGGCGGTTGTTCCCGGATCAATCATGCCATCCTACCGGTTCCTCTACACCATGCGGAAAATCTCCGGTCAGCCGTCGAACGAGGCCCTGACCGGCCTGAGCGGGCCGCACGCTCCCGCCCCCGGCTTTGAAGTGGTTCCCTCCGAGGATGCCGATGGGCTTGCCGCCTATCTTCTCTCGCTCAAACGCGATTACGCCCTCCCCGAAGCCCCGCAGGAAATCACCGAGTAACCGTGAGCACGCCAAACTCCCAACAACCGCCGGAAGAAGGATTCCGCGAATCGCAACGCGCCAGTCAGGCGGACGTGACCGAACTTCACGCCGCTCCCGAACGCGAACACGTCAGTCTCTGGCTCATCGTCCTCATCATGGGGCTGATGTTTTTTGGCGGCATGTTCCTGTGGGCCAACAGCGGCGGATTCCAGTCCGATATTTACAACACCGACAAAATTTCCTGGTCCGGAGCCGGGGCCGGCGGTCCGGCGGCCGCGCCCGATCCCATGGTCGTCGGCAAGCGGGTTTTCACCCAAAATTGCGCGGTTTGCCATCAGGCTTCCGGGCTCGGCGTGGCCGGGCAGTTTCCGCCGTTGGTTGGTAGCGAGTGGCCGCTCTCCGTGGGCTGGCATGGCGACAACCATCTGGTGGAAATTGTTCTCAATGGTCTGCAGGGTGTGGTGACGGTCAAGGGACAGCCTTATAACAACGCAATGGCCCCTTGGGGCACGGTGCTCAAGGATGACCAAATCGCAGCCGTCCTCACCTACGTCCGCAACGAGTGGGGCAACAAGGCCCCGCCGATTCCCAAGGAATTCGTGGCGAAAATCCGCGAGCAAACCAAGGGCCGCACCGATCCCTGGACGCAAAAAGAGCTGCAAGCCATCGGCCGCGAACTTGTGGGCGAGGCGGTTGCGGCACCCGCTCCGGAAACCCCGGCCCCTGCCCCCGCCGCCAAGCCCGGAGCATAATTATGAAATTTTTTCTGCGACTTTTTCCGGTTTTTGCCCTGGGCCTCTCCCCTGGCGTGGCGGCGGAACATAACCTTTATTGGGCTCCTCCCAACGTCACGGTCGGCGGAGAAAAAATCGACGCGATTCTCAATTTTATCTTCTGGCTCACGCTGGCGGTTTTTTTCATCACCCAGGCCGTTTACATCACCTATCTGGTGAAATACCGCCGCAAGCCCGGGGTGAAAGCGCACTACAGCCACGGCAATAATTTTTTGGAGATCATCTGGACGACGATTCCGGTGCTGATTTTTCTCGGCTTGGCGATTTACAGCAACCGCGTCTGGGATGATCTGCACCGCAATCCTCCCGCAACCGCGCTTCAGGTCAATGTCTCCAGTTACCAATTCGGATGGGACTTCCGCTATCCCGGCGCCGATGGAAAACTGGGCAACGTTGAGGTTAAAACCATCACTCCCGAAAACAAGTTTGGCGTCAATAGCGCTGATCCGGCGGCGGCCGACGATTTCACCTCGACCGAGCTGGTCATCCCGGCCCGCCGCGCCGTTCAGATCATCTTGAACTCCCGCGATGTCATTCATTCCTTTTATGTTCCCGGCTTCCGTCTTTACCAGGATGCCGTGCCCGGCCGGACTATCTCCTGGGTCTGGTTTGAGGTCAAAGGCCCCGTCAATCTTCAACTGGCGTGCAGCCAGCTTTGTGGCACGGGCCATTACAACATGAAGGCGCCCATCCGCGTCCTCGCGCAGGAAGATTACGAAAAGTGGTATGCCGGCAAGGTCAAGGCCGCAGCCCAGGCCCGCGCCACGGAGAACACGGATTCCCGGCAGACCGCCGCCAATTAGAAACGAACTGTACTACCATGAGCGCTATCACCGCAGACCCACACGTTTCCACAGAGCAGGCCCATCATCCGGAAGTGAGCTTCTTTCGGAAGTATCTCTGGACTTACGATCACAAAATGATCGGCATCCAGTATCTGTGGACGGCTCTGTTTTTTCTTTTTGTCGGCGGCGGTCTCGCCCTGCTGGTGCGTTATCAACTGGCCTGGCCGAACACGCCTGTGCCCATCATCGGCCATTTTCTGCCCAAGACCATTGCCTCCGATGGAGCCATTATTCCAGGCGGCTACAACATGCTTGTCACCATGCATGCCACGCTCATGGTGTTTTTTGTGGTCATGCCGCTGTTGATCGGCACGTTTGGAAATTTTCTCATTCCGCTCCAGATCGGTGCGGGGGACATGGCATTTCCGCTGTTGAACGAGTTGAGCTATTGGCTTTATGTCGTTTCCGGCTTCATCATTCTGGCCGCGTTTTTTGTTCCGGGCGGTGCGCCGGGCACGGGCTGGACGGCTTATGCGCCGCTCAGTGCCGACGCCAGGTATAACGGCACGCCCATGGGGCAGAGTCTTTGGGGGATTGCGATTTTTATTAATGGTCTGTCCTCCATCGCGGGTGCGACCAACTACATCACCACCATCGTCAATATGCGGGCGCCCGGCATGACCATGTTCCGCATGCCGCTCACGGTCTGGTCGCTCTTCATCACCGCCATCCTGCTTGTGCTGGCCGTGCCGGTGCTGTCCGCCGCCGCCGCCATGTTGTTTTGCGATCTTAACGTTGGCACCAGCTTCTTCAAACCGGCGGGCGGGGGTCAACCGCTGCTCTGGCAACATCTCTTTTGGTTTTTTGGACACCCCGAAGTGTACATTCTGATTCTGCCCGCCATGGGTTTGGTTTCGGATATCATCGCGGTCTTTGCCCGCAAGCCCATTTTTGGCTACAAGGCGATGGTCTATGCCATGATCGCCATTGGTTTCCTTGGTTTTGTGGTATGGGGCCATCACATGTTTGTCAGTGGCATGAACCTGACCTTGAGCGCGGCCTTTTCGGTTTCGACCATGTTCATCGCTGTGCCGTCTGCCATTAAGACCTTCAATTGGATGGGCACGGTCTGGCGTGGCTCGATTGAGTTCACCACCGCGATGTGCTTTGCCTTGGCCTTCGTGACCATGTTTGTCATCGGCGGATTGAGCGGCATCTTCATGGCTTCGACCCCGGTGGATCTTTTCATCCATCACACCTATTTCATCGTCGCGCATTTCCATTACGTCATCTTCGGCGGCAGCATTCTGGCCATCTTCGGAGCGCTCTATTTCTGGTTCCCGAAAATGTTCGGCTGCATGCTCAATGAAACACTGGGCAAGGTGCATTTCTTCCTCACTTTTATCTTCTTCAATATGGCGTTTTTCCCCATGCACAACCTCGGTCTGGCCGGCATGATGCGCCGCATAGCCGACCCGCCCATATACGACCATCTCAAGCAGGTGCAGCCGCTCAATCAGCTTTCCACCATCGGTGCGATCGGCCTGGGTTTCACGACCTTCCTCTTCATCTACAATATCATCATCACCCTGCGGAACCGCAAGAACGCCCCGGCTCCGAACAATCCCTGGCATGCCAACACGCTGGAATGGACGGTCGCTTCGCCTCCCGGTCACGGCAACTTCCCGGTCACGCCGGTCGTTTATCACGGCCCTTACGAATACAGTGTGCCCGGACTCGACAAGGATTACCTCCCGCAGACCGAGCCGGCCCCGGCCCACGTAAAGCTCGAGGCGCATTGATTCGCTGACGGGGCAATGAAAAATCCTCAGATTGTTAAAGTGTGAAAAGCGTGTAGTTTTTTGATATGAGGGCAGCCTTGATCGAATTGCGTAGAGAAACCAGTCGGGTTCTTCGTCCGGTCATTCATGCAGCCAAAACAGTGACGCTTACCGAGCACGGTGAGGACGTGGCGGAGATCACTCCGAAGCATCAGGTGGATCGCAA
>Ga0114978_10003318_pt1 | contig 13206 bp, 5 predicted proteins | sample S_140212_EF_Meta_FD_87027 | JGI IMG/M metagenome (GOLD analysis project Ga0114978, IMG submission 87027) | Freshwater microbial communities from Lake Simoncouche, Canada to study carbon cycling - S_140212_EF_MetaG | ecosystem: Environmental > Aquatic > Freshwater > Lake | place: Lake...
ACCCGTCCCTGCAAAACCAGTCAACCCACCTGTCTCTATTCCCGAAGTCGTTAAGCCTAAACCAATACCACTTCCTAAAAAGCCTAATGATCCACCGGTTTCTATCCCAGAAGTTGTTAAGCCAGCACCTACACCCGTTCCTCTTCGCAGGCCAATAGTTTCAGATAAAAAACCACTCCCCCCAACAGGAGCGACCAAAGCACCAATTCAAGAACCGCCCCCCCGGTATACTACTTTCGTTGATAGCAACAACCGAAGAAACATCCCTAATAATCAGAATTATTATCATCAACAAACGGTCAGAGATTTTTATGAGCACACAAGAAAATACCCTCAGCCCATTTCTAGGAACCAAGGCAATACCAACAACTTCAACACCTACTCATGGGTAAATAACAACCGATATTTTCGGGGATACAATTACAGAAATTACACCTACATCACTTGCTACGATCGATTCAACAACCGATTTTCAATAATCGCTGTGCCTGTTGAAAGCATGAGTTACCCAATAGTAACCCAACCCTACCCCGTGAATTACTACCAAGCATTCGATACAACAGGGTTTCTAAGCCCCATCCTAATGCTGTTAAGAATCACTCAGGGAAATTACATCTGGTAAATGATGCGCTCACTCTAGAACAATTAATAGGCGAGTCCTATTCAGCAAGGGATACACAAATAAGCTCTGCATCATTGCGCCAATAAATGCACTTGTTTGCGAATGCAGGATGTGACCAAAGAACATCACGATTGAAAGCTGCATTGGTAGGTTTTAGAAGATTAGCCCTGCTGATTTCTTCATAACCTTTGGGAGAAACCTTGGCGCAAATCAAATCCCCTGTCTCGGAAGCAAGATAAAAATGATCGTCATTTTTAACTAAAAACGCAGTGCCGTGAGTTGTTCGCTTACCGGTGGTAGGCTTGAAATCAGTCCAAAGCCTTTCGCCTGAAAGCATCTTGAAAGCACCAAGCCAACCTTGATGGCAATCCGTTCCATAAACAACGCCATTTTCTGCAAAAGGCGTACTGTTACAGGGGTAAAGAGCAGATTCACGGGTACCCTGCCAGAGTATGGAGGCACCAGGTTTATCAGAAGAAAGTTTGAACCCAGCTCCAATGCTGCCAATACCCCCTGCATAAAGCAAGTCGCCATCTTTGACCGGGGCAGAAACCGACATTCCATAACTGGGCTTCAAAGGAAGCGACCAGAAAACCTTACCGGAAACAAGATCAAGGCTGTTAAGTTTGTCTGCATCCCAGATTAAAAGTTGATCAACGCCCGCAGCATTGATCAGGGTGGGTGGGCAGTAACCAGATTCAGATGCGGACAGTGCTTTCCAAACTTCTTTGCCTGTATCTTTATTAAAAGCGACAGCAACACTACCTTCGCCACCAACTAGGCAATAAACCAAATCACCTTTAATTAATGGATGGCCACAAAAGCCCCAAAGAGGGGTTGGCGCGTTATAATCTTTTTTGAAATCTTTAGTCCAAAGAGCCTTGCCTGTATTAACATCTAAACAGAAGAAATTGCCCTCTGCGCCCAAGCCATACACTTTGCCATCAACAACCGAAGGGGTCACCCGTGGGCCGGATGCATAAGAGATTTTATAAACAACAGGGTATTCATATTTCCAAAGAAGATCACCGGATTTGGCATCAAAACAAAGAAGCCTTTCATTGCCTGAGCGTTCATCACGCTTGTTGAAATCGTTGGTGCTATCACCTGATTTAACAACAAAGTCTGGGACAAAAACTTTATTGCCTGCAACAGCAGGGCCAGAAAACCCGCCCGATACCTTGCTCTTCCAAAGCACTTTCGGCCCATCTTTGGGAAACTGCCTGATGATACCTTTTTCATTCCAAACAGAGTTTCTTGTCGGCCCAAGCCACTGGGGCCATTCTTCTGCCTTTAAAAAAGAAGCGCCAAAGCAAACAAAAATTACAAGGCAAATTAGCAAGCGAGTCTTCATGGCTCAATCCTTCTGAATGATGATTATGAACTTTCACATCATGAAGGATTGAGGTTGAAGAATCAAGAAAAAAGGAAATTGAAATTATCCAACAAAGGCGCCACCAGTAAAACCAACAGGGAAAGCAAAGAAATCATCAATCGCACCAAAAAGGTGGTCAAAGACTCTGATTTCTGAAGGAGCATTAGTGTAAGGTGCTGTAACAACATCAAGGGTTCCATTTCCATTAACATCAACAGCGCCAACAGTTACACCACCAGAGAATTCCACAGGGTAGGCAAAGAAAGAATCGAGAGTTGCAGTTCCAAAGGAATTATAAACTTTAACATGAGGTCCGAAGCCCGTTCCCGCAGAAACCATGATATCCGCAGAACCATTGTTATCAAAATCACCCGAAGCAACAAAAATACCTCTGGTAACACCCGGATCAAAAGCAAAGAAATTAGCTAACGCAACTTGTTGACCTGCGATAAGGGCCTGACCACTAAGCCCTAAAACATGAGGTCCGCCCCCTGCACCTGCACCCGTGATTACATCAGAATAACCATCGGCATTAAGATCACCAGAAGCAACCGATATACCACCAGTAAAAGCAGTGCTATAGGCAAAATAACTTGCAATAATCGAGTTATCCAAGCCACTAAAAACTTGAACATGTGGCCCGCCCCCTGCCCCTGCGCCTGTGATGATATCGGCATAGCCATCGCCATTTACATCGCCACACGCGACAAAAATACCACTGGAGAACTGCGGAGCGTAGGCAAAGAAATTGCGGATTTCAGAATAGTCAACGCCGCTATAAACTTTAACATTTGGGCCGCCACCCGGGCCTGATGCAACGACGATATCTTCAAAACCATCTGCATTGATATCGCCACCCGCAACACGAACTCCACCACGAAACGCGGTGTCGAATGCAAAAAAGCTGACCTGAGTATTAGCAATCTTATCGTAAACATTAACTTGAGGCCCGCCTCCTGCGTTAGCTCCCACGATGATGAGATAATTAGAAGCCCCAACTGATTGAACGAGGCTAGAAGTTGCAGTGGAATAAAAGAAGGTGTTGGAAACATCTGGAGCGCCCAAGTATTGGGCAGTGATATTCCTCCTACCCCCAGGCAAATTGCTGGTTTGAAAAGATGCCACCCCGTTGACCAAGGGAATCTCACCACTAATGGCAACACCATTGTCGAGGAAAACCACATTCCCGATGGGGACTCCATCAGCAGGATTGACCGATTCAACCGTGGTGGTGAAGGTGATAGGAGAAAACCTGCTGGCAGGATTTTGGGAAGAAACAATCTGGGATGAAGTGGCATGCGTGGTAAGAATAGACTGTGAATACGCTGTTGAAAAAGAGGAAGCCAAGAAGTTGGAATCCCCTATGAATTGAGCCCGAATGAGATGCGTCCCAGTCGTAGAGAACGATGTTGTATAAGTTGCAACCCTTGCCCCAGTAGCAACAATTGTTGAAGCGGTATTAATGGTTTGTAATGGTTGAAGAACACCATCAATATCAAATAAGACCTGCCCTGTGGCAGACCCACCTGAAAACTGCGGAGTTACCACTGCAGTAAATGTCAAAGGCAAATCAGTTCCATAAACAGCCGCTGGGCTTGAAACCGTAACCGAAGTTGATGCCCTAGTAACAGAATGAACAATCGGGGTGGTGGAATTACTGGAAGCAATAACCCCCACGCCAGTATAAGAGGCAGTAATAACATGTGGCGAATTCGCAACGCTTAAAGTTGAAACATTGACACTTGCACTTCCACCTACAACAGCAACCGAAGAACCAAGAGCAGTGCCGTTATCAAAGAATTGAACGGTTCCTGCTGATATTGGGCCACCTAAACCATTTACCGATGCGGTGTAGGTTATGGCTTGGCCATAGATCGAAGCGTTGTCAACATCCGAAGAAGAAATCGTGGTGGTGGTAACAACACCCACAGCAGTCAAAGTAACATCATTACCATCGCCACCCACATAGGAAATCCTGTAGGAAAAGTTATTGGAGGTAACAAGTGCACCTTCAGCAAGACCCGAGAAAGTACCTACAACAGCATCAGCGCCATCGTTATTGATAATGGTGTATTTGGTACCGATAACATTAGGGGAAAAGTTAAGGGAAAGATCAAGCACGGGGCTACCAGAAAGAGAAACATTCCCTTGAACTTTAAACTGATCGTAGTCTGAACCAGCTACGGGGGAAGATGCGCCCAATCCGTTCAAATCGATGGTAAGAATCGCTGCATTACTTCGAATATTTAAAGAGCCAGTAGATAGAACCGAGGTAGCTTTAGTTGCAAGCCCTGGTGCCAAAAAGGCTGTTTGACCTGAATTGACTGTAAGAGAACCTGTTTTGCCAGACCCCATGAGTGTGGAAGCATTTTGAACAGTTACCGGAACATTGTCCGATCCAATCTGAATCAGGGTTCCACCATTAACAACCGATGCTGCTTGCGAATTATTCGAACCAGTAATTAAAAGAGTGCCCGCACCTTCTTTGCGAAGAGTGGTTGAACCACCATCGATTTTCCCGGAAACAGCAAGTGTACCTTGATCAACACCAATACCAGCACTAAGCGAAGTGCCAGCCAGGGTAATGTTTCCGGCCCAAGAGTTATTACCAGAGACACTACGAAGTGCGCCCTGATTACCAACGCCATTACCATCAAGGTTTAGGGTTCTGTTTGAGATTGCAATATTACCCTGTAAAGCAAGCGTGGCAGGGCCAGAAGCACCAGAGGTGGAGACAGTAATTGCACCAGCAGGAGAAGAGCCAAGCGAGTTAGAATTCTGCAAAAGCAATGTGCCTTCTTGCACCGAGACAGGAAGAGTAAGTGTGGTGGGGCCGTTAATTTTAACCGTGCCCGCCCCTATTTTAATCAACTGCGAATTCAAATTTGTTGCGTTCGCAGACTGAGTGATGTTACCTAATATCTGCAACTCGCTGCCTGCAGCAGCCCCAAAAGAAGAAGTTTGATCGATGGTAATAGCACCTGACCAAGAATTTACACCGGTGCTTTGTAAGCCGCCCAGACCAGTAAAACCGGTACTTCCTACCGTGATATTATTTGTAAAATTAAGGCCAGTGCCTTCAATCTGAAGAGATCCCGCACCAGAAAGCCCAGGAGGCGAGGCCGAGGTCTGAGTAACAGTAATTGAACTGGCATTCACAATAGAATCACTATTGGTGAGTTTCAAATTCCCTGAACTTACCAAAACTTTTCCCAGCAAATCAAAATTCGATGCGGACAATGTTAAGGTGTTCGATCCCCTTTTTTCCAAAGTATCTCTAGCAGAAAGCGATAGATCACCAGATATTTTTAGCGTCCCCCCAGGTGTACCGCCTATTGAAGCATCATCCTGAATAACCACATTGCCCTGCCATTCCGCGGAGTTTGGATTACTCGAAGGAGATATAATCTGAAAAGCCCCAAGCCCTTCTAATCTTTGCGAATTAGTAAAAGGGATGCCGGGGCTTTGATCAGGCCCACTCCCACCTTGAATCACCAACTGGTAACCTGCACCAAAAACATACGACTGACCACCTATATTTGAATCACCAATCGTGAAAGCACCAAACTGGGGCGTAGGATTACTAGGGTCAAGAAGGTTCGCAGGAACTTGGCTGATAACAATTTGTTTTAAAGAAGAACTTTGTGGCGGAATACCCAAGGATGCATCGTTTTGAACATTTAAAAACCCATTAAATATAGTTACATCACCAGTAAATGTATTCGCATGTGTAAGCTTTACAGTGCCCAATCCCCACTTTCTTAACCCAGCAGAACCCCCAATTGCTCCATTAATTTCCATCGTGCTTCCAAACTGCTGGCCAACACTTGCGTCACCATTGGGATTAAGAGCACCAGTGGTCTGGATAGCAGAAGGATTTGCAACCAAAGTAACCGTGCCATTCCACTGATTTGGAACTGCTGAAGAAGCAGTCATGCCATCCAAAGAACCTTGGGGAATTCCAATATTGATTCCCGGCGTCCCAAGAGTTGGAACAAAACCATCTCCGCCAAAAAGAATTAAATTGCGATTAGCAATTTGCGCCCCGCCATTGTAAAGATTCCCGATTGCATTTTGTGAATAGTCGGAGGAACTCAAGCGCAAGGTGCCGCCATTGATTTCGACATTGGCATTAACCCCAGAACTACCCAACCCTTGATCGTTGGAAACAACCAGAATACCATTTTCAACCGAAGTAACACCTTGGTAGGAATTCTTGCCATCGAATACAAGAACACCAGAACCGCGCTTGATTATTTTATTATTATTTAAATCGGAAATGCTGGTGTAGTTAGCTTCAATTTCGCCATTAATACGATTCGAAAAAACCAGCCAAGATCCTTCATTAGCAACATTAAAAACAAAGTCGGAATTATTCTGCCCTATTTTAACAGGCATATAAAACCAGTTGGCATTCGTATTATTTGGGAATAATGACGATGAACCTGAATAAACTGCATTGATTTGAGTTTGAACATTCAACGGATTAGCAGAGGCACCTCCGGTTGGATAAAACCCAAGAGCGGGCCCCGGAGAAGTGGTGGGTGTTACAGGACCAAATTGAGGATAATCCCTTGCAAAGATATAATACCCAGACCCAAAAAGATCAATGTTATTAACAAAATCGAGCGACTGCACACCACCGGGAAGGTAAGGCGCCATTTTACCATTTGAATCAAGGGAAAGATCGTTGATAACATTAACAGATATCGGGATGGGTAAGGTACCGCCATTAGGATCTGGTCGAGAAAGATTTCCAAATACACCCGCAAAAGGTGTTGCCAGAACTGAAGGAGTATTTACAAGGTTAGGGAAAAGTAGACTATCGCCATTTTGAGGTAATCCAGGTTGCCCACTTGAAGGGTTCCAGTTGCTAGCCAAAGTATTGAGAAACGAGCTAAATGTTGGATCTCCAAAAACTGGCGGAACATTGGTACCGTTGGGGATTGCACTGCCATCCCATACGCGAGTTGCACACTCCAATCTTTCCTCAAGCAATTCCAAAAAAGGAGAAGTAGACTTCCGATTTTTTCTAACACCACCAACATTGAAAAGACTTTTGAAATTAAAAGCCATGGAATCAGCCTCCCAAGAGGTAAATGGGTTTACGACTATCTTGCAACCACAAAAGCGGAAGCAATAAAATTTATTAGCCCTGAGGTTGGAAGTAAAAATCAGGAGCGCTGGAATGTCTGACGAAACTATTATTGTCAACTAACAAGTAATTTAAAAACTTCCTTAAAAATGAGTGATTGGTGAGATTTGTTTCGGCTTCGGCTATAATAAAATTAAGATCTGATTAATTTTTAACCCTGAAGATTAAGATCTGATTAATTTTAACCCAAAAGAGATTGCACAATTGAAACTGTACCACGAACCATTTTTCAAATACGCTTTTTCAGAACAGCGAAAAATCAAAAAAATACACCTCCCAGAATTGAAAGCCCATACCAACATTATCATTTGCAAAAACCCAGTCCCCTCTAAAAACAAAGATGATATTCTGTTCATGGGTACAACCAATGCCGATTGCTGGATGATTTTTTCCCATTCCTTGATAGTAATGCCAGGAGATATCTTTTACGCGATTGAACAGAAACCTAATGATTAACCCATCATCACAATCTTTTCTTGTTGCAAGTATTTACAGCAAAATACGCGTAAGCACTTTTATAAAAAAAACAAATGTGCTTTGCACGATGCTGGATTACCTTAGAAGCGATTTAGAAAACCATAGGGCCAAAATAGTAAGCCCAAACTTAACCCAAATCAACCAATCCCAATTACGCCTTAACTTCTAAATTCCATGAAGGCAAACAATCAATGACTAAAAATATTGTCGAGTTTTGTTCTGAGTTCCCCTTCTCATCAAAAGAAGTTTTTGACTGGCATAAAAACGAATCTGCGTTCCAAAGGCTTTCACCGCCCTGGGATGAAGTTCGAATCATAGAGCGAAGCAAGGGTATCGAAAAAGGCGCAAGGACTATCATTGATGTCAGAATCTGGCCCATTTGGAAACGATGGATTGCTGAACATACGGATTACACGGAAGGCAGATCTTTCACCGACATCCAGATTACAGGCCCATTTGCATTTTGGCAGCATGAACACCGCGTTTCACCCCTGACCCCTAACACCTCCACTCTCACCGACCACATCGAATACAAACTACCCATGGGAATCCTTGGGGAGATTTTTGGTGGCTCTATGATCAAACAAAAACTTAAAAAGATGTTCCGCTATCGCCATGCGATAATGCGCGCAGACCTCGAAGATTCCATTCTTGCAAAAGAAAGCCCGATAAAAAAAGTGGTGGTAATCGGTGCATCAGGATTCGTTGGAACCAATCTATGCGCCTATCTTGATTCAATAGGACTTGCAGTAAAAAAAGTGGGCAGGAAAAAGGATAGCAGCGAGAATAGTGCATCGTGGGATCCGAATCGAGGAGATCCCGATCCTGAAATTTTTGAAAACGCAGACGCTGTAATTCATTTGGCAGGCGAAAGCATCGCAGAGGGACTTTGGACAAAGGCCAAAAAAAAGCGCATTCGCGACAGTAGGGTTCTTAGCACAGCTTCATTAAGCAAAATTCTTTCTGGTTTGAAGAATCCGCCCAAAGTTTTGCTCTGCGCCTCGGGAACAGGAATCTATGGCGACAGGAAAGATGAACTCCTTGATGAAAACTCTGCCCATGGCGAAGGCTTCCTCACCGAAGTTGCTGAAGAATGGGAACGCGCAACCGAAAGCGCAACAAAATCAGGAATCAGAGTTGTCAACATGCGCTTTGGTATTGTTTTAAGCCCAGCAGGTGGAGCATTAAAAGAATTATTAATCCCATTTAAAATGCGCATGGGTGCATACTGGGGAAAAGCCTCTTCTGCTTACATGAGTTGGATTGCAATGGATGATTTATTGGGTGCAATTCGATTTTGCATGCAAAACGAAAAAGTGTATGGGCCCGTTAACTTTGTCGCTCCCAACCCCGTGACAAATTACGAATTTATAACTAACCTCGAAAAAGTTTTTAATCAAAAAACCTTCCTACCAGTACCATCTTCTCTTTTAAAATTATTCATGGGCCAGAAAGCGCAAGATTTGTTGCTAAGTAGTACAAGAGTTCATCCAAAAAAACTATTGGATCATTATTTCGCGTTCCGTTATCCAACAATTGAAGATGCGCTTAGGCACCTCACCGGTAATGCAGCCAAATAGCATTAAAAGTTGAATAAAAAATTTATTAAACATGAGTAAACAAATTAAGTTTAGATTCAACTACCGAAGTTTACAAAAAAACAACAACTTCAAGAACTTTAACAACTTTTAGCTTTACCTTGTAAATCCGATTGCTACCATAGTTTTTCCTGCCATGAAATGGGTGTCCCTTCCATGCGTGTGTTTTGAAATTCACAAATCGAGATGATGAGAAATGAGCCAGAATAATCAAGTTGATTTTGCAGCCTTGGAACGCTTTGGTGCCAAATGCACAACCCTTCGCAAAGAAGTTGCCAAGATCGTTGTTGGGCAGGATGCAGTTATTGAACAACTGTTGCTCGCAATTCTTGCCAAAGGCCATGCTCTTTTGGTCGGCGTGCCCGGTTTGGCAAAAACCCTGATGGTTTCCACTCTTGCAAAAGCTTTGCACCTCGGGTTCAAACGAATTCAATTCACCCCAGATCTAATGCCTTCCGATATTACTGGAACCGAAGTTATTCAGGACGACCCTGTAACTAGGCAGCGCGCTTTCAAATTTCTTCAAGGGCCTATTTTTTCAAACTTAGTTCTCGCAGATGAAATCAACCGAACACCACCTAAAACCCAAGCTGCCCTTTTAGAAGCAATGCAAGAAAGAAAAGTAACCGTGGGCGGTGCAGATCACACCCTGCCTTCACCTTTCTTTGTACTTGCAACCCAAAACCCTATTGAACAAGAAGGTACTTACCCTCTTCCAGAGGCACAACTCGATCGTTTCCTGTTTTTAATCCAAGTGGGTTATCCCACCGATACCGAAGAAGATGAAATTATGCGCAGAAGCGCCTTGGATGCAGAAGCAATTAACACCGTGCTTGATGGCAATGAAATTGAACAATTGCAAAAGATCACCAAACAAATCCTTGTTTCTGATACCGCACTGGAATTTGCAAGAAAAATAACCCGTGCTACCAGACCAAATACCGAAGAAGCGGCATCTTTTGCTTCAAAATGGATTCAATGGGGCGCAGGACCAAGAGCAAGCATCAGCTTGGTTCTTGCTGGCAGAGCCAGAGCCGCACTGCATGGCAGACCTCATGTCACCATCGAAGATATCGAAACCGTAGCATACCCAGTTCTCAGACACAGGCTGCTTCCTTCGTTTACTGCACAAGCAGACGGAATTGCACCAGATGATCTAACCAGAAAAATTCTGGCAGAAGTGCGATCTAAACTAAAGTTGTCAACCAATAGCTAAACACGAATGAACGAAATTCCAGCACATAATCAGGCAAAACTTCTAGAGCAAGCCAAGTATCTTGGCCTGCGTGCCCTTACACTCGTGGAAGGCCTGCGGGTTGGCGACCAAAAAAGCCCCACCCGAGGTTTCTCGGTCGAGTTTGCCCAACATCGTGAATATGTGCCAGGCGATGATCTTCGACATATCGATTGGCGTGGCTATGCCCGAACCGAAAAATATATCGTCAAGCAATATGAACAGGAAACTAATTATACTGCCCATGTGCTTCTGGATTTATCAGGCTCGATGAGTTACGGTGCAGCAGGAAAATCTAAACACGAAATGGCCCAGTTACTTGCAACAGTGCTTTGCCAAATTGCTGCTAGTCAGGGCGATGCGGTTGGGCTTAAAACAGTGGATAACCCTGCCCACCCTGAGCGATTACTTACATTTACCCCCAGCACAAAATCTAACCGTTTAAAAATCCTTCTCAATCAGATAACCGCACTTGTGCCGGGCCCGGAAAGAGAACAAGAAAACACGCCACCTCTGTTGTCTACTGCCTTAAGACAGATTTCCGAAAGGCAAATCCGCAAGGGAATGGTCATTGTTATCAGTGATTTCCTTGAACCTTGGCCTTTGTTACTCAAAGAGATTTTCGAGATACGAGCTCGTGGCCATGACCTTTTGTTAGTTCAAGTTTTACATAGCGATGAAATCGATTTCCCGATGGAAGGGCAGATATTATTTGAGGATTTAGAAAGTAGCGGATCGCTGGTCACAAGACCACAATTACTGCGTACCACCTACCAAAAAGAAATCAAAACCTGGCTCGATGAAATTGATCTTTCATGCACCAGGCTTCAGGCAACCCACTTACTAATCAGGTCGGACAAACCACCTGAAGACGAATTACTTAAGATGCTTGCCCTCAGACTAATGAAAAAACGAGTTGCAAAAATCCAATAAAGGTTGACTATGCATTTTCTGGTTCCATGGATGCTTTTTGGTGCTTTAACCGCAGGAATACCTGTGGCTTTGCATTTATTACGCAAAAGCAAACCGACTGTCGTCCGTTGGGCCCCCATGGAATTCTTACGTAAAAGCCTCAAGGAAACGAGCAAAAAAGTACGCCTGCGCGATTTGATCCTGCTTTTAATTCGCATGGCAATTTTAATTCTTGCTGCGCTGGCATTGGCTAGGCCTTCAACACTTTCCCTTTTTGGCAGTGGCCCCATCGACGCCGTAATTTTAATCGATAATTCCCAAAGTATGTCTACATTAGAAGGCCAAACTTCCCGATTGGATATGGCACTTACTTCTGCAAAGCAACTTTTAGGCAACTTACCTACAGGATCAAAAGCCAGAGTCATCAGCCTAACCGACCATACCGTGGAATTAAGCTACAACAACTCTAACGAATCCGATGCAATTGCTAATGCCCTTTTGCAAATTAAACCAACAGATCGAAGCAGTAATTTTTACCAGGGCTTTGCCAACGCCATCGATCTCTTGAAAACTTCATCATTCAGCCAAAGAAAAATCTTCTTCTTTTCTGATATGCAAAGACCAGGCTGGCATAATGAATCAAGCTCATTTAAAACCCTTGTACAAAACATGCCATCTTCGATCTCCATTGATATGATTCGCCACGGTTCCGATGTGGATAGTAATATTCAGATAATGGATTTCCAACCAACCGCAGGCATTATTCTTGCAAATCAGCGACAAACCTGGGGATTAACTGTACGCAACCGGGGTATCAAACCCGCCACTGGAATTAAAACCACCCTTGGATTAGGCTCAGATTTTGAAACTGCAGAATCCGCAGTGATTGAGAAACTAGATCCTGGCGAAGAAAGAAGTATCACCATTGATCTTCTAATACCAGAAGATGGGCATCAAATTGTAAAAGCAGTTGCAGGGAATGATCGATTCTCAAGAGACAATCAAAAAGAAAAGATAGTTCTTGCAAGAAAAAAGCTTCAAGTATTGATCGTTGGTGCAAAATCTGAAATAGATGCAAACCGAGATAATACTTTCTTCCTTTATCATGCGCTTAGATCAGGCTCCTCAGATTCTTCCAATTCTGGCATCGAAGTAAAAGTTGCTTCGGGAAGAGGCGCCACACCAGATACTTTAGATGAAACCGATATAGTTTTTATGGTAGACCCAATGCTCGCGGGTTCGGATAGCGTTAGCGATGGTTTCATGGAAAAACTTGAAACTTGGGTTTCGATGGGAAACACTCTGGTCTATTTTGCAGGTAGCAACTATGCAGCAGTTTCTGATTCAAACATCAAAAATGCTGGCAAGTTTCTGCCTACGGCTAATCCAACCCCGAACCTAACTCCTACTTCTATTGCGACAGAAAACTTTCCTCCTGTTGGCTGGTTTAATCGCTTTCGTTCCGCACCCTTAAACCTCATTAATCAATCTGAATTCCGTAAGAGAGTAACATTCGACACATCAAAGGATTACCAAACCGCAGCTTTGGGCTACTTTTCCGACAACCAGCCACTTGCAGAAATAAAACAACTTCGCGCTGGTTTTATTACTTTACTGCCTTGGGTGCCAGATCTTTCCTACAGCGATTTACCATTAAGACCAAGCTTTGTACCATTCATTCAAACCCTGCTATCGCGAATTTTAGACACTTTAAATAACGCTAAGAACCCTTCGATATCTAGGGAGATTTCGCTACGACTACAACCACAAGATCTCATTGGTAGCGAAAAATACAAATGGATTTCGCCAACAGGCACAGCATTGGCTGCATCG
>Ga0114978_10003323_pt1 | contig 13192 bp, 8 predicted proteins | sample S_140212_EF_Meta_FD_87027 | JGI IMG/M metagenome (GOLD analysis project Ga0114978, IMG submission 87027) | Freshwater microbial communities from Lake Simoncouche, Canada to study carbon cycling - S_140212_EF_MetaG | ecosystem: Environmental > Aquatic > Freshwater > Lake | place: Lake...
CGTTCGCTGACCGTAAATGGTGAAGTCATGTTAACTCGAAGGCACATAATGATCCTGCTTGCCGCCATGGCGGCGTCGCTCGGTTCATGGTTCGCTTGGGCGAAGGAACCGATCAGGTACTGTCGTCTCCAGTTCGGAACCGAAGGTGATGGTGCGACGGTCCTGGCGGGGGTGACCCGAAACGTGCTGCGACTGTATCGGTCGGGGCATATCGATGACTCTACCGAGATGTACTCGCTTACTCACGGAAAGTTACCGGACGAGAGTAAGGTGCCGTCATTTACCCTTCCGAATGGCGATCGGTATACGATCACTCAAATTTACCCGCACACCGTGGAAACACCATCGTACCGCGACGCGCTGCTCGTGGATGTTCGAGTCGAAAAGGTCACATCGTCCCTCAGCATGTATTGTGATGTACAACTAACGAATGATGTTGCCACCGCCAAAACTGCTGAATTCGTCGGCCCGCTCGCTGTCCGCGTGTTCCTCGATTCCCTGAACACACCAAGAGACTTCTGCCTCACCGCAAATGGTGAACCGAATCCGATAGCATGTTTCATTGGAAGATTCGACGATGCGCGTGATGTGTGGACGGTTGTCGACCACGATCACATACCATTTACCGACGGATTGAGGCCAACGGTGACGATCGAGTACCCATCAGAAGATGACGAGGTGACTCGAGTATTCACCATTCCCCTGGCGCAAAAAAAGTGCCGAAGTGTTTTCTATGACAAAGTGATATTGCCCGTCGACGCAGTGCCGGGAACTGCTAGAGTCACAGTCCAAATTGATGATTTCGCAGGGGAGACCGTTCGTGCATCAACGGTGTCAGTGCCGGTAGTCAATCCCGAACCCGCGAACAAAGCGTTGAACGGGAGCCGCAGATGACGCGGATTGTGACATCATAGTTTCTTGGCGGCGGCCCCGTTACCGCAACCGTTCGGCTCATCGAGGAATCATGTGCGATGGGACAGAATCATGGCACCGGATGAATTCAGCATCGCACACGGCGAAAAATACGTCTGCATCATCGGCCGTGATTTCCGTAACCGCAGCGGAAAGGTATTCGATGAGCATGGAGATCTTCGTTGGGACTACAACGTCCGCCCGAACCCCGAAGGTCGCACGTGGCGAAATCCGCTAAACAAACCCGACTTCGTTTTCACGGACGCGCATGGAAAGGCTGAATTGCTCGTACGCAGAATGTCGTTCATTCCATCGATATTCCAGATCTTTGATGGGAAGGCTTCGGTTGGCCGGATTGCACTGCGGAATGTTCTGGGCATCAAGTACGGAATCAATATCGATGAATGTGCCTCATGTACGTTTCGACTGCCGCCGTTTTCAGTGCGGTTCTACGGCGGAACTGACGCCGGCCCAAGCGTCTGGGTCGTTGTTGGTCCGTCAAAAATGCAGTGGAACGTTCTCGTGAAGCCAGGGCGGGGTGGCACTGCTTTAATCCCACAATCTCAAGTGGATATGCCACTGCTTCGCAGTCTTCGGAGAAGCAGTGCCGAATGCGGTACACGCGCTGACGACTGTATTTGATCCAGAGCGAGATTCGATGAGCTGATCAGTTCTCTTGTCGCGACGTTCCACGTTTAATGCCATTCAGACAAACGGTGCTCTTCAGCAGGCTGCCCAAGTGACGCTCAGTTTGCGTTGAGACTTTATTCGATTGGGGCTCAATACAAAACAGGACACACGATTGTTGGCACCGACCGAATGAATTGACCGTTAGGCCATTGCGACGATGAAGCGATACGAGTTCGGCGTGTGGGCGTTCCGGGTTGTGACCATCGCCCCCCCTCCTTCGCTATTTGGCTCCGGCGGCGAGATTTTCTTTTAGGTAGCGTGTCATCAGGGTGTATAAATGCCGTGTGGTGTTGGCTCCTTCGCTGATTGAATGGCTCCGATTCGGGTAGGCCATTAATGTGAATGGCTTGTTCAATTCGATCAGCTTGTCTGCCAGTTTCTCGACACCCTGGTAGTGACAGTTGTCGTCGCCCGTCCCGTGAATTATCAGCAGTTTTCCCTGTAGGCCCGCTGCGTGGGTGATCGGTGAGCCGGTTCGGTAATCGTCTCCGTTTTCTTGGGGTAGTCCCATGTAACGCTCTTGGTAAATCGTGTCGTAGAGCCGCATGTCGGGGACCGGTGCGATCGAAATTCCGGTTCGATAAATGTCCGGGTAGCGGAACAGCAGATTTAAGGTCATCGAGCCTCCGCCGCTCCATCCCCATACGCCGACTCGTGCGGGATCGAGCTCGGGATGTTGTTTCAGCAGGGCGCGGGCTGCTGCGGCCTGATCCTCGGAGGCGAGTGTCCCGATCTTGCGGTACACGCTTTTTCGCCAATCGCGGCCGCGTGGTGAAGGGGTTCCCCGGTTGTCGACTGTGGCCACGACATAACCGAGCTGGTTCAGCATCCGGTGCCAAAGTGTGGTCTTTCCTCCCCAGCGGTCGACGACCAACTGCCCGGCAGGTTCGCCGTAGACATGGAATAGCAGCGGATACTTTTTCGTGGGGTCGTAATTGGCTGGCTTCATCATCCAGCCGTCCAGCATCACTCCGTTCCCAATGTCGACCTGGAATAACTCGGCCGGGGATCCCGCCAGTTTGTCGACCTGCTTTTTCAAGGCTTCGTTGGTGATGACCGAACGGAGCGATTGATGGTCCGGGATCGAAACCAGCTCGACCTGCGGGGGTGTGGTTAATGATGAGAACGTATGCCAGGCTGCGGTTCCGTCCGGTGACATGTTGTAGTCGTGCCAGCCAGTGCTGTTCGCGGGGGTGATCCGTTCCAGCTCGCCCTGCCCCGCAAACGCGGTTCGGTACAGATACCGCTGCGTCGGCTGCTGGGGTGAGGCGATGAAGTAGACATACCCTGTCGGCTCATCGACATGAACGACCTTCAGCACGTCGAAGTTTCCCTGGGTGATCCGCCTAAAAAAGGAACCGTCGCGTGCGGCCAGGTAGAGTTGCCGCCAGCCATCCCGCTCGCTGATCCAAAGGAAGGCGTTCCCCTGCGACAGCCAGGTCAGATGGTCATGGGCCAGATCGACCCAGGCTCCATCCCGCTCCGTCAGAACCGTGCGGAGTTTGGTCTCTGTTGCGGCCGGGTCCGCAATCATCACCTCGAGCGCGTTCTGCAGGCGATTGATCCGCTGAATGGCTAACTCGCCCGTTTTCTCGATCCATTCCATCCGCGGGATGTAGTAATCGGTTCGAGTATCGCCGGGGATTTCGATCCAATTGGTCTCCCCACCCATCGCCGGAACAACTCCGACTCGACAGGCGGAATTTCGTTCGCCGGTTTTGGGATACACGAAGGTCGTCAACACCGGATAGGTTGCGGCGGTGTTATCAATCAGCGTGAACTTGGGAACCCCTTTGGTGTCGAGTTGCCAATAGGCAATCTGTGTCCCATCGGGACTCCAACGCCAGCCGTCACGGCAATCAAACTCTTCTTCGTAGACCCAATCGAAGGTCCCATTGATCACCTCGGCATTGCCGTCGCTGGTTAGTGCCGTCGCCGGACCACCTGCAGTTGGTATCGTGTAGAGATTGTTTTCGTAGACATACCCGACACGCTCGCCCGTGGGTGAGAGTTTCGCGAACATCAGTTTTGAGGGGGGAAGGTCGCTGCCGAGTTTCACTAGTTGGCCGGTCGAGCGACGGAAGGTCCAATAATCTCCCCGCGTATTTTGTCGCCAGACGCGGGCGGAATTCGTAAAGATCAGGACGACATCCAGATCCTTGGACAGTTCGTATCCTTGAATTGACAGCGGCTTCGTTGCGTTGGGAGGGATCAGTTTTTCCGCTGCCACCAGCACCTCGTTTTGCCCCTGTTCGTCGATTCGAACGAGATCACTGAAGCCAGCCTGAGTTTTCGACGGGGCGAGCGACAGCGAAGTTCGCCCGGCGAGCCATCGGGTGGCGGGAGCAGACTCCCCTTGAAAATCGCCCGAGGAAAAAATTCGATCGACGGTCAGTTCCGCCTCATCGGCGGATTGCACGGCAGCAGAAAATCCCGTCAAAACCACCAGCGTCAGCAGGCCGTTATGAAGCAGAGTGGACATCGTCATCGGGATTCCCGTCGATCAAAGTGTTGCATGACTTGTGGTAGGTCGACCAGACCAGTGAGGCTTGTGGCTAAAAATCTTTGAGAATCGGGATGACCGATCGCTGCAGTTGGCCCGCAGTGACGTGAACCTCGCCAGCTCGATCGACGAAGACATCGACTTCGCTCCGCACACCAAACTCGGGAAGATAAATCCCCGGCTCGATCGAGAAGCAGCAACCGGGGAGAATCCGCCGGGTTTCGTGCGTCTCGAGATTGTCGATGTTCGCCCCATTCCCGTGTGTTTCCTGACCGATGCTGTGTCCCGTGCGGTGGACAAAGTAGGCTCCGTACCCGGACTGATCGATGACCTGTCGGGCCGCATCATCGACCTCGAAACCGTATAAGACCTGTTTGGCAGCAAACCGGTCTCGAACTAATTGAATCGCGGCATCCCGGGCGGCGGCGACAATCTGAAAGATCGATTCATATTTGGCCGGGACCGAGTCGCCCACAAAGCCGACGCGGGTCAAATCGCTATAGACCGCTCGTGGCTGATCGAGCTTGGCCCACAGGTCGATCAGGACGAAATCCCCTGGACGAATCGGAGCGGTCCCGGTTTCATAATGCGGGTCGCCACTGTTGGCGTTCACTCCGACAATCGGCGGGTGATACGTGGTGAGCCGATGCTGGGCGAAGTGTGCCATGATCACGTCACGGACGGCGGCCTCGGTGGTTTCCCCACGCGAACGAATTTCCTGGGCGATGAAGCTCCACGCGGCGGGATAAGCGGAATCGGTATGCAGACTCGCTTCGAGATGCATGGCCCATTGTTCATCGTCCCAGACCGCTTCGAACAGCTGAATGAGATCGCCCGAGGGAATCACTTCGGCACCTGCTCCCCGCACCAGTTCGACCGTCCCGGCATCGACGCGCGAGATGTAGGGGTTGCCATTGCGGGGCGAGTACTCCATCGCGACCCGTTTGCGACCGGCGACCAGTGCTGCGACTCCCGCTTCAAATTCCTGCCATTTGAGATAAACCTGCTTCTCACCGGGAAGATGATCGAGAGCACCTGATTCGATACGATGGACCAGTTTGAGCGGAGGACCTTCGCTGGGAATAAAGTACATCCAGCGTCGGGACCCGGCTGGGCCATCGGCAAACTGGAGGATTCGTCGGGCCAGAATGTTGCTGGCACGAAAGTCATACATCAGCCATCCATCAAGATGACTTTCACGCAAAGCAGTCTGAATGGCGGCAAGATTAAGCATGGTGTTTCGCTTTAAGGATCAGATGTCATGGAAGCAGAAAAGTTAATTATTGGCACTCCCCGCTCGTTCAGTTTTCGCGGCAGGCTTTGCTGCAGGGGACAGGCCGCCACTGGCTCGTTTTACTGATTGGACCAAGTTCGGATCAAGGCTGTCGAGAAAGATCTGTGCTTTTCGGGCCTGTTCGGGGAGTTGGTCACCTGCCGAGGCGGGGACATCTTTACGGCAACTAAGGGCATACGCGACGATTTTTTCCTGGGCTGACCGAGTTTCCCACGGGGCGTGACCAAACTCGTTAATCAGGCGATCGAGTACGGACCAGTCTTTCCAGCGAGCCAGATCGATAACCGCCATATCGGCGAATTCGGGCCGATCCAGAAATCGACGCATCGCCGCTCGAAGCCCGTTTTCCGAAAACTGACTGCGGCGATAATCCCAGAGAAAACTGAGCGTCATGCGGACGGCGTTCAGGTCGACCAGTCGAGGATCGTCGTCCGCCAGATCAACGGGCAGTGCGTCGATTTTCATGGCGACGATCTGCTTCAGCCCTGGTTCGCCATTGAGTATTAGGTAGCCGGCCATGATGCCTTCAATTCCCAGCCGATTTTTCCGTGGATCAATCGGTGCCAGCAGTTTCTGTTCGAGGAACTGTGCATCGTCGTCATTGCCGCAAAAGCCGAGCAGCATGCCATAGAATGCGCGGCGAACATCCAGGCGAGGGCTCGGGTCTTCCAGCCACTTGCGAACCTTGGCACGAACATTAGCGCGGGAATTTTTCTTATTGGGGTCAGCTGGCAGTTGCTCGATCATCCGCTGGACATCTTCCAATTCGGCGCGGGCAAATTCACCGAAAGCGTCGTTCGAGATGATCGGGTTCGAATTTCCCAGACAGTTCAGAAAATAGAGGAGTCGAGTTGCCTTGGCGGGGACTTCGGGAGAGGGGGCTTGCTGGACGTAGGCGAGGCTCTCGTCATCCATCTCGACGGGGAGTGCCCAGTCCATCAACCCTTCTTTGCGTTGGCCGATCAGCAGAAACAGATCCCCCGCTTTGGCGGTGACGCCAATCGGGATTTCGATGGTCCCCCCGATTTTGTAAGGAGGGGTTGGTTTGATCAGTCCGACAATCTCCAGCGACGTGGTCTGCATGGAAAGTTCCTCGCCGTTTTCGGAGCTGAGGAATTTGACCAGACAGACCGCATCCGCCTCGGAAACTTTTTCGCTGAGGGTGGCATCGGTGGGTGGACAGTAGGGGCAGGCCTGAATGGCGACTGTGGCAGCGGTTGCATCGGCAACGCCGACGGCACCCGCAGCGACAGTGAGCGCTACCACAAATCCTGCGATGAAACTGATCCGCAACAAACATGACATCCGTGTCATTCCAGACCTTTCATTTCAAGAGAAAGAATCGCTTGGCCTCATTCACCGTCTTGGGATCTTTTTTCTCGAGCTCTTCCAGGCATTTCAGTCCACGTGTCACGTGTGCAGGGACGGGGACCGGTGTTTTGACCTCGGCGGTAACGGGCTCGCTGGAACCTTCTGTGGCTGCAACCGTGGCATCGACTTTCTTTTCGCCGGTGTCTTTGGTGCTCGACAACATGTACCGGACGATGGCTCGTTTGACCGAGGGGATGTTCGTTTCTTCGTCATACATCGCCATCAGTTTGTCTTGCACGGACCAGTCTTTCATCCGCGAGAGATCGGCGATCACCAGATCGGCGAGTTCCGGGCGATCGAGCAGCAGTCGCATCGATTGACGGAGCCGATCGACCGAGATGCGGCCATCGCCGTATTGCCACATGAACCGGAGCGCCTGCATGGCGGCGTAGGTTTCGCTGAACGGGGCGCTCTTGTTCATCAGCTTTTGTTTTTCGATCAGTTCCAGTCCCTGATCGCCGGTCAGCAACAGGTAACCCCCCATGATCCCATCGACACCGAGACGAAAATCGTCGGTCTGTTCGCTGATTTTAGCTTCCATCAGTTTGACATCTTCGTTGTTACCACACAGTCCGAGCATCATGCCGTACAAGCCCAGGCGGCCAGGGGAAACGTCTTTGGTTGTCAGCCATTTTCGCAGTTTGTCACGTGGCAATTCCTGCTTGATTTTCGAGACATCGGCATAGGCGGCGTTCGCGAATTCTCCGAAGGCATCGTCTGAAATCATCTTGTCGTCGGTTTCGAGGAATTTGAGGAAGTAGATCAATCGCTCGGTGGCTGCGAGGTTCGGCTTGGGCGAGTTTCGCATGTAATCGTAAGCGATTTTGCTCACTTCCAGCGGGCTTCCCCACTCGATCGTGGCGTCAACCTTGGTCCCAAACAACATGAACTGATCGCCGACTTTGGCGGCACGATAGCGGACCAGATTGATGCGGCTGGCCTTGGCCAGTTTGCCCCCTTCGGGCTGATGGACCACTTCGACCACCTCAAATTCGGTCGAGCCTGCGTCAGAAATCTTGGCGGCTTGCCCCCCGACCCACTTGACCAGCACGACGGCATCAGCCTGAGCCACCTGTTCGGAGAGCGTCAGGGACGGAGCCGAGCAGAAAGGACACGAGTTGGCCGAGTTTCCGAGCAGAAACAGGGTGGTCAGGACAACCAGGGGGGGAATCGACTTCAACAAACGAGCGAGCTTCATCAAGAAATCTCCTGCAGGGAGAGAGCCACTTTCACAACACATTTTCACAGACCTCTGAATCATACCAAAAGGACTCAACGGGCGCGAGGGGAAAACCAAAGAAAAGATTTCACTCGGGGCGAAATCGTGGTCATGATGTTCGTGCCTGTCTGCTCGGAAAACAATTCCTGGATTCGTGGTGCTTTCGGGGGTGACGCGTCGTTAAACTGGGGCATGGCACTCCAGAAATGCTCAGACTCGTGATGGGTGAATCGCTGTGTGCCCATTGATCTGTGGAAATCGAGGCCTGTATGAAGTTCCTGTTCAATCGCGAGTTATCTCTGCTTTGCCTGAGTTTTGCGGGTCTGGTCAGTTTCCAGGTGGTGCTTCCCAGCCCGAGTTTGGCTCAATTGGGGGGCGAACCCGTTGCCGAGGCGAACGAGGGGGAAGCAGATGCGGTCATTCCCCCCGTGGTGGAGGGAGAAAAGCCACCCAGCCTGCTGATCGAGATCGCGGAAGAGCCGAAAACGATTGACCCGGCGACGCTGGTCCCTGCTGCGGTTGCACAGCGTGTCACGGTTCGTTTCGAGCAGAAACCTCTCCGAGACATCGCCAAGTGGCTCTTGGACGAACTGTCGATGACGGTTTTGATCGACTATCCGGCGCTCGCCGATGAGGGTTTGCTGGCGGGTGAACCGATCACAGACCATTTGGAGGATGCTCCTCTTTATCTGCTGCTAAACCGATTGCAGAGTCTGCAATTGGGCTGGTACTTCGAGGACGAGACGCTGTACCTGACGACGAAGTCGCAAGCGGACCAGCATTATACGACCGTTCCCTACAACTTAGGGGATTTGTTTGACGCCGGCTTTCGTTCGGATGCGACTTTGCGCACCGTCGGCGGCACCACGGGTGGAGTCTGGGAGGAAATGAGTGGCGAGGGGGGGGCATCGGTTCTGCTGGGGGATGTGCTGTTTGTGCGGCAATCCGATGCGATCCATCAAGAAATTGCAGGACTTCTCGCGGCGCTGCGAACACACGGACGGCGAACGTTGATAAACGATCCGCCCGAGCACGGCTTAATACGAGAAAAATTGAATGAATTGGTGACGGTCGAGTTTGACGAAACCCCCTTGAACGGGGCGATTAAAAGTTTGGCGGAACAGGTTCAAGCGGATATTCGCTTGGACTTGCCACGACTGAGCGACGAGGGGATTTCGGAGCGAATACCGCTTTCGCTGAAAATGACCAATCGGCCGCTGAGCACGGTCTTGCGAGCGTTACTGGTGAAGTCTCATCTGACCTGGAGCTTCCGTGATGGAGTGATGTGGATTACGACAAATAGTGCGGCGCAATCGGGCTATAAGACCGCGGTATTCGATGTGCGTGATCTCTGTCAAAATCAGAAAGAGTCTACCGGTTTGATGCGGGCCATCCACACGCAAACCAGGGGGATTTGGGACGATGCGGATGGGGAGGGGGGATCGATGACATCACCGAAGACGGGTCTTCTCGTGGTACGGCAGGATGAGCGAACGCTGGAAGATCTGTTAAAACTCCTCGAAAGCTATCGATCGGCGCTGCGTGTTTCAAAGCCTCGAGCGGTCGCCGCAGCCGATCCCCAGGAATTGGTGACACGCTATTATCGACTGCAACGCGAAGTCGCGATTGATCTGGAAAAGCTGTTACCGGAAATGATCCAGCCCGATACCTGGCTGTCACCGGCCCGTCCCGAGGCAACGGGAACGATCAGGTCTGTCACTTCTCGCGCGGAAGTCTTGCGAGCGCAAGGAGGTGATGCGACATCGTCTGCTCAATCGGTCAAAGCAGAGGCTTTCGTGATGATGGCCAATTCTGTGCTGATCATTCGCCAGACTCGTGAAATTCAGGAATCGATTGCCAAGTTGATTGATAAAATTCAGTTCGGTGACAAGGTCGAGATGCCAGTTCACGGCATGGGCGTTGGTGGTGGTGGTATGGGTGGTGGCATGGGTGGTGGTGGTGGCATGAGCGGCGGGTTTGGTGGCGGTTTTTTTGCCATACCTGCCAAGTAACGAATGCAGACAGTGCCCGGGCCGATGACAAACGGTTTTGCTGCGGGCTCAATCGCATAACGCAGGTTTTTCCTGATGTTCCCGCGATGGCTGTAGCAACTCAAGGTTATGCCCAATCAGGCCACCGGGTTTGCAGCGATCCATGCTAAGATCAAGGTTTTTGATGAATGAAGAAGAGGACTCGAGGCTGACATGGAATCACGATTCGCCAGGCGAAACCTGTATGCAACCACGATCTTCACGATGATCCTGGGGTTGGTACCCTGCACGTCGTCGACGCTGTTTGGTGAGGAAAATTCCGTTTTGAATGAGGCCGAAATCGACCATGATCAGATGGAATCGATTGAAATTGCCGACGACCCCAAAACGGTTGACCCCGCGACGCTGGTCTCTGCACAACTTGCCGCGCTAGTGACCGTGAAATTCGACGGTGAGCCACTCAAAAAACTCTTCAGCTGGCTCCAGCAAGAGCAGTCCCTCAATTTGTTGGTCGATTATCAGGCCTTGGCGGCAGTCAAAGTGTTAGAGACCGAGCCGGTTTATGAAGAGCTCAGCGAAGCACCGCTCTATCTATTATTGAATCGTCTCGAGCGAATGGGAATCAGCTGGTACGAGCAGGACAATTCGCTGGTGTTGACCTCTCGGCCAGAATATCTGAAGCACGATCGGACGAGCCCCTATCACTTGGGGGATCTGTTTGACGCGGGCTATCAGCCAGCGGACCTGTTGAATCTGATTCGCCAGTGCAGTGGGGGACGTTGGAGCGGTACTCAGGAGGGATCCACCGTCTTGCTGGGAGATGTGGTGTTCATCCGTCAACAGGACGACACCCATCGGGAGATCGCGGGATTGCTGTCCGCACTGCGGAAGCATGGTCGACGGACATTTACCATGGATTCACCGGGTCAGGAAAAACTGCGCACGGCCCTCGAACAAAAATTGACTGTCGACTTTCAAGAGACCCCTCTGGTCATTGCCGTGCAAGAAATTTCCCGGCTGGCACAGATTCCGATTCGCCTGGATCGGGTCGCGATGACCGCTGGAACGGTTCGGGAACGGGCACCGGTTACTTTGACGTTGACCGAGCAAAAGCTGGGGTCGGTATTGGGTTCTCTGCTCTCGAATTTGGGGCTGAGCTGGTCACTGCGCGATGAGGTGCTCTGGATCACGAGCTACGAATCGGCGAACAAAAATCATAAGACGGCAGTCTTTGATGTTCGCGATCTTTGCAGCGATTCGCAGGAATCGATGGCATTGAAGAAGGCGATTGAAACTCAGACACGTGCGTCTTGGAAAACTCAGGATGATCGAGCCGGTAGTCTCGAAGTCCCCAAGCCTGGAGTCCTGGTTGCGCGGCATACGGAATCGGTATTGGATGAAGTGCTGCAATTATTGGAAAACTATCGCATTGCCTTGAAAGCCTCGAAATTTCGCCCGGAAAAAACGTTGGATCCCGCCGAATTGGTTACGGGCTATTATCGGCTGACCGAATCGATGGCGATGGATCTTTCTCGATTACTCCCGGATCTGATCCTGCCAGGGACTTGGTCCTCTGAGCAGAACCGAGGGGGGCCCGGGACGATTCGGCTGATTGCGGCCGAATCCGGAACAGCTGATGTGAAACAGAATCCCACGCCGTATGCGGTGCTCGTCATTCGGCAAACGCGTGCGGCACACCAGTCGATCGGCAAACTGATTTCGTCGCTGAGGGGCAGCCAACCGGTAGACCCCGAAGCCGCGCTGCAACCCGCTCGAAAAACAGATCGACAGCGAGAAAGTTTTGGTCGACGGTTAATCCCCCGATAAGTCTTTCCCGACTTCTGGCGTTCGAATGCGCTTTCACACCTGGCACCACTTTTAACCCCTTGCGATGTTGAGAGAACGTGCAAATCCGTGTAATCTCGATATAGTGCCTGTCTTGGGTATCGCGAGCGAATCCGGAATCGTTCGTGCCAGTCGGGTTTAGAGACGCTGACAAGGAAGTCGCTTTGATTCTGACACGTTCTATCCGACGTAAGCTGGCGATCGAGCTGGTGGTGGTTTTTGCCATGCTCCTGCTCTTGACCCTTGCCGGTTGCTCGGCCTTGTATTCGTATTGGGGCCTGGTTGATGACCTGCGTTTCAGTCGGGAAAAAGAGCCGCAGCGAGCCGAACTGGCCGCCGCGATGGCGGGATTGATTCAACCGTTTATTCATGTCCGCAAGCGGATCGACGAACCTCTTTGGAGCTCATCGGCAGAAGCCTCGGAAAACCTCAATCTCGAATTGACCTTTGATAAACAGTTGTGGGTAGAGCGACGGCAGAAAGCCCGTGAGGAACTGACCGAGTTTTACCGGCGGGGGGCGGACCTGTCGAATTCGGATATGAAAACGTGGCGATCGCTGACGCAACCACGTCTTGACCAAATCAAGTCGCTGCTATTTCGCTTGGATTTGCTCAATACGCGACTTCAATCCACAGCGAACCCAGACCCGCAGATCATTGAAACGATGGTGCTGGGGGTGGACGAATTGCAGGTCCTCGTCCAGCAGATCCCGATCCACGAAAGTCGAGTCGAATCCCGGTTACCGGGATTTCATCACGAGATCGAATGGCGGTTATGGCTGATCGGCATTCCCACCATGATTGTGGTGACGTTGTTTTTTACGCTGATCTACTCGGGCTATCACTGGATTCTGATTCCGATTCGGAAATTACATCAGGCGGCATCCCGTGTGGCGCATGGAGACTTTACTTACCGATTGAAACTTCCCGGCAAGGACGAGATGGCGGAATTGGCCGAAATGTTCAATAAGATGACTGAACGCTTTATGACGGATAAAGCCAAGCTGGCGCGGGAAGTCGAGGAACGCAGCCGTCAGATTCTGCGGAATGAGCGTCTGGCGGGGATCGGCTTTTTTGCCTCGGGGATTTCGCACGAGATCAACAATCCGTTGCAGGCGATTGGTGCTGCCGCTGAATCACTGACCAGCCGCATCGGCGATGGTTCTCTCGGGACGGAGCTCCCCGCGGCAGACCTTGAGTTACTATCAACCTATCTGGGGATGATCGAGCGTGAATCGGCGCGTTGTCAGCAGATTACGTCGCGGGTGCTGGATTTTGCTCGCGGAACGAACGGACCGAAGGCCAGGCAGGATCTGACGAGGATCGTCGCCGAGGTGCTGGACATGGTCTCGCACATGAGCAAATTC
>Ga0114978_10003324_pt1 | contig 13191 bp, 10 predicted proteins | sample S_140212_EF_Meta_FD_87027 | JGI IMG/M metagenome (GOLD analysis project Ga0114978, IMG submission 87027) | Freshwater microbial communities from Lake Simoncouche, Canada to study carbon cycling - S_140212_EF_MetaG | ecosystem: Environmental > Aquatic > Freshwater > Lake | place: Lake...
AAAGATAAAAAGTTTTGAATTGGTAGCTCAGTTGGTAGAGCATCCCGATTTATCGGGAGGGTTCTAGGAAAAGATAAAAAGTTTTGAATTGGTAGCTCAGTTGGTAGAGCAATACACTTTTAATGTATGGGTCCTGGGTTCGAGTCCCAGCCAGTTCACGAAACCTCACAGAAATGTGAGGTTTTTTTTATGTACCTTAACAGAAACCTTCAATACTTTAAAAGGGTTTCTTTTATTTTATGCCATTTACATATATACTTTTCTCAGAGAAATTAAATAAGTATTATGTTGGTGCTTGCACGGAGTTGAAACGGCGGAATGCCGCCTAATTTTTTCTGCCGCACAAATTTGGCCTTGGCCTTGAGGGAACGTTCATCATCAAAAGTGGCAAATAATTGCTTCGCTGGGCTGTAGCGGAAGGGAGCCTGCGCCTTTTTATCCCAGTGATATTTAAAGCCGGCACTGTCTGTAAAAAAGTTATCGAATTGCTTATAATCCACCCCCTGCTTAAATTTTCCAGTTTGGTACAATCCATTGTTGATAGGTGCTACCTGCTCCCAAACCCTTGCATAAAAGGCAGTACCAATGATCAATTGCTCAGGCTTAGCCTTGTGAGCTAACAGCCAATTTACGCACCTGCTAGTAGACTGTTGTCCGGGAATGTAATCGTTTAAAAGCGTATGGTGACCGGTAACAGTGGCGTAGCCGCCCACTAGGTCGTAGGTCATCAGATTTACAAAATCTACCTGTGATAATACGGCACCCCAGTCAATAGAATTTTCAAGAAATTTATCAAAGCCACCGGCTGCAAAACTTAACAGGTAATCGTTGCCCATTTTAGCCCGCAGTACTTTTACCAGTTCGGTAAAATTATTGCGGTCGCTACTATCGTATACATGGCCTGGATAACCTTCTATAGCTGGATACTCCCAGTCTAGGTCGAGGCCATCAATTTGATATTCTTTAAAAAGATCTATTGTAGTTTGCGCAAAGGTATTGCGGTGCTCTGGCGATGCAAATAAGGCAGAACAAGGCGCACAGCCGCCCCAGCCGCCGATGGATACCATCACTTTTAACAAGGGATAAGTTTTTTTAAGTTCTATAAGTTGCATGAGATTACTCCGCTGCTGTTCGTTTGCAAACGTCAGTGTATCCTGTTTAAGCGGCAAAAAACTGTAAATGATATGTGTTAATTTTTCTATCGGGTATTGTTTAATATTGTCTGCACTGCCGGTGCAATAAGCAATTACTTTATAGGGTTGCGCCTGCGTTGTTGCCAATAATTTCAAGCAAAATAGGCTAATCAATAAAAATATTTTCATAATATGAAGTTAGGAGAAAGCGGACAGTAAATTAAAATAATACACAAAAATTTGTAACGGGATTAATGCTTGGTAAAACAGTAAGATAAAATTTTACTGAACTATGTCTTTTTATTTGGATCTTTAAATTGGTTCATTCAAACATATTTTTTAATTAACTCAATGAAATGAGAAATAATTACTCAAAATTGTGAGTAACCGAAAGAATTTTAGAGAATTCTTCAAATATGGCAGATGTATTTATACCTGAGATAAAAGATATTGTAAACGAATTCATTCCAGTTGAGTCCATCAATCAATAAAGCTTAAATTAGTAAAAATTTAAAATATGAATAAGGAGATATTAGAAAGAATGCAATCAGGAAAACCATTTCGATTAGATGATCCAGCATTTCAAGAAATAAATGAATTTAAGGATAGAACCTTAAGTTTATCTGCACAATTAAATGCTTCTAAAAACTCAGATGAGTTTAGAGAAAGGTTAAGCGATATTATTGGTAGTAAAATTGATGAGAGTACTTTTATTTTTGCTCCCTTCTTAACCAATTTTGGTCGTTACATCACCATCGGTAAAAATGTATTCATCAATCACGACTGTTCTTTTTTGGATTTGGGTGGAATCAATATTGGCGACAATGTTTTAATTGGACCAAAAGTGACCTTAGTTTCAGAAAGTCATCCTATTGATCCTTTACAAAGAAAGTCTTTGATTGGCAAACCTATCTTTATCAAAAACAATGCTTGGATTGGTGCATCTGCTACCATATTGGCTGGCATCACGGTGGGAGAAAATTCAATTGTTGCTGCTGGTTCTATTGTTACCAAAGATGTTCCTGACAACACTGTTGTAGCTGGCAATCCGGCAAAGTTTTTGAAAAGTATTTAAATAACAATTCCTTTCCATGTGCAGTAAAGTAAAATCTAAACTGAGATGAGGATTGGCTTTGGAAGGGACATTTAGATTGGCTAGTAAAAATGATTACTGAAATCAAATGAAACTCTTTTACTTATTTTAAAGTTAAATGGACTAGTTTAGCCCTCTTTTAATCCAGTATATACATATCAACTATTTGCGCAAACTCAGTATTTACCAACCGATTGGGAGAAATTAGCGCATACCAATATTTTTCTTTCCAAAAAATACTTAGATAAATTGGCTAAATTAATTTGGAATCAAGGGTACATAAAAGTGTATTGATAGTTTGTATATTTGTGTTTCATTATTAACCACCATCCAATGTATAATTTAATTGACTATGAACCCAACCCAAACACTCTCCGAGGCAAAGCAAATCGTTGCTGATAGCGAGGAATATACACTTTTTAGTTGGAGCAAGCAAAAAGGTACAAACCCTATTGCCGTAAAATATGCTGAGGGAGTTTATTTGTATGACTATGATGGTAACCGTATCATTGATTTTTCCAGCGGACTCATCAATATGAATATTGGGCATGGTAATCAGAGAATCACTGAAGCTGTAGTGAAGCAAATGCAGGAAGTTGCCTGTGTAACACCTAGCTGTGTCACAAAAGTAAGGGCCGATTTAGGGAAAAAATTGTCAGAAATTTGCCCTGGGGATTTAAATAAATCATTCTTCACTATATGCGGTGCTACTTCTATTGAGAATGGAATTAAGTTGGCAAGATTATATACAGGAAAGCATAAAATTTTAACCCGTTACCAATCTTATCATGGAGCTACTATGGGTGTAATTTCTGCTGGAGGAGACCCCCGTAAATTGCCTGTGGATGCACAACAGGCACCAAACTTTGTCCATTTTGATTTGCCCTATCTTTATAGATGGGCTTATGGAGAAGAAAATTTATTGAAGGAAGCAGTAGCCTCACTGGAACGGGTAATTGCATATGAAGGGCCAAATAATATTGCTGCTATATTACTGGAAGGTGAATCCGGCACATCGGGTTGTATGCAATATCCAAAAGGGTATTTAAGTGCTGTACGAGAAATTACAAACAGGCATGGAATATTAATGATCATGGATGAAGTGATGAGCGGATTTGGGAGAACTGGACAGTGGTTTGGTTTTCAAAATCATGGTATTGTACCTGATATGATTGCAATGGCTAAAGGATTAACCTGCGGTTATCTGCCATTTGGCTGTTTACAGGTAAGTGATAAAATTGCCTCCAAGTTTGATGATGCGGTGCTTCCATTGGGCTTGACCTATTCTGCTCATCCTGTTTGTTGCGCAGCTGCCTTAGAAACTTTGAAAATTTATGAAGAAGAAAATTTGTTGGAAAATGCTAGGGAAATGGGAAAATACATGGAGCAACAGATTAAAAAACTTAAGGCTAAACACCCAAGTATTGGCGATTTCAGAAATACAGGTTTGTTAGGTTGTATTGAATTGGTCAAGAATAGAGACACAAAAGAACCGATGGCACCTTTCAATGCTAAGCCAAATGAAATGTTGGTAATGAATAAAGTAGCGGCTAAAATTAAAGAATTGGGTATGTACACTTTTGTGAGATGGAATTATATTTTCTGCGCACCTCCATTAATTGTTACTAAGGAACAAATCGATGAAGGGCTTGCAATAATCAGTGAGGCGATAAAGATTGCAGATGAAAATGTTATTTAGCTGTCAAGGATAGATTAAAAAGCTGCTATAATTGATATAGTAGCTTTTTAATGAATTATTTTTTCTCTATATTTTTAGCAGCCATCCACTCATCTCATTCACTATCGAAATTATCAAATTGGACCAAATGAAGACATAAGATTTTTTAATTACTTTTCCAGGATACCACTTTTCATCATACCTACTTAATGCCTTTACTTTGGTTCCAATTATGTATTACTTTGAATAGGGTTATAAATTCCTAGGGTAATAATTTAAGTATTTTGATAGCCATCAAATAACTTTCTTTTAAATCTGCTAGTAAAAATGATTACTGAAATCAAATGAAACTCTTTTACTTATTTTAAAGTTAAATGGACTAGTTTAGCCCTCTTTTGAATCCAGTATATACATATCAACTATTTCCGCAAACTCAGTATTTACCAACCGATTGGGACCTAATAGCGCAGGATAATATCTTCCTTTCCAAAAAATACCTTGAAGTGTTTGAGTTGGCTGCTCCAGCCAATATGAAATGCCAATATATTGGAATTTTTAAAAGCGAAGAATTGATTGGAATCGCTCTTGCTCAATTCATCGACCTTTCTCATTTAGAATCCTATGGAGAACGAGACAAGAAAATAAAGACATGGCTTAGGAATTATATATTCAAACGCTTTTCTTCCCAATTGTTATTTATCGGCAATAATATGTTGTCTGGCCAAAATGCCTTTGCCGTAAAAGAAAATGCAAGTATCCTAAAAACCCTACAGACTTTAAAACAAGCTGCTACTGACCTTAATAAAAATTCAAAAATCCACCTGACTTCCTTTAAAGATTTCATGCCTAGAGATCTATCGTATTTTGACCAACCAGTGTTTAAAAAAGATTTGAAATTTACGTCGCAGCCTAACATGATTTTTGAAATAAATTCCATCTGGAATAATGAAGAGGATTATGTAAAAGCCTTGACTAAAAAATATAGGGATCAATATAAAAGAAGTAGAAATAAATTACGGGGTATTGAAAAAAGAAAATTGACTCTTAAAGAAATTGATGATCAACAAGAAATGATTTATGATTTGTATTTGCATGTAGCCGAGCATGCTCCTTTTAATACCTTTTACCTTCCAAAAAATCACTTTTATGTGTTGAAGGAAAAACTTAAGGATGACTTCATGCTGTATGGTTATTTCATGGAGGAGAAATTAATTGGATTCAATACCTTAATTAAAAATGGCAAAAGTTTAGACACCTACTTTTTAGGATATGATGAAAAGATTCAAAAAGAAAAAATGCTCTATCTCAATATGCTTTATGATATGATTGCATGTGGTATCAGTTTACAATTTAAAAAAATTATTTTTGGCAGAACTGCTTTAGAAATAAAGAGTTCGGTAGGGGCTATCGACACGCCTATGTATGGTTTCATGAGGCATAGGCAACTGATTATCAATCATTTTATAGGGAAAATTTTCAACTACTTAGAGCCTGTGAATATTTGGAGAAGGCGGAGTCCTTTTAAGAAGTAAAAAAAAACTTTGAAATAAATACTGATATTTCAAGGCTCAACAACTCTAATTTTTCCGTTTTCACTAATTACTAACTTCTGTCCAAGAGCTTTTTTCTTCTCAATTAATTTTTGAGAGGATATTTTAATGGCGCTTTTTATTCTTTCTTTCAGAATTTCTTTCTCTTTACTGGTCATTCGAAATAATTTTTAATGCGTTGAATTTTTGAATATTTCCTCTGTCTCTTTTCAATATTTTTAGCAGCCATCCATTCATCCCATTCACTATCGTAATCATCAAAGTGAACTAGGTGAAGACATAAGAATTTTTTAATTACTTTTCCAGGATACCATTTTTGATCATAACTACTTAACGCTTTTACCTTGGTTCCAATTTTTAAATCTTTTGAACAGACAAAAGGTTTTAATCGACTCAAATTGAGCCATTCTGTTTCGTTGTTCGTATAACTATAAAAACGAATTTTAAAATTATTTTTGGCATCTGCATCCTCCACAAATCCCATATAATCTTCCCCACCATAATCTACCATTACCCGCGAGCCTACCAATAAATTTTTCTTGACGGGGACATTGTTTGAAACTACCCAATTTTTCATACTGGCGGGGATATAATAAAATGCTTTTTGTCCCTCTACAACCGCCATTTCTTCGTCAATGTATTTGGCTAATTCCTCTAAAGAAATATTACCATTGTTATTATAGTCTATGAAATTTTTTCCTTGCAACCCATAAAGTAAAGCATTAGAAAAAGTCCAATTTCCAGTGGAGGTACTAGTTGGCACAACAGAGTTGAGTGCCGCATATTCGCGTTGAGGATATTTCTGAACTTCTTTAGCTAGTCCTCCTGAATTACAACAATCAGCTGTAAAAAATGCTTTGTCACCCGCAAAATTATTATTTACAGTTCTTACAATTTCTTCTGCAGACCATTCATCCCCTTTAAAGGTTGCAAAACATACCTTGTCTTTATCATTGATGTAACCATGCCCTGAGTAATAAAAAAATAATTTATCACCTTTTGTCGCTCTTTTTAAAAAGTTAGCAAACTCGGCACGTATTGAATTGGTGCTGGCTTGTTTATCTTTTAAGTATATTATTTGATTTGAAGGAACCCCATTATTTTTAAAAAAATTTAAAATTTTTGAATCAATCCGACCTTCTTTGTCAAAAGAAGCAAGACCCGTATCGGAAAATTCAACCAAGCTTGTCATAAAAACCCAGGTTTTACTAAAACCAGTTTTTGTTTGCGCACTTAAAAAAGAATATGAACCTATTAAAAGCACCGTCAGTAAAAAGTTTTTCATGTTCTTTGTTTTTTTATATTTTATTTCTAAAGAAAAATGGTTGGTTTAGAAAAATGAAAATTATTGAAAATAAATTAAATCCCAATATCAGCTTTTTCAACTGCTATTTTTTGTTTAAATCAAATAATAATAATACTTTATATTTGGTTTAATTCTAAAGAGGGTATTCAATTTTGAGTTATTTAATTGAATAGAAATTGATAGTAAAGATGTTTTTTGTGTTGTCCTTTTGGCATTCATCTAAATAAGTATGAATCAATCAAAATAGAAACTATCCCACCTCTTTGCTTATTTTTATAAATAATTAATTCTTATTTCATTAACGACTTTGATATCTATTCCCCTACTATGACTATTTTATCTACATCCTATAATAGACCGACCAAATCCTTTTTTCTATTTTCAACATCAATCATTTTTATTTTTTTCTTATGTTCTCCTAAATTAGCACGCTGTTTTTCTGATACTTTAAAAAACAAGTCGGATATCATAAATTCGACTTTTAATCCGACTACTTTTTCTTGGAATGTAGATTGGCCTGGACGAATCTCACAGTATGATGTGGTTTATAAGAGTCCACCGGTTGATCCAATGCAAGGGATTGCTCTGGGAAATGGGGAGGTGGCTGCATTGGTATGGTGCGAAGAATCTAAAATAATTATCATCGTTAACAAAGGTGATTTATGGGATGATTCAAAATCCGACAAACCAGAAACTTGGACTGAGAAATACGATTACTATACCACCCAAAGGCAGGCTTGTCGAATTGAGATAGATTTTAAATTTCCTGTTTTTAATACCCTTTATCTTTCTGATTTCAAGGGTAGACTAAGCTTAGCAGATGCTAAATTATTATTGGATGGCTCCTCACCATTTGGGCATTTTGCATTCAACGCATTTATTGATCATCAATCGGGCTTATTACTTTGTGATTTGGAAAGCTCATTTAAAGAAGAGGTGCCGATTAAAGTATCGGTTGAAAGATTTGGCTCAAGAACTTTTTCCATGTGGTATACAAGAATGAAAAGAGATGCTGAAATAGGATTGGCTGGCACAGAAAGCTCGGTAGGAGATAAGGCAGTTTACATTTCTCAGAAATTATCTACCGGAACTTTTGCTGTTGCTGGTTCAGTTATAAACACGAATGGACTAACGGTAACCACTAAACGCGAACATTCAAGACTCGCTTCTATTGAATTGAATGGAAAGAAAGACAAGCAAGTGCAATTGGCATTCGCTGTTTCTTCGCCTGTAGTAACCGACCCAATTGCGGAGGTTAAGAAAATGATTGCATTACCTGAAAATGAATTCGCAGTAAGGTATTCGGCACATTCAGCTTATTGGAAATCTATCTGGAATCGATCTTTTATTGATTATGCTGATGATTATCTTAACAACCTATGGTATTTGACAATGTACTATGCCCATGCTTCCCAAGGAGGCAAATATCCTGGTCGTTTTAACAATGGTTTGTGGGGATGGAATCACGATATTCAACAATGGAATTTTTATTTTCATTGGAATCAACAACAACTTTATTGGCCTTTAAATGCTGCTGGATTTCATGATATCGTTACTCCGTATTTAGATTTCAGATTTAATTCACTTCGATTTGCAAAAAAAGATGCGAAGGATTTTTATAAATCGGAGGGTGCTTTTATTTCAGATGTTACCAATCGAAATGGCTATAATAGAATCGATAATGATGTGAAGGACAATCACACTCCCGTTGCAGAAATTGCATTGGATTTTTGGAGGCAATATCAATTTACGAATGATAAAATTTTTTTAAAAGAAAAAGCCATTCCTTTTATTTTAGAAGCAGCAAAGTTTTTTCAATCTTTATTAGTAAAGGAAAATGATGGATTGTATCATGCAAAAGAAGGCACAGGTTATGAAGGACATGTCAAACTTCGCGATGGACTTACTGAATTAGTATATGCTAGAAAATTATTTACTGTTGCACTAGAAGCGCTTAAAACGGCTGGAATAGAAGGTCCTGAAAATAATGTTTATAAAGATATCATTGATCACTTAGCCCCAATTCCAATTGTAAATGCCTCTCCAACATTGATAAGTAAGGATGAAAAAGGATTCATTATTAATAAAGGAATATTTAAAGGATATCCTGCTCCAGGAAATCAGATTGTAGCTGCAGGATGGGCAATTAAAGAAAAAAATTGGCTTACCACTTGGTATCAAACAGATGACCCTCAGTATTCATATCTTTTGACTGAGGATGAAAAAAACAAAAAGTCTGCTGAATTTAAAATCTACGAAGGTATCTTTCCTGCAGTGCCATGGGTACCTGTTTTTCCATCTGGATTGGTTGGGTTAAAACAAAAAGACGAATCTTTATTTAATGTGATGACTTCCACCCTTCGCTTGTATGGAACAGAAAATATGGGATGGGAGCAAGTACCCATCGTAATGGCGCGTTTAGGTTTAGCGAAGGAGTTGGCGATTAACCTCAAACAATTTCCTGCAAAGTGGCAGTTTTTTGTAAATGGTTGGGGACATATTAGTTCAGAGGTTGAAGAAGATGCTCATGGGACGTCTTATTTTAAAACCAATCCTGTAAATATTATTGGCTCTACAACTGGAGAAAAAGTTCCGCTTCCTGCATGGCCCTTCCGTCACATGTCGATGGAAGCAATGAGTGTAATGGCAACTGCCATGAATGAATCCTTACTTCAGAGTCAGGAGGGAATCATTCGATTGTTTCCTGCTTTTGATCTTAGCAAGGATGGACGATTTACATTGCATGCGCAAGGTGGATTTATTATTTCATCTGAAATTAAGTCGGGAAAAATAATATGGATTGCCTTAAAAAGCATCAATGGCAATGAGTGCAAGTTGGAACTACCTTGGGCCAACGCGACACTTATTTCTAATAAGTCTAAAAAAAATCAACTGCTTAATGGTTCAATAGTAAGCTTTAAAACTAAACCTACCGAAGAGATTTTTCTTTTACCAAATCACAGTAATCTTGATTCTTGGAAACTGTTGAATGAAAATCCATCAGCCAATGAAAATGTAAAATACCATTCATCAGGAAAAACACAATTGGGGATACCTAGAATGTTTTAAAAAATAATTGCTATTTCCATTTCTTGACAACAAAAACTATTGAAGAATAATTATTTTTTTCGTAAAGTATTCCAACTCGGCGATTGTCCATTTTAACCAAATCTGAATAAGCAGTAAAATCATTTTGCTTATCCGCTTTATTTGGATTGGCATCTATTAAAAAACTTTTATTCCAATTCTTTCCTTCGTCGTAACTAATGCGAAGCGTTAAGTTATTTCGGTAGCTGGTATCTGCATCATTGCTAAAAGCTAATATTGTTTTTCCATTTCTTTTCCCAATGGTTACAATGCTTCCTTCACAAATAGGATCGGGTAGTTGTTTGTCAAAATAACTAGTATCCCAATGAACGCCTCCATCACTGCTGATAGCGGCGATTCTTTGTTTGATATCTCCTTTTTGATTTCTAGCATTCAATAGTAGCCGGTTGTTGGATATTTCCGCAGCAGTTGATTCATTGCTGCCAGGAATATGTAAGGATTCACTTAAATGAAATGACTTGCCATGGTCATCAGAATAAAATGCATGGGCATCGTAATCTTCAGAATTTTTCTTAGGAGAATTGGCAGAATGATTTGCAGGGATATAAATCCTTCCTTTATATTTTCCTTGTAAAAACTGAAGCGCATGTCCTGGTGTATTTGCATAGCTTCTCCAATCTTCTGTAAAATTATAGACAGCGTTTATCTTGGGTTGTTTGGGACGGTGAACGGAACTACTGATATTGGTTGGTGCCGACCAAGTTTTGCCATTGTCGGTGGAAGTTTTATACCACACTTCTCTTATTCCATTTCCTTTTCTCACTTCGCTTTCATGATTATTACCAGTATTGTAAAACAAAAAAATTCTACCATTGGGATAGGCTGGATCTTGAAGGTCTACCACTGGCGCAGGATTGCCTGCTTGTAGAATATTTACATCTACAATAGTTTCTAAGCTACTCCATGTTTTTCCATTGTCAACACTTCGCTTCATTACAATATTGATATCACCAAAATCATTGTCGCTATTCACCCTGCCTTCACAAAAAGCAAGCAGTTCATTGTTAGGTAAAATAATAATTGCAGGAATTCTAAAAGTAGCATGCCCATCCGATCCTGAAACAAATACGGGTACAGGTTTCTGCTGTGCCTGAATAGTAGCACTTATGGCAAACAATAAAAAGAATAAAATTATTTTATAAAGTTTATTGTGTTGCATGTTACAAAGAAATTTTTAAAGCAATAGCTAATTAAAATCCCAGTACGTCTTTCATACTAAAAACACCCTTCTTTGTTTTGATGAATTCGGCTGCCAATACTGCACCGGTAGCAAAGCCTTGTCGGTTATGGGCCGTATGAATGATTTCAATATCATCGATGCTGGAACTGTATTTTATTTTATGAGTACCGGGTGCAGGATCTATTCTTTCGCTAATGATAGAAAGCTCTTCGGGATTACCATTGAGTTGATTTACCCACTGTTTTTTTCTTCCTAAGTTTTCCAAAATCTGCTCTGCCAAAGTGATGGCTGTTCCACTAGGGGCATCTTTTTTTTCAGTGTGATGAATCTCTACCATGCTCACATCATAATCAGTATGAGAATTCATGAGTCGAGCCAATAATTGATTGACTTCAAAAAAAACGTTTACGCCTACACTATAATTACTAGCATAAACCATCGACCCTTTGGAAGCTTCACATGCTTGTTTTACTTCTTCCCATCGGGCAAGCCATCCCGTGCTACCACATACGATTGGAATACCAGCATCGATACAGGTAAGTATATTTTGTACGGCAGTATGTGGACTAGTAAATTCTATGGCAACGTCACATTGCTGTAGATTTTCTTTTGTAAAATCATTCAAACTATTGATATCTATTTTAAGTCCAATGTTATGTCCTCTTTTAATAGCAATTTCTTCGATGGCTTTACCCATTTTTCCGTATCCAATCAGCGCAATGCAAAGGGGAGTTTTGGTAACAGCGGTCGAAGTATTCATTGAATCCATGATAATTAATTGAGATATAAAAAAGCAAATATAATTATTTACTAGCGTACATTTTTTTTGAATGTATATCCAGCACTAGGCTAAAGCCCGTAGTATTTGCCATTGGACTATAACCTTGTTTAAATTGTAAACTCAAATTGTCATTTACATCAAATGCTTTGAGATGTGCGTCCACAGTAGCGTCTACTACGTTGAGTCCCCAAAAGGCAATAAAAAACAAGACAGTGTAATCTACATTTTGGCGAAAAGCAGATCGATAACTATGAATTGCATTGGTTGAAAGGTTTTTAAATCGAGGATCTATCAATGCGTCATTGGCGCTAATGGTATCTGTTCTGTATAAGAAGGCTTGCCTTAATAAATTGTAGTTTTTTACATTGTATTGAAACACACTTGCTGTAATACCTAGTCCCCCATAGACCAATGGAAGTTTCCAGTATTTTTTGTTGTAGATCTGCCCCCATCCTGGAATCATCGCAGACCTACGAGTAGCTATGCGAGGATTAAATTTTTTGGCCTTTTTTTTATTGATGCTGTCTACATTATTTGACTTTGCAGAGGTATTAATGCTATTGGTTGTTTGAGCAGTTATTTCACCACTAAAAAAATATAAACTAATGAAAATAAATATGGAAACTATTTTCGGCATTAACTTACTTTGATATTCAATTTATCCAATAGCCCGTTTAATTCTTCCAACGAGTAGTACTCAAATGTAACAGAACCAAAACCTTTTTTGTTGTGCACTAATTTTACTTTGGTACTGAATTGAGAGGATAGGTTGTCTTCAATTTTCTTGAATGCTGGAGGTAATGCGGCCTTGGCTGTATTTTTTATATTTCCACTTCCGGTGTACATTTTTCTTACTAACTCTTCCGTTTGCCTTACAGATAGTTCTTTGGATTTTATTTCTGAAAATATAAAAAGTTGTTTGTCTACTACATCTACACTAATCAGTGCCCTAGCATGTCCCATTGAGATAACGCCAGTGCGAACTGCCACCTGTATATCTGGAGGTAATTTTAGCAAACGAATATAATTGGTGATGGTACTGCGTTCTTTACCCATTCTTTCTGCTACTTTTTCCTGCGTATAATCCAATTCATCCATTAACCTTTTATAACTCAGTGCGATTTCGATGGAGTTTAAATTTTCTCTTTGTAAATTTTCTAGTAATGCCAGCTCCAACAACTCGGAATCATTTACCTGGCGAACATAAACGGGAACATCCTTTAGTCCAGCAATTTTTGCTGCTCTGAAACGCCTTTCTCCTGCAATCAACCGATATTTCCCTGAAGGCATTCTGCTCACAGTAAGCGGTTGAATAATATCATGTAGTTTAAGTGAAGCGGCTAACTCACTTAAGGCAGTTTC
>Ga0114978_10003325_pt1 | contig 13189 bp, 14 predicted proteins | sample S_140212_EF_Meta_FD_87027 | JGI IMG/M metagenome (GOLD analysis project Ga0114978, IMG submission 87027) | Freshwater microbial communities from Lake Simoncouche, Canada to study carbon cycling - S_140212_EF_MetaG | ecosystem: Environmental > Aquatic > Freshwater > Lake | place: Lake...
AGTTGATGGCGCGCGCCGGGCGTACGGAGGCTATTTGGTTGAACTCATCAGGCGTCAGCTTGCGGATAAACTCCGTAGGGAACCGGTGGAAGTAGCACGCTATGGTATCCTCTTGCAGGGTGTTCATGGGAGAGAAGTAGTAGGGCCCCGTGATCTTACGGACCTCTCCGCCGCCACCAATCCCCTTATCGTATGCGACGATGATGATCTTCCCGATGTTCTCTGTCCCGCTCTTCATAAAGGTGTGCACCTTCTTAGCTGCTGAGCCGCCAACTAGCCCGCTGCCATCGATCTTCTGTACAGCCTTTATCTGCTCCTTGAACTCCTTCTCACTCTTTGTAGAGAAGGGCTCTGCGCAATCAACTGCCAGATAGTAGCCACAGGCGACGAAGTCTTTGGAGTCAGCAATCGTCACATGCCCCTTCTTGACGCTGCCAATGGCAACTGTGGAGAAAACGGCAACATCAGATGGGACTGGCTCTGCAACTGGCTCTGCAACTGGCTGTGCAACTGCTGCGGGCGCAGGCGTCACAGGCGTCACAGAGGCTAGGATCTCGGCCTCCTCGGCAGCGAGCTCCTCCAGGCGCGCCAGCTTCTCGTTCAGCTGGTCAGCCTCCAGGTTGAGCTCTTTGAACTCCTCACGAATAGCCATGTGCTCCTCATTCAGCCGCGCGATCTCCTGGGCCTTGTTGGTCATCTCCTCAGCCTTCTTTGAGACCTCCTCATTCTTGGCGGCGATCTTGTTCTTCAGTGCGCTGATTGCGGACATTCTTAGCTGTTTTACGGGCTAGTGGTTATACAGTACAACCGGGGTAACAGCATATACGCAATAGCCCTATTCAATTTTTTATTGAATTGATTACCTTGAAGAGGGGTACTTAAGAGGCTTGTTATGCTTTAGCCAAAATTGAAGCTACTGGCCAATACAACAATACCACCGACCCCCTCTTACTATAAGATGGTCAAGTGCAGCCTCTGCAAGCAAGAGGGTCACCGCAAGTCTAGCTGCCCGCAGGCGCCTTTGGCGGCACGGGTGCCCCGTCAGCCACAATCACAAGTGACCCAAGCACCTCTAGAGGTCAGCATCCTCTTGGATCAAGAGGTCATTGACAAGCTCGACCGGCTAACTGAGCTCTGTGTAGAGGTCGCGGTTGGCCTCGGCAAGGGTCACGTGGAGGCCCACTACCAGCAGGCTCTGTACATGGAGCTGCAGGACGCCGGCATCAAGTACGTCGCAGAGGAGGCCATGCCCATCATGTACAAGGGGAGGCCCCTCGGCGGTACCTGTAGCACCCGTCTGGATGTCATTCTCCACAACTTCCTCCCGTTCATCTTTGAGCTCAAGGCAGAGGCCAACCCGATCAAGTCCAAGCACCACTGGCAGCTGGTGAGGTACATGGACTACAAGAAGCAGCCATACGGAGCAGTTGTCAACTTCAATCAATCAGAGAAGGACCCTCTTGAGATTCAGTTCATTGTTTCTCATGAGGGTGAGTACTGGCTCTACGACCCTGACTCACTGACGGGGCGTCGCTTGGTGGACTTTGCGCTCGCTGAGCCCCCCATGCACCAAGCACAGGCTTCTGAGTCTGCTGATGCAGAGGAGGCAGACGACAATGAGTCCACTGAGGAGGAGTAAGGGTGAGTGAGGTCTAATTCAGGGTGGAGGAGCAATGAGAAAGAAACCAAATTTTTCATTCTTGGGCCCAAATTCAACTTCCAGAAGCCCTATTTGGAATTGAAAAAATTGAAATAGGCCATAGCCCCTATAGTGAGTACCCCCCCCTTATTAGCAAACACTAATAAGTCTCAAATGTCTTCCATCACCCTGACCCCCCAGATGCTCGCCGTGCTGGACGCCGCTACGGTGGCTAGGCTGCAGGCCTTGGTGGCTATGGCTGCGCCTGTAGCTTCGCCTGCAGTATCCGAGCCCCAGGCGCTCATGCTGGAGCCTGCAGCAGAGATGAAGGTCAAGAAGACCCTCAGCCCCGAGCACCTGGCCAAGATGAAGGCGGGGCGCGAGGCAGCCAAGCTGAAGAAGCAGCTTGAGGCTACAGCTTCGCTTGCGCCCGTGGCTGCGCTTGAGGCTGCAGATACGCTCGTGTCCGTGGGTGCGCTTGAGGCTGCACCTGTTGCCGAGTGGACTGCACGGGTGGAGGCTGCTCTGGAGGCAGAGGTAGTTGCTTCCCTTGCTGCCCGTGGCGTGACTGCTGTGGAGGCAGACTGGGGGCCAGAGGTGCGGGCGGCTCTGGCCGCACCTGTGCTGACCATGAAGGGCAACAAGAAGACCAGCAAGCCCAGCGCCTGGTCCGACTGGGTCAAGAAGATCATGGCCGAGCGCAAGGACGAGATCGCCGCGCACAAGGAGGCCGCCGAGTGGAAGGCTGGCGCGCACCTCAAGTGGCTCGCAGCTAACGCAGGCAAGACGTCGCCCGAGTGGCTGGCCTTCAAGGCGGCCTGGACACTGGAGCATGCGCAGGCGCAGCCACAGCAGGCGCCCCCCGTTTCTGCAGCGGCCTCTGATGACGAGGCTCCTGTGGCTGCAGTGGGCGGCGGTGGCTCTGTGGCTGCTGCGGCTGCTGTGGCTGCGCCTGCGCCTGCGCCTGTGAAGCGCGGCCCCAAGCCCATGGTGGAGATGTCGGCAGATGAGCTCAAGGCCTTCCTCGAGGCCAAGAAGGCCAAGAAGGCCAAGAAGGCAGCCACTGCTGCCGCTACAGCCACAGCCACCGCGGCCACTGCTGCCGCTGCCGCTGATGCAGAGACTGAGCCTGACGAGCCCGAGCCCGTGGTCACGCCCCCTATCGCCAAGAAGCGTGGCCCCAAGCCTCTCGCCACCATGACGGCTGATGAGCGCGCCGCCCACGACGCCAAGGTGGCCGAGCGCAAGATGGCTAAGGAGGCCAAGGCCCGCGCTGCAGATGCAGCACTGGCTCTAGTGGCCCAGATGCAGGCAGCACACTAAAAAAAAGATAAGAAACCCCAAAAGAGTTACACACTAAACCACAAAGAAACCAAATTTTTTACGTATTCTTGTGAAAAAGTTGAAGGGTGTAGAGCCTATACGGCGTGTATGCTACCAGACTTTCCCTTTTATAGGCACCTTATCTGGACATGCCTATTCGGCTGTCTATATAAGAAATCAAGAGTCTTACCCTATACACCGACTATAAGATCACCCCTGTCGGCATATAAATAGATCTTCTCTTTTCTTAGTAAATGCATGCGCATCAGCTCACTATAGTATATCTTGTACTCTTCTTTTTTTACTTGATGCTGAAGTACACCTTACCCTCTCCACGTGATGAGCTATAGTGAAAAATTGAAGCATATCAGTCGTGTATAATAAGCACCTACCATGCAAGCCCCTACTCCTATGTCTCGCGACGCCATGCGTGGCCTGAAGGCCAAGGTGGAGGAGGATATGCGTCTTCAGAGGGTTGATCAAATCGCCAGAAATATCTACAGCCAGGCAGTCGCAGCTGCCAAGGCAAAGGCCGACACCTCTTTCAAGATGGAGATTCCTAAGACGCATCAGATGCTAACCGCCTCCCAAACGAGGGTGCATCCCATTCTTGCTTCAGATCCCTTCTATATCGAGAACATGGCCGACATCCTCAGCGGCCTCCAGGCCCTCTTTCCAGACTGCACAGTCTCTCACACTCTTGTCTGTAAGGGAACCGACGGCAAGTTCTACGACATCTCAACCCTAGATGACAAGATCCTTCCATTCGTCAACAGAGCCCTTGACCAGTCATTCATCGTCATTGACTGGTCTTAGATCTCTTAAGATAGGTCCTCTTCTACACTCATTTTTCATGACAGAGCCCGAAAACCACATTGAAAAAATTGAAAAGTCCCAGGCAGCAATAGTCAGTACCCCCCAATTAATACTCTTAGTTACAAATGTCTGCCTACGCTTCCATGAACCTGCCTGAGCTCCTGAGCCACCGTGACCAGATCTCCGCCGAGATCTTCCGTCAGACGGGTGATGCTAGTGTGATCCCTATCGCTGCTGGCGCTTCTAACAGTGGCGGCAAGGGCAAGCTGACCAAGACCGGCAAGGTCCGCAAGCCTTCTGCAAACAAGGGCAAGCCCACTGCGCGCGGCGACTTCACCAAGAAGATCACTGCCGAGCGCGCGGACGACTTTGCGGCATACAAGGAGGCCAACCCGGATCTGAAGGGTCCGCACCTCTCCTGGTACAAGCACTACATTGACGAGCACATGGAGGAGTACGAGGCCTTCAAGGCCGCCTGGGCTCTGGAGCACCCTAAGGAGGATGCAGCAGAGGGCGCAGAGGACTCTCCTGCCGAGGGTGCACCCGCAGAGGCCAAGCCCAAGAAGGTTCTCAGCCCTGAGCACCTGGCCAAGATGAAGGCAGGGCGCGAGGCCAAGCTGGCCGAGAAGAAGGCCGCAAAGGATCTGCTGGAGGCAGCGGCAAAGGCGGATGGCCCCATCTCCCTGGCACCCCTGGTTGAGGATGCCCCTGCTGTGGCTGCTGCGCCTGTGCCCGTCAAGCTCAAGGGCCCTAAGAAGGTGACCAAGAAGACGGCAGCTCCGCTTGAGCCTGCAGCTGTGCCTGCTGCTGTGCCTGCAGCTGTGCCTGCTGCTGCAGAGGCAGATGCCGAGGCAGGGCCCGAGGAGCTTCCTTTCAAGCACAATGGCGTGACCTACATCCGCATCGGTATCCAGAAGGCCGACGGCAACCATGTCTGGGCATCCACTGATATCTGGCATAGCAAGAAGGGCAAGCGTGCTAGCTACGCTGGCGAGCTGATGGAGGACGGCAGCATCAATGAGGACGCTGAGGAGCCTTCCCTGGTCTAAGCATGCAATATGAGTCTCTTATATAAAAAATCATCTTCACTACACTATTTTTCATTGAAAAAATTGAAGCGTACAATGCTGCTTAAGTAAGTACCTGCCTAGAATAAAATGTCTCTCGCATCTGGTATCAAGCTTGCGCCCGTGAAGATGGGAGATCTGGCTGCTAGCGGAGCTACAAGCGCAGCTACAAGCGGAGCTGCTAGCGCAGCTACAAAGCTAGCCTATCTTGCTCCTCATCTGAGGGGGTCTACCGCTCAGAACGACCAGCCGCAGGATGGCAGCACCAAGGCAGACGCGACCAACTTCCCCTCTCTTGGTGCAAAGCCAATGCCCAATCTGCGCTGCAATGTATGGCAGAAGGTTGCTCCTGTGGCTGTGGCTACGCCTATCCCGCCAACGGGACCTGTGGCTACGCCAACGGGACCTGTGCCTATCCCGCCAACGGTACCTGTGCCAACACCAAAGTACAAGGCCACCGTCGACGCGTGTCTGGAGAGGGAGCGGCTAACGGAGGCCGAGAGGATGAAGCAGCCCGAGACAGATATTAACAAGATGACTGCCGAGGAGAAGGAGGCTGCCGGCTGGGCGACTCTGCCGCTGAACCGGGCTTCCATACTCGCGTTCCTGGACAGGCTGGAGGAGCAGGAGGTAGAGTGCACCGGCACCTTCAGCTTCGCCGAGATGTATGCTCTTTGCTCAAACTATGAGAAAAGGGCAGACAAGGAGATGAACGTCTACCGCCCAAAGGGTTCTAAGGTCTGATCTTAGAGCTTGTCCAAGATCTTCGGATTAGTGTGAACCACATAAATGGTTGAGAGTAACATCAGAAAATAAATAAAGAGCTCAACTATTTTTGATGGTCCTGCAATGAGATCAATGACAATGTAGGCTATACCCCAGATGGCTATCCACCAGAACTGGATAACGGTCAGAATGAATAAAAAATGAAAGGTGTCGTAATTATCATAGGGTCCTTTTTCTAGATGAGGTCTATTCATATCTAATTATGAAGACTAATTTTTGGGATCTGTTACAGGCTCTAACAAGCTAGGATCGAGATGATATCTCTTCCTGCAGAAGGTTGTCAGATCCATATTCCCAGCGAGTTTCGGTAGCCGAGAAGGACAGCACCACATGTAGTTCATGATCTCGTTAGTGTCTTCGGGTTCCACAATGGGTATACACTCCAGCTTGAAGATAAAGTAGGTCCCTCCCGAACCAGACTTGTTTGACTGAAACCGACGCTCATTGCTCGGTTCGATTCCTTCGAGATTAATACCCGTCTCTTCCTTCAGCTCTCTACGAGCAGCATCCAACGGCTTCTCCCAGGGGCGACCATGTCCTTTCGGGAAAGACCACTTCTTGCTCTGCCGACCTTGGACAACCAGGAAGTCGCCATTCGGCGAGATAACGATAGCTCCATAGACCTGGGAGTCTACGCAATGGGTTCTTGGTACATAACTCTGAAACGCTTTCGGAAACATCATTTGCGTTCTAACTGATTGTTGTAATCACCGGGCTAAATAACACGTTCAACTTTACACCATGAATATGGAACTCTGGGTATCCTCTAAGTTACAATGCGGCCTGGGTAACCGGCTATTTCAGTTAGCTGCAGCAAAGCATGCATCCGAGACATGGTCACTACCTCTTGTATTCGCCATGCCCTATTGTTGTCCATCAGAGCACGGAGACTTCAATACGATCTTCAAACTATTTCCGACTATTCCTAAGATCTGGAAGGCCGAGGCGGAGGTTTCAATTGAACAGGAGGGGTGTTTTAAGTATAGCCCTCTACCTTCTACGAACCCGTCGCAGCGTGTCCTATTGAAGGGATTCTTTCAGGCCGCGTCCTATGTATCTGATAGTCTAGTGCCTTCTTGGGATGCCATAAATGGTCCGGATAAGGAAGCTTTACTGAAAAGGTGGTGTCTTGAAAGTAAAGAGCAGCGGGCCAAGACTGTCTTCTTGCATGTACGTCTAGGTGACTATAAAATCCTACCGCATCACCAGGTTCCTCTTCTTGGTTATTATGCTAAGGCTATGGCTAAATTTCCAGAGGATACCAGATTCTTAGTCTTTAGTGATAGTCCAGAGGAGGCTAGAGTCCTGCCTGTCTTTTCTGGAACTTGTGTCTTTGTGGATGAAAAAGATGAATATAAGACTATGTATCTTATGTCTCTGTGTGGTGGAGGGGCTATAACTGCAAACAGTACCTTCTCTTGGTGGGGAGCATACTTTGCCAGGCAGGGCAAGGACGACTTCAAGACATACATGCCAAACAAATGGATGGCTAGCTGTCCAGAGCCTACTGATAGCATTTACCCAGCATGGGCAACTGTACTTGATGTATAGCTAAAGTCTTATAGTTAAGAGTTTAGTTGCCAAACCACTGGCAAAAATTGAAGTTAATAGGTGATCACTGATTGGTACCATGCCTCAATGCAAGCCTCTCAGCAACTCAATCCCGCGTGGAAAGATGCAGTCTATCATGACCACCAAGAGCACGGGATCAAGTGGATGCTACGCGCTGAAGAGCTGGGCTACACGATTCCAGACACCGACCATGTTGTCAGGGGTGGCATCCTCGGAGACAAGATGGGTGTCGGTAAGACCATCCAGTCTCTCGGGCTCATCGCCAATGGTTCTAACGGGCAAAAGACCCTCATCATCACCCCTCTCGCGGTGCGTGGCCAGTGGGAGTCCGAGCTTCGCCGTGCAGATGTGAACCTCTTCCTTCCCCAGCAGTGGGGTGCCAAGTGGGTTGCCCAGCAGCCGCAGATCACTGGTCGCAAGACGGTCCATCTGATCCACTATGACAAGCTCGCGAGCAAGTCTGATCTCTGCCACGGCGAGGGCTATGACCGCATCATTCTTGACGAGGCGCACACCATCCGTAATGCGTCAACCAAGAAGGCCGAGGCGGTCTTTAAAGCGGCCAAGGGCATCAAGTACCGGTGGGCTCTGACGGGTACTCCTATCACCAACAGCATGGACGACGTGACCACCTACCTCAAGTTCATCGGCTGCCCCACGGATCCCGGCAAGAAGTGGCAGGAGAAGTACGAGCTGTGGGCTAGGAACCTCTACCTCTCCAGGCAGCTCACGGAGTGCATTGCTGAGGGTCAAGAGGATATCGTGCCCCCCGCGCCCATTGAGGAGACTAGGCTGCTCAACTTTACCAGCGTTGATGAAGAGGTCTTGTACAAGGACATTCACAACAATGAGGAGAGCAAGTGGCGCAATGCAAGGGCTCTTAAGGGCTCCAGCTATCAGCCCGCCATGTTCGCCATCCTCTTGAGGCTGCGGCAGGTGAGCGTCAACCCCCAGATCTACATCAAGGCGAGGCAGAAGGAGGCCTTCGGCTGGTCTGGTCCCGAGTTTAACCAGGTCAGCAGGAAGTTTGACGAGGTGGCCTATCTGTTGAGGGAGGCAACCGAGCAGGGTGAGAGTGCTGAGCACAAGTGGATCATCTTCTGCCAGTTCAAAGAGGAGATGGTGCAGCTTGACAGGTTCTTGAGGGCACACCACTTCGTGGGTCAGGTCCTCCAGTACCACGGTGGCATGAACATGAAAGAAAGGGAGCAGGCTCTCAAGGACTCTAAGCTGCCCACTGAGGCCGGTAAGCAGGATGTCTTCCTGATTCAGCTGAAGGCTGGGAGCACTGGTCTCAACCTCCAGCACTATGACCGTATCATCTTTGTCAGCCCGTGGTGGACTACTGCCGAGATCGAGCAGGCCAAGGCCCGTGCTGTGCGCATTGGGCAGAAGAAGGTCGTCAAGATCTACATGCTGCATCTGGAGACGGAGGAGTCATTCTTTAATATTGACAAGTTCATGATGGACAAGGTATTTGAGAAAAAGGAGCTGGCGACCTGCTTTGAGCAGTGGTCGGCACATTTGAAGGTGGATGAAGAGGTAAACAATGAAATCTAAGACATCATCAGATGGACAAGCCCGTATTACCTGTAAATGCAGGTTCAACAACTCTTTATTTTTTTGTTTCTCTTTTAGCTGCAGCAGTTGCACTTCTTGTAGCCTACGTTACTATTAACAAGAGTGGGACAGTAGGGTCCGGCACTTGGAAGGGAAGCGGAGTTTCTGAAGGCTTTCAGGGGCCTAGAAGAGGTGTCTCCCATATCCCCTGTGGTCAGGAGTCTTCCTTTGTGACAAATCTTGCGGACCTCTTTTCTGCAAAGAAGTCTACTACGGAGGAGGGAGTGGCAGATCTGACTGAGTTCAATCTCATTCTGTCTAAACTCTGTTGCATGAAGCATGATCTGATGAGCACTAACAGGGTTGTAAGGGCAACTCTCCGTGTACCATTCGTTACTGCTCATGACCGTGAATATATTGGTGATACTGTTGGGCGCTGCTTCTCTAACTCCCTACCCCCTAGGGATCTAGATATCATTTTTGAGACGTGGAGGGATCGTGGTCTGAGTCTCCTGGATAAGCTCTGCACATCCTATAATCTGTCAGATTCTGAGGCGAAGGATGCTAAGGAGAACTTCATGTCTGTCTGGTCTGACACTTATGATGTGGCCCGTACTGTCTGCATCCCCTGTAAGAAGGCTGAGGTGTCCTCTCCCCGTGATCCTAAGGGCTTTATGCATGAGAGTATCAGAGATCTGGCTGGCTATTTCGGATATTACTAAAGACTTCTGGGTGAAAAATGACACATGTGGATTGACTGTACTAGTATAGAAATGGAGCCAGTTCTAGATGTATTCTATAATCTTAAGAAAAAGATTGTAGAATTATCTGTAGACGATGAGACAGCTAAGTCATTGATGGAGTCTTTAGCATCACTAGAGCGTGAGATAACCAGGACTCAGCATGAGGTTGCTCCTAGCTTGGATGAGATTGATATGATGATCTGTAGGCATCGTGAGCATTCTGATCTGAAGAAGGTAGCAGGTCCGTCAAAGGCAATGCAGAACTATGTCAAGAATGAGCAGGTACAGTCTGCGCGGAGGATTGATTGGGTAATTGCCTATGGGAAGCTCTGCAATGCGAGATGTGATCTTGCTGAGGCTGAAGCAGAGGAAAAAAGATTATCTGACTTGTATCTGAAGTATATAAATTAGACCTTTGGTGCCTTCTGTACCTTTGGTGCCCTTGGCTTCTTTGGCTTCTCAGGAGGAACTGTCCCGCCTGCCGCGATGATCTCAGCCTCCTTCTGAAGACGTAGCTTCTTGCGCTTCATGCACCAGGCCCAGAACTCTTGTGTCCCGTAGGATGGCATAGGCCCGATATCTGTCTCCTTGATAGGCTTCTTCTTCTCCTCAATCTGAGCCTTTGCTACCGTCATGTTAATCTGATCATCCGTACAGCCCTGATACATTGCATCTAAGTAGGCCTTGGTCACGGAACAGTTCGCCCAGAACTCCTGGGTTTCCTTCTTCTCTTGCTCGAGCTCGTTGTAAAACCACTTGATGTCGGCTTGGGGGATTGGCTCATCACGGGACTCATAGTACTCTCTAATAGACTCAAAGGCCTCCATTGCCTTCGTCAGAGACCCGGTAGGGACGGGGGGCACTGGATTGCTTTTTTGTAGGACTAGGATCTTCTTGGGCTTTTCTTGCAGAGCTACTGGCGCAGCTACTGGTTTCTTGAGCTTCAGTACCTTCTTAGGCTTCTCTTGTACAAGCTCAAGCACAGCTACAGCTACAGGTGACAGAGTCACCGTCTCCTTTAGCTTGAGTACCTTCTTTTGCATCTTGGTGGTACCTACCTTTTTTACTGTAGAATAATCAATTTTTACTATACTTTTTAGAAAAAGTATGCCAAAAAGAAGCATGTCAAAAAAAGAGGGGGTCTAAGAAATCCGTCCGATATATAGATAAGATGCTGTGCGATAGTATCATGGAGCTGAAGTTTATCTTATCTACTAAGAAGCTAACCCCGCAGCAGGACAAGGAGGTCAGAGCTGAGCTGAGCGACTTGGAGACTCAGATGAGAAAGGAGGGCTTCATGAAGAATCTTAATTCCCAACCCGGTATTTCCACCTACGGCTCTTATTTTGCACCCTATTCTGATATAAAGATTAATAGCTACTACAAGTAGATATGTCTGTAACTCTCACCACTGATCTGCTTATGCGAAATGAACAATCCCTTCAATCCATCATTAAGGCTAATAATGGATTGAATGTCAACGCGTGTAGGGTCTATTTTATTCAAGATGACGACAATGTGCGAACTGAGGGTCTGACTAGAGATGCTATCGCTAAGATTGTGATCAGGGACATGAGAGTGAGCTCACGTCGCCCTCCTAATCATGTGAATTACAAGGAACATATTAGCAGGGTCTACATCTGGCCAGATTGTAGGATAACGAGATTACCTGATGAGTACGCTGAATCAATTATACAGTGGATCAATGAGGTCGTTGTGTCTATTTCCACTTCGGATTCTCTAACATCTAAGACTAAGAATTCTGATGCTTATAATGCCGAGACTTCCGAGATTTATGGGTTTTCCTAGCCTTTTTACGCTTCACAGTATGTCTTCTAGAGCCACCTGCTCCAGAAGTAGCCGATGTAGGAAGAGGCGCACCACATACTACGCAATTTGTATCCCCCAATACATTTTCTGCAGTACAAGTTGGACATTGTATTTTTGGTAATGCCTCTCTTGCTTCACCTGCGGCCCTTGCAAGTTGCTCTCTAACTAACCGTGCGGCGGCTGCAGATTCTGCTGCCTGTTTTCCAACTAATTCATATTCAAGTATCCCATCCCCAACGTCCTTTCCAATTTCTATAAACCCTTTACGATCTTTCCCATATATGTTAGTACCAGTTCTAAGTACTCTCTGATTGTCATAGTAATAAAACCCACAATAGTTTGCTGATAAATAATTGGAATGATTTCCAAGAGCCCCAGTAAAATCTCCGTGTGTTACGAGTAATAAACTATTCTCTTTATCTTTAAATTCTTCTTTTTCCTTCATAATTGCAGACGCCATGCGTTTTTCAGTATCATTTCCAAATACCTCTCCTATAGATGTAGCAGCAGAATCCCACTTTATATCACCTAGTTCACTGTTCTTGATTGTTAGTGTTCCTATTCCACCATTTCGAAGATAGGCGGCCCTCGCTGCTGACAACTGCTGATCATCCGTTAATAATGAAAATGTGGCTCTTGTTGCTCTTAAATAATCATTTACACTTGAATAATTTTCACCTAAATTATTGTTTATCACTATTTCAGATAGACCGCATTTTGCAGCTATACCAGCTGCAGTCTGTATACACCGAAGGAAGGGGGAAGATACGATCCTTGTAATTTTAGTAAAGTGATTCTTGAACGTCTTAGCAGTCTCTTCTACACAGGCATAATCTACTAGAGGTGGATCATACAATCTAGCTTGCGAACCCTTCGCATTCTCAGCTTTATACCATGCTTCAAAGATTGGAAACTTAGAATCACTTAGTTTTGATTGTAAATCATCTATTCTCCTTCCATGTCGCATGATTATGGTGACTGGCTCAGAGCCTGCCCCGGTTGCAGCTATTGCGGCTGGCACAGTTGAAGAGGAGCCAGCTGCATCTAATTCCTGAATTGCTGCAAGTGTTCTTGGTGATACAGAGGAGGGATCTACCCCCTGAGTTTCAAATGGAAACCCTTCTAATGCTCTATTTTGAATCGCAATTACTTCATCGCGGGTAAATACTATTTTCATCGCTCCTTTTTCAGTAGTATAAACCGATTCAAAGTGGCCATTATTGATATTATATATAATAATGGCGGTGGTATTTCCTTTAGGGTCGGCCATATTTACACTAGGTGTCATTATTTGGATCTCACGCCCCATTTGCCCAACCTTTATTCCTTCAAAATATAATATAGTCACCTTGTATTGTCTTGCTAAAAAATCAATTATCATATCATCTAAATACGTTGTACCCTTCATGATCCTTACATAATTTTCGTAGTTCTCTAGTCTCGTAGCTTCAGAATATTCATCGTAGAATTTAGTTTTAAATAATGGAAGTGATGGTAGTATTATTCTTCTGAAATTTGATGCCACTCTATGTCTAAGATCTTGTTCCGCATTTCTAAAGCTCTTAGAAATGCATCCTAAAAATGATAGTATTAAACAGTCATTTTGCCCTCCTCCAGTATTACTAATTAACTGAAACTCTCTAAGGCCGCTTCTAGTTTTGTAATCATTAAACTCTTGACTCTCAAAGAATCCAGGCGCCTTAGCTTCTTCTTTTATTAGCTGCCCGCTATTATAATTCTTTAATAAATTGGTAGCTGATCCAGTATCATCTATAAAATCTTCATCTAGTCCAAATAAATACGCACTTAGATCTTGATCCTCGGTAATCACTTTTGCATTACCCCCCTTACAG
>Ga0114978_10003326_pt1 | contig 13186 bp, 16 predicted proteins | sample S_140212_EF_Meta_FD_87027 | JGI IMG/M metagenome (GOLD analysis project Ga0114978, IMG submission 87027) | Freshwater microbial communities from Lake Simoncouche, Canada to study carbon cycling - S_140212_EF_MetaG | ecosystem: Environmental > Aquatic > Freshwater > Lake | place: Lake...
ACCCAGAACCAAGGCAGCGACAACGAACTATAGAACTCATACCAAAATCACGCAATCAAGAAAATCTCATACTAAATCTACTCAACCCCGATCAATCAATCGTAGTTGCAGTCGGACCAGCAGGCACAGGTAAAACATACTTGGCCATGCTAGCTGCTGTAAAAGCATTTAAGTCGGGCGAGTGCAAGCGTATCATTCTAACACGACCGGCAATTGGCGTAGAAGACGAACAGCACGGGTTCTTACCCGGGAATATCGTGGCCAAGATGGAACCGTGGACTCGTCCCTTGATGGATGTATTACGTGAGTATTATCGCCAGACTGAAATTGCTGCCATGATTGACGACGGCTCTATTGAAATATCACCGTTGGCTTACATGCGTGGACGAACATTCAAACACGCATGGATTATCGCAGACGAGATGCAGAACGCCACGCCGGCACAGATGAAAATGCTGCTGAGTCGCATAGGCACTGAATCACGTATTGTGGTCACCGGTGACGTGGAACAAGCCGATCGCTCACAAGGCGAAAATGGTCTGTTAGATCTCTGTTCACGGTTAGAGCACTACCCAGTCAAAGGAATGGCTGCTTGCAGGCTAACCGGGCGAGACATACAGCGCCACCCAATCATAGGGAGTGTGCTAGCATTGTACGACAAATAATCAACTGCAATCATAATGAACCACCTGGTGGTTCATTGTGTCTATTCTCCGCAATTGAATTGGCAAACTGGATGATCGGCTAATTTATTATAAAATTCTGCCACTGCTGTTCTACTGAGTATCTCACTCAATGTGGTATTATCAATGGAATATTGATTTTTATTTTTACCAAATTCGTTTTTGTAATAAAATCTATGATCCCCTACATAGCAGCAAGGCATATAATATCCGTCAGCTGAGATGAAATGTGCTTGCCCACTATGACATTCAGGAATCAATTTTTTTGGTGTGAGTGTTTGTTTCCAGCTTTGTTGGCTATGCCATTGTATTCCAGTTTGCTCTTCACTGGGTTTAAAATGCATGGTTAGCTCATCAAATCTAGAACTACGACTGATTTGGAATTGATCCATGCCCAAGTCTTGACTTAGTTGTCTTGCTTGTTCAATATTGTTTTCGTTATAAGAAAAAGGAATAAATTTCCACAACGTATCGCATGGTGCTTCTACACATACTTCAATGGCATCCTGTGTGGTTTTCCAATCGCCGTTGATCCTATATTGTGTAAAATTTTCTGGAATACCATCTATAGAAAATGTCACAGAATCACCAGGTGACAACTCCTGTACCAGTTCTTGCCACCAACTTCGTTTTCGATGACCGCCATTGGTAACAATAGATATAATTGCACCTCGACGTTTGAGATCACGTATCAAGCCTGCTAAATCGGGATGATAGATTGGATCTCCATAATTTCCGCATAGACCTACTTTAATTCCGGATAAATCAATATCTAAAAATTTCAGCAATGCTTGCTTATCTATACTGTGATTTTTCCAATGCTTTGCCCATTGATTGATAAATCTAGTTCTTGAACATCCTGGGCATTTTAAAGTACAGATGTTGGTTGGTTCAAGGTGTATGCCCCGGACCAATGGGGTCATTTACTTTCCTCAACTGGCGCAGACTTGTAATCAACTTCATATCCGTTTTCTACAAACAGTCGCTTGATGATATTTTCATAGTGTTGGATATAATATTCAACAATCTTGTTGAAATCTTTGGGCACACTTACCCCGTTCATGTGAGCTTTGACCACTTCAAGTTTCTTAAAATCCAATATCACACTGCATGTTTGAATATCATTGGGTTTGAGATTCTTGGCAACGGCTGTGCTTTCGTCAATCTTGCCGTCGGCCTTACGGTAATAGGTGATTAGTAAATATCTCATTTTAGATTCGCCAATTCAATTAGTGTAGCACTCAAGTTGATCTCAACGTCGGCAACAGAGTTATGATTTACAATTCCATTGCGAATGATCACAACAGCTTGATCTTTCTGCTCATCGGTGCTGCCCCAAAGATCCAAGTTATCGTACATCCAACGGAATACATCTTCGGCTTCTTCGGGTGTTGAGCTTTGGCACAACAAAGTACGTGCTTGTCGAATTTGTCCACGCTTGAACATATCCACACAGTCCAGTTTCCAATCCTTAGCTGCCTTGTCAGTAGCACTAGGCGCACTTAATGTGCCTGATTGTGAATTCATCTGTGTGAGATTCAAACACTTGCGTAGATCTGGATATGTGGCTTTGACGTAAGTGTCTAGTACATCTAAGTCAAACTCCACACCTTCGGTTACTAACACCGTGGCTACTCGTGCTGTAAACTCTGTGTGATCAGTTTTGGTAATGTGAAATCCTTGGCAGCGACTGTGGATAGGATCGATGATCTTGTGTGGATAATTACAAGTCATGATGAATCGCACTGTTGAGGAATAGTCTTCCATCAAGTTACGTAATGCAGGCTGTACTGATTCTTTGTTCATGTAGTCAGCTTCATCAATCAGCACCACTTTGAATCGGCCAAATGGCATGGTTTGCACAAAACTGATCAGCTTGTCCACCCATTCAATCTTACGACCTTCCTTGGAACCATTCACATACATCACATCGTATTGGTCTATACCCAACTCGTTGATCAGCACTTTGGCCAAGGTGGTCTTGCCTGTGCCTGCTGCACCACTCAATAGCAAGTGTGGAATTGTTCCGTCTCGGATCCAGGATTGCACTTGCTCTCGTTGTGAATCATCCACAAACACATAGCCATCCACTGTGTCTGGACGGTATTTTTCTACCCATAATTGTTTCATTGGTATCTACTTCCTGGTTGGCCTGGATCATTTGAATTGGTACAGGCTAGATTATGATCGGTTGACTTAGGACAACGCTTGTTACCACAGTCAGGGCACACAATAAATGTGCTCATGGTCAGTGGCCAGCCGCGGGCATCCTTGATCTTGTTCATGCAATTATAACATCCGCACTGGGTTTTTGCAACCTTGTTTCCGAAGATCAGATCGAAGTTGTCACTGAATGTTTCCGGACTCACGTCGAGTGGGCGTGGCGCACTACCCTTGCCCATTATGTAGGTCCAAGTGGAATGTCTTTGCCCAGCTGACGCTCGTGTGAAGATTGCTTTTGCAATTCGGCAGGCAGTGGTGGTGGAACATAACGTTCCTTTGGCGGCTTCTTACCAAAGATTGATTCGTGTCGATTGGCCAGTTCTTCTTGATCCACTGTGGCTTTTCTTGGTCTTGATTCTCTGCTCACACGTAGTCCTTGAACATTTGTTTCCTGCCTTCAACACCGAGTTCGTAATCAAATATTTCCTTTGTTCGTTGTTGCATGGCGCATGCCATCATTAATAATTCTTCTCTAGTATCGCACATCATGATTTGTCTCTCCACAGGGGCCATGAGTTCATCCATGCGGGTTGCTACTGCGTTTTTATTGATCATACCAGTTCCTCTACCACACCTAGTGCTTCTGCGGCAATTAGAAACGCACCTCCGAGAATCATTGATCCTTGAATAAATGCAATACCTGCAACTACTCTAAGTGCGCTCTTGACCAGGCTTACATAAAAGTGGCCTCGACTTGTGTCTTTGGGTTGAATTTCTATCATGGGTTTCCTATGTGGGCAGCGCCCTTGGTTATACTCACAGTCTGGGCGAATCAGACCGTGACAGGTTTTACATTTCATTGTTGGGTAAGTCCGCGTTCCACTTCGGCTTTGGCTACACGTCTGCGTAGGCTTGAACTTGAGAAAGAATGATCACGGCCGTTGAACACCAGTTCAATGCCTCTCAAGGCGCCTTCTTCTCGACCAGTAAAATTCTGGTGTTCGTATTCCACACCCAAGATGCGCACATCTACTGGCAAGATCAACAACAAATCAATGAGATCTTGTTCTGTTTGATACACCACAACTTCATCCACATATCGACAAGCAGCCAATTGTATCTGTCGTTCCACTATGCTTTGTACAGGATGATTTTTAGTATCTGGGCGATCTATTGTGGGGTCAGTCTGTAAACCTGCGATCAAGTAGTCGCAGTGATTCTTGGCTTCACTTAACATGGCGATATGGCCGGCATGCAGCATGTCAAAAGCCGAAAAAACAATTCCAATTTTTTTTCCTTCTGCTTTAAGATGTTTATTATTGTTAAAAATATTCATATATATGATGTAGTTATAAACTAATTGTGTTGCATCCAGTCAGGCTTGGCTTCCACGTGAATCGCTGTGGAGAATGTGTCATCGTTGGGCACTTCATCAGAGATCATCATGATATCTTTAGGATCCACACGACGCAAGGTCACTTTGCCGCTTTCATCTTCGATATCAATACCACGTGTCCATCGTCCGTGCTCGATGCAGACCCACTGTCCGAGTGTGACATCTTGTTGTTCAGGGCCTACTGCATACACCTTGCCCCAGCGTGGACGAATGCCGGTGCTTTTGCCGTTGTCGTTGGGGATGATAATACCACTGGTAGTGATACGTGTTTCAAAGATCATGTCACTCACAATCACTGAATCCTTTAGTGGTACAATTTGATTGCGTTTGAGTTGATGTGGTTGGAAGGCGAATTTGGTCATTTATTCCTCGTCTGGTTGTTTTGCTGCACGGGCCATGGCTGCTGCTAGTCCTGTTGCGGGTTCTTCAACTTGCGGTACTGCTCCTTGCGCCCGCAATGATTGGCGTTGTAATCTTGCTTGCTCTAGTTTTTCTTGATCAGCTGCTCGAATAGCAGCAGCATCTGTTTCTTTTTGTGCCTGTGTGCTTGTGGGAATCGGCCCTGGTACTGCGTTAGTAGTGCGATTGAGATTGCGATTGACCTGCTGTGCTCTAGTAGAGATGACGTTTCCATCAGCATCTAGTTTGTCACCTCGCGCATTCACTTGCATATTGCCCACAGCTCGAACTTGTTCATTCTGTGCTTGTAATGCACCAAAGTCTACGATTCGGCCTTGTGCTGTTCTGTAAATTTTCTTTGACATAATTGTCTCCTTGAGATATTTAACGCAGAAACTCTGCGATATCTAAATTGTAGTGCAGGCTGTCTATTCTGTGTATCTCCAACAGATACAATACATAGCTGGCCACTGAACTTCCGCGTCCTACACCCCAAATTAGATTGTTTTGTTTCATGATATCTACTAGAAATTTGAGATATCGCAATAGATCAAACAAGTCACGTGCTTGATATAGTAATAGTTCTTCCCCCACCCGCTGTAATGCTGCTTCAGATTCGCACAAACCAAGAACATGTTCTGCAATGTCCAAGTTCTTGTATAGGTCAGGCATGAGCCAATTGCCTTGATTCATGTGATCAAATTCTTCAACGGTCACAGCTTGCAATCTCAGTTCATTGTATCGTACGAATGCAGGAACATCCTCTAACATTAACGCAGCAGTTTCTAAATCCACGGTGGCATCAACCAACATACCGTTAACGTGTATGCTCTGCCCACGCATGAGCATGTTCACACAGTCATCTTCTGAGAAGATCATTTGACCTAGATGATCAGTTCTCATCGATAGGAAACTTAGCAAATACCACAGTGTTGGTAGCAGAATCAGTGACGGGTGCCGGTGTGCCACTCCACTCAAGATCTAGATCGCGCCAGGTTGGTGTGCGATTGAGTTTGACCACTTGCCGCTTGTTGCTGTTGGTAGGTTTGAAATTGCTATGTGCAGGGCCTGATTCAAACCACCAACCTTGTTCATCGCAAGGCCCTAACCCTTCTTGGTCGCTGTGCAAGTACCGCACATTGTCTCCGAGATTGCTTTGGATTGTCACGTCTGTTACTACCATTCGTTGTTCTAAAATTGCATTGAGCTTGCAGTATAGCGCAATACCTATGATCTGGTCAATGGGTTCTTCAGGTAATGGAGTGATGTTGATACCTGCTGTGGTCAACAACTGCATCTGTTCCTGATTTTCTTGTTTGATAAACACAGTATTGGTCAGCTCGTGATACACAAAATGATTCAACCGTGCCAGGCTGGTCACATGATCTTGTTGATCACTGGTATTGGTGCAGATGGCCAACTCGGCTGTGTAATCATTGATTTGTAGGCGACCTTCGAACCATATAGCAGCACTCCAGGTCATGTCATATTCTAATCTTACGTTCATGATATATCAATCTTGTTGTTAAATGAGTTTTCTTCGCCAGGCGGCGGAGCGTTTAGCGCCATCATTTTTTGTTGATGTTTGCTGGTGTAGCTTGCTAATGCCATGCGAATTTGATCACAGAGATAGCTATTGCCCATCCTGTGCGCTATGCTGAGTTTTTTATGAAGTTCGGAAATCTTTGACCCTAGTTGTTCTAAGGTCAAATCTTCTAAATTGTTGATAAACGGGTGTTCCATTTGACTCCTTGCTGAGTAAGTTTACAGCAACAGTCAATAGAAGTCAACACATTTAGGAGAATACAGCGCCGTTGTTGCCAATACAGAACCATTTGTTGTCGATGTATTGCAATGTTACTGCACTACCGATAGTGTTGAATGTGATTACTCCTGTGCCGGATGTTTGCCATCCAGCATTGGTCACAGTGATTTCCATGTCTCCACCGTCGGTCTTCATCATGATGGTTTTAATCTGACCGTTATAGCCAGCTGCCAACTCGGAGGTTGACGGACCAGTGGTAGCAAAATAAGTAGCTGTGGTAGTGAGATTGACATTAACGAATATGCCTATGCCAGTTCCAAGATTTTGAGTGCTAGGCAAATAGATCGGATCCTGGTTTTGACTAGCATCAAATACCGAAATAGTAGTACCGCCAATGCTGGTAGTGAAATCGTATGTGTATATTCCGGTCTGATTGTAAGTGATCACTCCGGAGTTGTACCCTTGTAGATTACTGGTTCCCACGCTGACAGCAATGGGCAATGTAACAGTATACGCAGTATTGGTCACGGTAATTGCCACACGTACTATACCAAAATTACCGGCAGCAGGCCAGTTGGTAAATGCCAGAGATATCGAACCGCTGGTGGTCACAGTTTGATAGTGCCCATCAACATAATCGATAGTGACTGATCCTGTTTGATTACCCAGCTGGGCTACTATTGCACTGAAATCCGAAATGTTGGCATTGCTCAATGGACTGCCGGCCATGTCGTTGTCCAACGCAGTGCCTGTCAGTGCTGCTTTGAGCACCGCTTTGCTTTGCAGATCAGTAATCTCATTGGCTGCATACTGAAAGTTAGTTTTGGTATTGGTGAAGTTGTCACGAAAACCTTGACTGTTGTTGTCTTGTCCGGCCACTGGATATGTGCCGTCGATGTCGTTTGGGTTAATTGCACTGGTCATATATGTTTGTCCTACACTAAAATGTTCCTACGGGGAAATACTAGATATTTATCGAATGCGTCTGTGTTGGTATAGATATCAACAGGTGCTTCAAATCGCATACTAGTATCGTCGAATGTTGTTGGGTTACCTGATCCTATCGCAAAGTCAAACTCTGCGCCCGAGCCTGTTCCAACAATGTTGGTACCGGTTATGTTGTCAAATGTCAAGTTGATGGACCAAGTGTTGTATGTTCCTGATCCAGCAATACTTGTGACATTCACATACATATTACCAGTTATTGGAGAGTACACAGTTACCGTGCCAATCATGTAATTGGCACCATCATACGCAACAATCACAGGGTCGCCTGCAACATAAGACAATCCAATACCTATGTTTAGATTTCTCATGCCGGTGCCTATGATCAAAGTAGTGTTGCTTGCTGAGTTATATTGTTCAAGAAACGGAGCAGCACCGGTGTAATTTACTATGGTTATCGCCCCAGTTGCTGGATTTATATCTTGAACTGTGATTACCGTGTCATTCAACGCATCGGTGCCTCCGGTATCACTACCCAATACCAGTATCTTGTCACCAATATTATATCCAAGTCCGCCGCTCACAATTGATGTGATCACATAATGCAATACCAAATCGAATGTGGTTTCTGCGCCAGGTGGTACCCAAGCACCATGTGATGAGTCTGCAATCGGATCCCAATAGATACTCAGCAGGCGATCTAGCTCGTAACGGTCAACTTCAAAGTCCACCAGATTAAGCTGTTGGCCAAACTGAGTACGCACATTGTATGCAACTTGTCCTGACATACCTGGATTGCAGTAGGCTATTACCCAGGCCGGAGTAAATCCCAATACCTTTCCATTTGTCTGCTTGCTCAGCATCCATAACGGCAATAAGTTTGAAATTTGTCCAACTACATCAATAACTTGATTGCGCATGTTGTCCAAGCTGTTGGGATATACTGTGGCAATTTCTGTGCTATCACTGGCATTGATTGGATAAGGTAGTGTGACTTGTTTGCTCACGCTGATACCTGAGTTATTGACCAGGTTGTCTTGTATAGCACTGTATACAACTTCATAGATCACATTGCCAGTTATAGGATCTAATGCTTGAGCTGTTTTGATTTCTCCCAGTATTAAATTTTTCAAGTAGTGATTCTCAGCTAGGCTACTGACATATAATTCATAAGTTGAACTGGTCAATCCAAAACAATGATTATATATCACTGACTTTGCCACACCAAAATTAGGGTCTTGATATCTAAATATTGTGTCTGGTGAGAATATGTCTGAATTCTGAATCAAACTGTTGATCAATGCACGATCCGGATACGGTGGCATTGCTTTGATATAGAGATTCTCATATGGCTCGTTGTACACTCGTAACACTTTCACTGTGAATGTTTTGTACACAGATATTTGTCCGTCGGGAGAATATGCATTCGCTGTGAATGTGAATTGAGTATCAAATGTGGTCTCTTGTGGGGATTGAATCAAACTGGTACGTAATTCTTTATCAAACGTGGTAGTTCCTAAATCCAACGCAAAGGTATTAAAACTCACACGACCGGCAATTTCGCCTGACGGTAGCAATGATAATCCCTGTGGCAACTTGTTGTAATACCCTGGTACATAATCAGTAGGAGGAACTGCCCCAGGTCGCAGTCGATACTGCAATGAACGCCCGCCGGTGTTGACTGCTTGGACTTTTAATAAGCTAGTTGATCCGTTGATTATACTACCAAGGTCGGCATCAGTGAGCCATATCACTTGGGTTTCTACTTGTCCAGTTATAGTCAAGCTGAAATAGTATGGTCTAGAGTGTATCACTGGGTCGGCAGTATCTATTAGATAGATAGCAAAGTTATATGTGATTTCTGTAATGCCGGAGTATGGAAGATATCCATATAACCAGCCAGTGAATGGATCAAGTGTGGTGTCGGGAGGTAATCCTAATCCGGCACCGGGATATTCTAAGTATTCAATTATGTAAGGACCAAATGTCAATCCTTTGAATTGATATGCCCAGAAGTTATCTGACCTAATCACACCAAGATCATCGGGAGTATCATAGTTTTGAGAACTCAGTGGAGCATTGGTCAAAAATGGCAAGTAATCGGGAGTCTGCGATGCATCAACAAAAGTATCGTCCGCAGTGATATCTGTAGTAGATGCTTGTAGAGTGGTTCTACTGTATACATAAATTTGATAATTTCTCAAATCACTACTCTTACCATCGCTTACTCGCAATGTAAATTGATAATTGGTATTAGGACTTTGTCTAACAAAGTCAAACGGAAACATATCAAAATTTTCTTGATATCTATCAAACCCACCAGTCTGGTAAATGATATTGAGTGGAATAATATATCCAGTGATGAGACCGCCAGTGCTGATAGATAGCCCAGGTGGCAATGTTCCTGCTGCTACAGTTATAACTGTGGTATCTGCCGGGTCTTGATCGGAAATTTGTATCTGTATAGGTTCGATGGGTGTGCCATCATAAAACGTTCCTATATTGCCGGTGGGTGTGACGAATTGAGGTGGATTTTGTCCAGTTACTGTGAGACTGAATGTACGATCTGCCAGTCGATCAATTACTACCTTGCCCAATACCGTTTTTGTAGTGTAGGCACGTATGGCAAACACACTTGTGGTATCTGAACTCACCGGCAACGGAACTCCTTGAATATTGGCAATAGCCTGTGGTGTTCCGGAGAGTACTCCTGATGCATTGCATTGTATACCTGGCGGCAATTGCCCGGCCAACAACACATAATACACTTCGTTGCCCGATGGGTCCGCTGGATCATATGCTACCAATGGTACTTGATAAAAAATACCTTCTGGTATGGTACCTAAACTTCCGGTATCAGTGACCCAAACTGGTTGTGCCATGATTTTACATTCTTCCTACAACAATTTCTATCTTGCCATTCTCGCCATTGAAGTTTTCTAATGCTTTACCCAGCACTGTGCCCATCGCTGGAGTAGTACAGGCTTGAGCGTATCCGTTACCAGCTGATATCATCATGTCACCTTTGACCACTGGACCATGTACAAACGTTGGCACACGCCCAGTCAGTGCCACTATGGCTCTGTAGTCAGCAGTGAGTCCGTTGTTCATTAAGTAGCTGGGTTTCTCAGATATCACTCCGGCTATCCTAGGGTCACCTAACATCTGAGATAATGTGACTTCTTTGTCGCCGCCGAAAACTACAACAGTACCTGGTGCGTAATCTGCATCAGCTTCGTAAACTTCAGCCAAGTCAGCATATAATGCAGTGGTTGCTTGTGCAAATACACTGCCAAAATATGCACCAGTGGCACCAATATTGCCCACACCATTGCCGGCGGCATTGTTGATGGCAGTTGCAACTACCCCGCTATTCACTGTTATTGATTTAGATACTATTAAGTTTGCGCCAGTGATATCGCCGGTAACTGACAAAGTGGTTCCTGTGTGAGTAACGGCATTTACTGTACCAGTTGCACTTAAAGTTGCACCAGTGATAGTGCCTGTTGCAGACACTGTGACGGCATTGGTGGTTATAAAAGCGCCCAACGTGGTTACTGATACTTTATAGGTACTAGCAGAGTAATCAACCGGGGCCACAGTGGCTCCGTTAATGGTTAAAGTTTCTGGTAATCCTGATATACTTGTGGTTGCCATTGATATTTCCTTAAATGGTGACTAACAGGTCACCGGCCAACGTGGTAATATTGAGCCCACTAATGGTAATGATTTCTGATCCTGGCGGCGGTCCACCAATGAGTGTCCACCCTGCACTTATGTTCCACCCGCCTGCTATGTATATTGGCATTTTATTTTCCTTACAATCTTCCTACTACAATTTCTATCATGCCTTCTAGGCCTGTGAAATCTTCCAATGCTTTACCAATGATAGATCCTGTCAATGGATTTTCTTCTGCTCTGGCTCGACCGTTGCCAGCAGATACCATCATATCTCCTTTGGCCACATTTCCAAATACCAGAGTTGGAACTCGACCAGTCAATGCCACTATGGCTCTGTGATCAGCAGTGAGTCCATTGTTCATCAAGTAACTGGGTTTATCAGATATCACACCAGCTACACGACGACTTGAATCAACGGTGCTCATGGTGACTTCTTTGTTGCCACCAAATATCATAACAGTACCTGGTGTGTAATCTGCATCGGCTTCGTATACCTCAGCCAAGTCAGCATACAGTGCTGTGGTTGCTTGTGCAAATACTTGATTGAAATATGCACCTGTGCCGCCAATGTTGCCCACAGCATTGCCGGCAGCATTTACGATTCCCGTGGTGGCGCTACTAACAACCAATGCTCCTGTGAGACTGAGATTACCGTTGTTATCAAGAGTTGCTTTTGCATTTGCAGCCACAGCGCGAGAACCAGTTCCTAGGTATAGTGTATTTGTCCCTCCAGCAATCCATGCACCACCTGAGTTAAATCTCATTTCGCTGTTGGCAGCAGACAGAATCATAGGACCTTCAACTGTCAGTTTGAATCCTGCAGATGCTGACCCAACTATTAGATTACTAGTGGCAGTGATATTTCCTGATGATATTAAAGTACCACCAGTTATGGTACCTGTGCCCGAAATTGCGCCGCCTGCACCAGTTGTGACAATACCAGCAGATGTAAGGTTTCCAGTCACAGATACTGCGGTACCCAGCAGACTCACACCAAGTATATTACCACCTGCACTGGTATATCCAGTGGATATTAAATTACCACCAGCAGTAATATTACCTGTAGTCGACACGATATTACCAGTTAAGCTACTGCCGTTCACAATACCCGTAGCACTAACAAATCCTGCAACTATCAATCCGGTGCTGGTAAACACAGCTATATTACCAACACCACCAATTGTGACATTTGCATTGCCGCCCGATACACCAATATTGGCTTCTGAGTTTCCATTGGAAATTTTGGTACTGACACTGTTTGTGCCCTGAGCACCAATTACACCTTGAGTTCCTTGTGCGCCGGTTGTGCCTTGTGCGCCAATACCGGCAAACGACCCCGATACACCTTGTACACCTTGCACGCCTTGTACGCCTTGACCGGCAAATGCACCATTAATACCTTGAGAACCTTGTACGCCTTGTACGCCTTGACCAGCAAATGTTCCTCCAAGACCTTGTACGCCTTGAGCACCGGTTGCGCCGGTTGCTCCTTGTGCGCCAATACCGGCAAACGAACCCGATATACCTTGTACACCTTGCACGCCTTGTACGCCCTGTACGCCTTGGCCAGCAAATTGCCCATCACGTCCTTGTACACCTTGCACACCTTGCACGCCTTGTACGCCTTGTACGCCTTGACCGGCAAATGCACCATTAATACCTTGAGAACCTTGTACGCCTTGTACACCTTGCCCGGCGAATGTTCCTCCGAGACCTTGTACGCCTTGTACACCTTGAGCACCAGTTGTACCTTGTGCGCCAATACCGGCAAACGAACCCGATATACCTTGTACACCTTGTACACCTTGTCTACCCTGTACACCTTGCCCGGCAAATGCACCATCTATACCTTGTACACCCTGTACACCTTGTACACCTTGTACACCTTGTCCGGCAAATGCACCAGTTGTACCTTGAACACCCTGCACGCCTTGACCGGCAAATGTTCCCGATATACCTTGTACACCTTGACGTCCTTGTACACCTTGAGCACCAGTTGTACCTTGAGAGCCAGCAGCAGCAGATACACCTTGCACGCCTTGTACACCTTGTACACCTTGTACACCCTGACCAGCAAATTGCCCATCACGTCCTTGTACACCCTGCACGCCTTGTGTACCTTGCGCGGCTTGAACACCCTGAACGCCCTGAACA
>Ga0114978_10003328_pt1 | contig 13179 bp, 10 predicted proteins | sample S_140212_EF_Meta_FD_87027 | JGI IMG/M metagenome (GOLD analysis project Ga0114978, IMG submission 87027) | Freshwater microbial communities from Lake Simoncouche, Canada to study carbon cycling - S_140212_EF_MetaG | ecosystem: Environmental > Aquatic > Freshwater > Lake | place: Lake...
AAAGTTGGAAGACTTAGGGAAATGGTGCCAGACCGCGGCTAACACTAGAGATTCTATGGACCACTTCTAATGTTCGGAGAATTCTTGGTGGCCCGGGGCGGAATCGAACCACCGACACAAGGATTTTCAATCCTCTGCTCTACCGACTGAGCTACCAGGCCAAGAAACGAAATTATAAATGAAACTGTCAGTAAGGCCTGTAAATATGACTAACTGGGCTTACTATGCTGAATTTTCTTATAAACTCTAGCTTGTGGAGATAATCAATCCTCTATAACAATGGGCAGCCAGTTGAGGGATGCTTGCTACCTTAATCATCTTCATATTGTCCTATCCAAAGATGCTGGCAACTTAAGCGTGCATCAGGATTTCAAATGATGTTAAAGACAATCCGAGCTTTTGTTGAGTTGTAGTAAAAAAACTTCTCGTAAGAACCTTTAATGCCACTATATTTTCCAGTGCCTCCCACAATAACCCCACGATGCTTGTGTCCTTCAACTGCTATAGGCCCAGAATCAATCTGTGTAAAGTTCATTGTCATAATCTCACCATCAGGCAAGCCAATCTCCATCACAAAAAATCTGGCGTCTTTTTTTTGGTCATTATAAATATGGGTAATTTGAGCCTGAGTAAAGTACTCTCCCACAACTGGGCCGCCCTCTTCAAGGAAAACTCTTCCGTGCCGCGTTACTATATCGCCAACTGAATATCCCTTGCCGCCATGGTCTGTCTGAGTAATAGTTGTCGGCTCAATATAAACCTTTAGCTCCTCGGCCAGCACTTGTGCTGAAAAACAGAGGACTAGGATAGAAAATGTAGAGAGAATTGTTTTCTTCATGGGCTTTTGCTTGTCTGCTCTTAATAAAATTTGGCGGCAATATATATTGGTTGCTCGCCAATACTTCATTCACTTCCACTGTAGTCTTCTATGTTTTATGGATTAACGAGCCTACCAGACTCTCCAGTCACCAGAGTCCCACTCCGCTTGTGTAATGTACCCATTATTGTCTTTGTCTAATATTCTGAATTCTTGGGCTGACATGCCTAATTTCACGGCTTCTGCTTTGCTAATTTTTCCATCTTTGTCAGCATCTATGGCGCTGATTGAATTACTTTCAGATCTATAAGCATTGAGTTCTGCTTTACTAATTTGACCGCTATTATCTTTATCAATTTTTTTGAAGACCGCCTCTGGCATGCCAGCTTTTAGCGCCTCATCTTTACTAATCACTTGATCGTTATTAGCGTCAAGGGTCGACAGGGATACGATTTTCGGGGCGGAGCCCTGAGAAAAGGCGGTTACTGGCAATAGAGCGGCACATATGAATAGGCAGCGAATCAATTTCATTTTTATCTCCTTAGAAATCATTGGTTACGCCAAAAAGGATTTAACCCTATAGCGTTTTATTTATTATTGGTGCTTTCGGGATATTGTGGACCATATCATTCCCTCCTGCAAGCACATGTTAAATCTCTTTTGTATTAAAAATATGTTGTAAATTTTCAAGCTTTAATGCGGTTTTGATGTTGAACGGGGAATGCTTATCTAGAAACCTCTAGGGGGTCGCAGCCGCCCGAGACCGAGCAGTGTGTATTTTCCTATAGCTATCGATCATGCGGCGGTGTCTATCAAGGCCTTCTAATTTATTACTGGTTGGTGTCAGGCCATAAAAACGGATGCTAGCGTTCGCCGAACCCATTGCGGCATCGACCCTCTCATCGCCAAACATGCGTCGAAGATTCACTAGATAATCTTGGACCTCCAAGCCCTCGTCCAATAAAATTTCTAGTACTGCATCTAGGGTCTGATAAAACAATCTTCGCTCTACAGTGTTGTCGTTGTATTGCAAAAAGGCCCCCACCAACTCATGCGCTTCTTCAAGGCTCTGCAATGCAAGATGAATCAGCAGTTTTAACTCTAAGACGGTTAACTGGCCCCAAGGCGTATTCTCATCAAACTCAACGCCAATCAATGTGGCAATATCGCCGTACTCATCCAGCTCATTATTTTCTAGGCGCTCGAGTAGCGCCCCTAAACTTGCGTTGTCTAAACCATGTAGATTCAAAACATCATCACGGAATAACAAGGCTTTATTAGTGTTATCCCAAACCAGATCTTCTATTGGATAAACCTCAGAGTAACCTGGGACCAAAATTCGGCAGGCGGTTGCACCTAGCTGGTCATACACCGCAACATAAGATTCTTTGCCCATGGCTTTCAGAATCCCAAACAAAGTAACGGCTTCTGCAACATTGGAGTTTTCGCCTTGACTAGAAAAATCCCACTCAACGAAATCGTAATCAGATTTTGCGCTAAAAAAGCGCCACGACACAATTCCGCTGGAATCAATGAAGTGCTCAACAAAGTTATTTGGCTCTGTAACTGCTTCGCTTGCAAAAGTGGGTGGCGGTAAATCATTCAGACCCTCCAAGCTACGCCCTTGAAGGAGCTCTGTTAAGCTCCGCTCCAGCGCGATCTCAAGGCTTGGGTGCGCACCAAAAGATGCAAATACACCGCCTGTTCTTGGATTCATTAAGGTGACGCACATCACTGGATATACTCCGCCAAGCGAAGCATCCTTCACCAATATGGGAAAGCCTTGCTCTTCTAACCCCCAAATACCGGCCATAATATTGGGATATTTCGCGAGCACTTCTTGTGGCACATCTGGTAATGCGATTTCACCTTCCAGAATTTCACGCTTGACTGCGCGTTCAAAAATCTCCGATAAACATTGCACTTGTGCTTCCGCCAAAGTATTTCCAGCGCTCATGCCGTTGCTGACATAAAGATTTTCTATCAGATTAGATGGAAAATAAATGGTCTTGCCATCGGATTGACGCGCATAAGGCAATGAACAAATGCCACGCTGCGTATTACCAGAATTGGTATCGATCAAGTGTGAGCCACGTAACTCGCCATCAGGATTAAAAATTTTCAAGCAGTACTCATCCAGAATTTCTGGTGGTAGCGCATCTTTAGCGCTTGGTTTGAACCAACGCTCATTCGGATAGTGGACAAATTCTGCATTCGCAATATCTTCGCCCCAAAAGATACCGGCATAGAAGTGATTATTGCTGAGTCGCTCAATATATTCACCTAAGGCGGATGCCAAGGCGCTTTCTTTTGTCGACCCCTTCCCGTTAGTAAAGCACATTGGTGAGTGCGCGTCCCGAATATGCAAGGACCAAATGCCAGGAATGATATTACGCCATGAGGCAATTTCAATCTTTACGCCTAGGCTTGCTAATACACGAGTCATATTCGCAATGGTTTGCTCTAGCGGGAGATCCTTACCAACAATATAGGTGCTGAGGTCAGTAGCTGGTTTTAAGGTCAATAGAGTTTGTGCGTCGGCATCTAGATTCTTTACCTCTTCAATGACAAACTCTGGCCCAGCTTGAACTACTTTTTTGACGGTGCATCGCTCTATCGAGCGCAAAATACCTTGACGGTCATGAGCGGGGATATCTTCTGGTAGCTCAACTTGGATCTTGAATATCTGCTGATAACGATTTTCAGGGTTGACAATATTATTTTGTGAAAGACGAATATTTTCAGTAGAAATATTGCGTGTGTCGCAGTACAACTTCACAAAATAAGCGGCGCATAAGGCTGATGACGCGAGGAAGTAATCGAATGGTCCTGGAGCTGAGCCATCACCTTTATAGCGTATGGGTTGGTCAGAAATTACCGTGAAGTCATCAAATTTAGCCTCAAGGCGCAGCTTGTCTAGAAAGTTGACCTTAATTTCCATGGGAATTATTCCGAATAAGATGTATCACTCGCATGAGCGCTGAGATTTACCAACCACTTAAGACTTATTGCTCGCCCTTATTGCGAGAAGTGTCGATTCCTAAAGCTTTGAGCTTACGGTATAAGTGCGTTCTCTCTAGGCCGGTGTACTCTGAAATCTTGGTCATGCTGCCACCCATAATTTGCATTTGATGCTCAAAATAGGCTTTCTCAAAAAGATCTCTGGCTTCTCTCAGCGGCAAATCAAAATAGGTTTTTGCAATGCCGCTAATGAACTCGCCATCGGCTGGGGCTAAGGCGGGTTCAGCGCTGGGCGCTTTTGGGGCAAGCCCTGCTGCGGACGCGCCAGGCTGGGCAGTCCTTTCTTCCACAGGCTCAATATATTTTGCTGAGCTCTCTAAAGCCTTCCCAACCGTTTTTAGTAATTTTTGTAAAGCAATTGGTTTTTCTAAAAAATTCAGGGCGCCAATCCGTGTTGCCTCAACAGCGGTATCGATCGTAGCGTGGCCAGACATCATGACCACTGGCATAGTCAACTGGCCAGTTTTAGACCACTCTTTTAACAAAGTAATACCGTCAGTGTCTGGCATCCAAATATCTAACAATACTAAATCGGGACGCATCTGTTCGCGAATGGTGCGAGCCTGAGCAGCACTCTCAGCTGCGTATACAGTATGGCCCTCATCCGTAAGAATCTCATGGAGAAGCTCACGAATTCCCATCTCATCATCAACGACCAAAATACTAGCCATACTTAGGCTGCCTCTTTTGCTAAGTTCATAAATAAAATTGATACTTGTGCGCCGATCACTTCATCTCCCTGCATACGATTCCGTATTTCTATTTTGGCGCCATGATCATCAATAATTTTTTTGACAACCGCTAAGCCCAATCCTGTGCCTTTGGTCTTAGTTGTTACATAAGGTTCAAATGCTCTTGCCAATATCTTAGCTGGAAATCCAACTCCACTATCACTTATTGTTAGTCGCACAGCATTTTGTATGATGCCGCCTTGCTCTTCATAAGAGACTAATTCCGTTTTTACCTCAACAGGCTCAGCCTGGTGAGCGCCCTCAAGAGTGGCATCTTGGGCATTTTGGAGTAGATTATGAATGACTTGTCTGAGTTGGGTCGAATCACCCACGATATCTGGGCAGCGTGGGTCAAGCTGGGTTTGTAAAGGGCTACCATCATATAAACCTAGTATTTCAGCAGTGAGCGCATTCATTGAAATCGGCTTTAGTTGTGGCGTTGGCGTCTTCGCAAAATCTCTGAAGTCGTTCACCATTTCTTTCATTGCCTGCACTTGGCCGATGATAGTCTCAGTACTTCGATTGATCATCTCTTCTTGCTCTGGACTCAGCTTGCCAGCAAGTTTGTGCTGCAAGCGCTCAGCGGAAAGCTGGATCGGAGTGAGCGGGTTTTTAATTTCATGCGCCAAGCGCCTTGCAACCTCGCTCCAGGCGATCGACCTTTGCGCACTCACTACATCTGTGATGTCATCAAAAACTACCATGCGTAGTTCGTCTGTTAACTGCGTTCCCCGCACAAATAAAGTTACACCTATGTCATTCTCATACTCACTAGTAGTGTGCAATTGAATTTGTTTTTGCCATATAGAGGCTGGCTTTTGGGTTGAGTCTGAACCATCGCTAGTAATAGCAAGCTTCATCGTAGCAAAACCCTCTTTAATAGCTGCTTCAAACTCGATCAGCGCGGGATTACCACTTAAAGGTTTGCCGTCTAAAAGCGTTAAGTCTTGCGCAAAAATACGGTCGGCGCCAGCGTTGCTAGAAACAACGTTATAGCGCCTATCAAAGATACAAACGCCAGCCGTTAGGCTTCCTAAAACTTTTTCTAAGAATGCTTTTGACTCCTGCAGGGATGTGCGGGTATCGGCCAACTGCCTCGTCATCACATTAAATTGGCGCGTCAGCATTCCGAGTTCATCGCCAGTATCTAGTTCTGGTTTAGGCGATAAGTCGCCTTGGGCAACTGCCTGGGTTCCTTTTAGTAACATTAGCAATGGTCGAGCTAACTGGCGACCCAATAGTAAAGCCAAAATCACTGCAACAAATAATGCAAAAAAGAGTGTGAGCGTTAAAGTACCAACAAACATTTTACGCAAACCAGTGCGCCCTAGCGACTTCTCTTGGTACTCTGTATAGGCAGACTCAACAGCGAAAATATTCTTGGCAAGCGGCACTGGAATCAGGCGCACTAACTGCAAAAAATATCTATCCTCTAAATCTTTGTTGGAGTCTAGCCTCCCTTGGCTAGACTTCTTGCGCACGATGGGTATGATTGCCTTGATTCGATAACTGCGCTCTCCCCCATCCAGCTCGATTTGTTCTACTGAGGAAACACCCTTCTTTTTAAATGCCTCTGTGATTACCTCTGCGCCAGGTGGAGACAGATATTTTTTAGGCCTCGTCTCACTAGTAAAAATAAGCCCCCCCTGAATACTAAAAAGGCTGAGTTCTTGAATGCCAAATTGATTACGAATCTTCATCGCCATAGCTGCAACCTGCTCAGAGCTTGAGCCCGAGGGAGCAAGTACCACTTGTTCAGCAATGTAATTACCTTCGGCCAAAATTTCTTCTTGCGCAACCCGCAAGGTAACGCGCCCTAACTCTAGGCCGGAGTTGAGGGCTGACTCAACCTGGACATCAAACCACGTTTCAATGCTGCGGGAGACGAATTGCAGAGATACTCCATACAAAATCAAGCCTGGCACAACCCCAACTAATGCAAAAATCATCGCCAGCTTTGCAATTAAGCGCGTACCGAAATGGCCGCGATGCCACCGCACTGCAATCACAAGCACCAAGGTTAGAATGACCAGGGTTAAGCAAACCCCAATCACAATGTTGGCCGCATATAGCCAAATAAAATAGCGATCAAAAAATTCGGTATTAGAAGAGGCGATAGACAGTAAAACTAATAGTAATAATGCCAATGCGCCTATCAGGCCGATGGCAGCTGGGAGTATTTTTTTTCGCCAAACTGTTGACTCAAAAAAACTGGGTTTAAGGAATGCTATAGCTTCTCTCATCGCTTAATGACATTCGGCCCGTTGGCAGAAAATGGTAGGCGCAACCAATCACTAGAAATATTCCAGTCACGATTATTCAAAGCATTTACCTGAAATGGTTTTGGTAGCCTACTTAAATCTAAGGCCATGCGCAAGCTTGCTGTATAGGCCTTGTTAGGGTCAAGCTGACTGATATCAATCACGCGCCAACCACCAATACTGCCAACTACCTGCAAGGCTTCAGAGATTGTTTTGGTAGAGAAAGTGAAGCCTTCTGAAGCAATGCGGTATTGCTGCGTAAGCGGCTGGTACGATAGGCGTGCTTGTCTTTGAGCAAAAAAAGATCTCTCATCAAACCAATACCAACGTGATCGTGTCATTTCAAAATCCGTTTGAAAATATAAAACTACGCCTTTTTGCACGGCGTCTTCAAGGCCTGGCGACAGCTCAATCTGGAGGGCGGCATTTAATAGCCAGTCGTTGTCAACCTTCTCCAACTCAAAGGTCTTGATTTTGATGCCTTCGGCGCTAACAGTAGTTGAAAAAACACCCAACACCATTAAGCCAAAAAAGATGAATTGCTTAATTCGCTGGCTCATGGCCCATTTTTCTTAAACAAGGCATAGTAAAAACCATCGTTGGTTTCGGTAGGCAAAAGCTGTCCTGGAGCGACTAATCGTACCGCATTGCTATGCTGCTGCGCAAACCAGACAGCCTGATCTTCTCCCTCCTCCGGAAACACCGAGCAGGTAACGTATAAGAGCAGGCCTTCTGGCTTTAGGATCTTCCAGGCTTGGGTCAAAATTTCCCGCTGCTTATGCTGCAAAGACTTAATATCTGCTTCGCGCCGCAAAAATGGAATGTCGGGATGTCGGGAAACAATGCCTGATGCTGAGCAAGGTGCATCCAGCAAAATTTTGTCGAAAAGAATGCCGTCCCACCAAAGTGCTTTCGATGCGTCCCCACGGAGAATTTTTACTTGATCGGAATGTAATCGCAAGCGATCTAAATTTCCACCAATTTTCCCAAGCCTCTCGCCATCTAACTCCAGCGCGACCATCTGGCAATCTGCCAACTCCAATAGATGTGCTGTCTTACCGCCTGGCGCAGCACACGCATCTAATATGAGGTCGCCTGGTTGCGGATTCAAAAGGTTTGCCGCTATTTGAGCGCCGGCGTCTTGAACGGAAACGGAGCCACCATAAAAACCAGGTAACTCAGACACAGGGACTGGGTTAGCAATCAATAAAGCACTTGGTAAATGAATGCCGCCTATAGACTCAATAAGAGATGATGCAATCCCAGCCTCGCTTAATAACGATTGGTACTGCGCGCGCGAATATTGTTTTTGATTTACACGCAAAATTAGCGGGGCGCGTTTGGCTTGGGTAAATAAAATCGATTGCCATTTTTTTGGATAACTCCGCTTTAAATTTGCACGCCACCAGGCTGGAACATACATGGGCACTGGATCAGCTGGATAGTGCGGCTTATCTTGGGTGGGCTGTAATGCTAGGCTCACTTTGCGAAGTACAGCGTTTACTAAACCCTTGGCATACATTGTCTTGTCATACTCACCGCAAGCTCTCACTGTTTGATCAACAATAGTATGGGTTGCATAGCCTTTGCCTTCAACACCATCGCGCACAAATAATGCAATCGCAACGCTTAATAAATGGTCTACCTCTGGTGGTGGTGTTTTTGGGACGAACTGCTTTATTAGCTCGTGGGAGCGAACCCATTTGCGCAGCGCGTCAAAGCTCAGGCTTTGAACGATAGGTCTCTCATGAGCATCTAGCTGCTCTAAAACCTCTGTTAAGGATCTGCCGCTCATCACCTCGCTAATTGCTTGTGCGGCAATGGTGAGTGCCTCTGATAGTGGCAGGCTATGGAGAGATTTTTGCTCTACCAACGAAAATTACTCAAGTTCAAAATGATTCTGCCTTTGTCTGAAAGCATAAAGATTTTTTGACGGCATCTAATGTTTGCAAGCATGTTTTTGCATTCATACTTTTTCCGCCTGACTTTTGTATTTCTAATAACTCAATGACACCAGAGCCGCACTGCACATAAACACCTTCATCACCAAACCCAAGAACCTCCCCCGGTTTAGCTAACCCACCATATCCATCCTTGGCAAGGCGTGAATTCCACAACTTAATAGCTAAGCCATCTAAGTAGGTAGTGGCCCCTGGAAAGGGGTTAAACGCCCGAATGCGTGCATCAATCTGCTGAGCATCTAGCTGCCAATTGATCTCGGCCTCAGCCTTCAATATTTTTTCAGCATAGGTAATGCCCATATTGGCTTGGGGAGTACGAACTAGGCTGATACCGCCCTCTAATTGCGCAAGCGTATTGACAATTAACTTCGCTCCTAATGCTGCCAGTCTGTCATGCAGGGTAGCGCTCGTTTCGTCAGCAAGGATTTCAAGCGAATCAAGCAAAACCACGTCGCCAGTATCCAGGCCTGCATCCATTTGCATAATGCACACGCCCGTTTTTTGATCGCGTGACTCTATGGCACGCTGAATAGGCGCCGCGCCGCGCCAACGAGGCAAAAGAGAGGCATGAATATTCAAGCTGCCATGTCTGCCTGGCCTTTCACTAATATCTAAAATTTCTTGCGGCAGTATCAAACCATATGCAACCACTACCATCACATCAAAATCAATCTGGGAAAGCTGTTGGTAAGCGTCTTCCGCTTGCGACTTTTTCTGTGGGTCGGCACTATTACGCTTGAGTGTTTCTGGCTGCAATACCGGTATATTTTTTTCTAGTGCAAACTCTTTCACTGAGCTCGCCTGCATATGCATGCCCCTGCCTGCACGACGGTCTGGTTGAGTCAATGCCAGAACGATTTCATGGCCAGCGCCGTAAATTGCTCGCATCGCCTGCGCTGCAAACTCGGGGGTGCCGGCAAAGACAATTTTCATCAAAGCGCTTAGCGCTGACCTGCTAACTCTTTAGCGCGCTTTTTCATTTTTTGTGAGATCCGATTGCGTTTGAGAAAAGAAAGGTATTCCACAAACACCTTGCCTTGCAAATGATCTAACTCATGTTGCAAACATACGGCCAATAATCCGTCGGCCTCGATTTCAAACGCTTGGCCATCGAGATCTAGCGCCTTCAGTTTGATGTTCGAGGGCCGCTCTACTTCATCATAAAAATCGGGAACAGAAAGACAGCCCTCACGCCACGATTTTGTTTCAGCACTGGCCCAAGTGATTTCTGGATTAATAAAAACCCTCAATTCATTTTGTTCATCAGAAACATCAATCACGATAATTCGCTCATGAATGTCTACCTGGGTTGCGGCCAGTCCAACTCCAGGGGCGTCATACATCGTCTGGGCCATATCTGCCACAATTTTTTTTATGCGTGCATCAACCTCTGCTACTGGTTTAGCAACTTGATGTAGACGGGGGTCCGGGTAACAAAGGACAGTTAACAATGCCATGTCGGAATTATCCAACAGAGCAATCTGTCTGTCCCGATTGTTCGTAATTCCCCATACTTCAAAATACTTGTTGCCTATGACATCAAAACCAAATCGCATCAGCCATATTACGCGGGGGGATAAAAACTACCCCGCAAGGCTTAATGAGCTCTATGACCCACCAGCTTGCCTTTATTTGTCTGGGGATGTGGGGCTTTTGCATAAACCCATGATTGCTATCGTGGGCTCAAGAAACGCTAGCACTCAGGGGCTCAAAAATGCCCAGTCCTTTGCCAAGGCCATCTCCACAGCTGGTGCTGTTGTGGTTTCAGGGCTAGCAAAGGGGGTAGATGGGGCCGCTCACCGAGCAACCCTGCATCTTGGGGCATATACCCTGGCTGTCTGTGGAACCGGGCTAGACATTGCTTATCCCAAAGAGCACCAGGGGCTAGCTGCTGCCATTAGCAAAGAAGGGTTACTAGTCTCAGAATTTCCGCCGGGCGTTGGCCCAAAAGCCTTTCATTTCCCTAGGCGCAACCGCATCATTGCAGCCCTTTCTCTAGGCGTCGTGGTGATTCAGGCGGCGCAAAGGTCAGGCTCACTAATCACGGCCTACCTTGCAGCCGAGCTTGGTCGAGAAATCTTTGCCTTGCCAGGCCCCATTGATGACCCTCTTTTTGCCGGTTGCCATCAACTGATTCAACAGGGCGCTAAATTGGTTTGTCACCCCAAAGAAGTATTGGAAGAGCTTAATTTTCCTAAAAACCCCCTTTAAAATGGTTTAAAAAGGGTTTTATTGCACAAAATAGTCCGTAATAACGGATTTGAGATGCCCCAAAAAGGGCTTTTTTGGACTTTTCAGGATTTATCGGTTAATAATAAAAAAGGGGGTTGCAATAGGCCAAATCCTGATTTGGTTTAAATTGATCCCCTTTTTACCTATTAAAAACATTCATTCAGGCTCAAATTTAGGCAAACGCGTGGCTAAAGCATCTACCAAAAGCAGCTCCAAGACCCCATCTGTGGATCAACCAAAGGCTCTCATCATTGCCGAAAAACCATCGGTAGCTAATGACATTGCCAAAGCCTTAGGCGGCTTCACTAAATATGAGGACTATTTTGAAAGTGAAGACTTTCTCATTTCATCCGCAGTAGGCCATCTTTTAGAAATAGCGGCTCCCGAAGAATATGACGTCAAACGTGGCAAGTGGTCTTTTGCCAACCTACCAGTTGTGCCCCCCTATTTTGACTTGCGCCCAATCGCCAAAACGGAGTCACGTTTAAAAGTTTTACAAAAACTGATCAAACGCAAAGACGTCACCTCCCTCATTAATGCTTGTGATGCGGGGCGTGAGGGTGAACTTATTTTTAGACTGATTGCGCAACATGCAAAAGCGGCACAATCTGTCAAGCGCCTTTGGCTGCAATCGATGACCCCTGCAGCAATTCGCGAAGGCTTTACTAATTTGCGCAGTGATAATGAAATGCAGCCACTAGCTGATGCTGCGCGTTGTCGCTCTGAAGCTGATTGGCTCGTAGGCATTAATGGCACGCGGGCGATGACTGCGTTTAATAGTAAAAGCGGGGGCTTCTTCCTCACTACTGTAGGCCGCGTCCAAACGCCAACGCTCTCTATCGTGGTGGAGCGTGAAGAGCTAATTCGTAAATTTGTTTCTAAAGATTATTGGGAAGTAAAAGCGGAATTTATTGCTGCTGCTGGAGTGTATGAAGGTCGGTGGTTTGACCCGAAATTTAAAAAGGATGTAGCTGAACCAGATGCGCGGGAGAATCGTCTATGGAGCGAAGCTGCAGCTAACAGTATTGTGGCTGCCTGTCGCGGGAAAAAAGCGACGGTAACTGAAGAGGCGAAGCCAGCAACTCAACTTGCTCCACAACTGTTTGACTTAACCAGTTTGCAGCGTGAAGCAAATGCGCGTTTTGGTTTCTCTGCTAAAAATACCTTAGGTCTTGCACAAGCACTTTACGAACGCCATAAGGTGTTGACCTATCCTCGTACAGATGCAAAAGCACTGCCAGAAGATTATTTAGAAACCGTAAAACAAACCATGGAAAATCTTGCTGAGCATTCGCAAGACTACCGTTCGTTTGCTAAACAAATTTTGCAAGGTGACGCCAAGGATCCAAAAGCGAAAGCGGGCTTTGGTTGGATTAAGCCCAACAAGAGAATCTTTGATAACTCCAAGATCTCAGATCACTTCGCTATTATTCCGACCCTAGAAACACCCAAAACCTTAAGCGAGCCCGAGGCAAAGTTATACGACTTGGTAGTGCGTCGCTTTTTGGCGGTCTTTTATCCAGCCGCAGAATTTCGTGTAACCACGCGCATTACCGAAGCCTTGGGCCATCATTTCAAAACCGAAGGCCGAGTCCTTGTAAGCCCAGGATGGTTAACTGTGTATGGCAAATCCAACCAGGCAGACGATGAGCTAGTTCCCGTACAAGCAGGTGAAACGGTTCAGGCGGAATCTGTAGTGGCGGTTCCTTTAAAGACCAAGCCCCCAGCGCGCTATACAGAAGCAACCTTGCTCTCTGCGATGGAAAGCGCAGGCAAGTGGGTTGATGATGATGATATGCGTGAAGCAATGGCTGAAAAAGGTCTTGGCACCCCTGCAACACGAGCAGCCATCATCGAAGGTTTGCTGGCTGAACGTTACATCGTGCGTGAAGCGCGCGAACTAATTCCAACAGCAAAAGCATTCCAATTAATGACCTTGTTGCGCGGCCTAGATGTCGAAGAATTAACTCGACCTGATTTAACGGGCAACTGGGAAAACAAACTATCGCTGATTGAACAGGGGAAGATGAATCGCGATACCTTCATGCAAGAAATCGCTCAAATGACTCAGCGCATTGTGAAGCGCGCCAAAGAATACGATAGCGATACTATTCCGGGCGACTACGCGACGATGACCACGCCATGCCCACACTGTA
>Ga0114978_10003332_pt1 | contig 13157 bp, 10 predicted proteins | sample S_140212_EF_Meta_FD_87027 | JGI IMG/M metagenome (GOLD analysis project Ga0114978, IMG submission 87027) | Freshwater microbial communities from Lake Simoncouche, Canada to study carbon cycling - S_140212_EF_MetaG | ecosystem: Environmental > Aquatic > Freshwater > Lake | place: Lake...
CCGGAACGCGCACCCACACGACCGCTTCACCAGCGACCTTATCCCACGATTCAATTTGCAACGACAAGGTGCGGCCAGCGGCATCGGTCACGCGCAGGTCCTCCCCCTTGGCCTGCACCGCTCCGAACGGAAAAGTGTCACCATGCAGACGCAGTAACACTGGGAACTCACGGACCTCCGCCGTGGCCGGCAAGTTGGCACCTTCCTTATCGGTCAACAGCCAGACGCTACCGCGGCCCGACCAAGCGGAAAAGTCTTCCGCCTGGAGGGGTAGGAACGGGCTGAGACAGGCAGCCAACAGGATACAAAGGAGACGCATAAGAATGGGGTGACCCCAAGATGGAATATCCGCCACAGGCCGCAATAGCTTTGCACGGACGGCCTTATAGGGCAAAGATTTCCCCCTACCGCCCTTCTGATTCTCCGAGGCGCACCCTTGCACCCCCAAGAAGGGGGCAATAAATTCCCTCTGTCCGTCCTCCGCCATGAAAACCTTCCGCCGGCTCTCCATCGCCCAGCAGACTGCCCAGCATCTGCGGGATGGTATCCGCCAAGGGCGCTGGAAGGGCCGCCTGCCTGGAGTCGTCCGGTTGTCGCAGGAACTCGGGGTCTCGACCCATACCCTCCGCGCCTCCCTGCGTCTCATCGAAAAGGAGGGGCTCGTAGAGCTGAGTCAGGACAAACGTTCCCGGCACGTCGCGGCCAAAGCCCCTCGCGATAAGGACACCTTCCGCATTGGCCTCCTGCTCAATGAGCCCTTGGCCGACGAGAACGCCAAGGTGCAGCAGCTCATCCAAGAGGTCCGGCACCGCTTAGAGAAGTCTGACCTCCATGTATTCTTCTCCACTGAGACATTGAAGTCGCTCCACCACGACCGTGCCCGCGTCGCTCGCTATGTCCTGAGCGAGGAGGCCAACGCCTGGATTGTCTTCGGTGGCTCAAAGCCAGTCATCGAATGGTTTGCCGAACAGCCCTTCCCTGCCCTCGCTATCTTCGGTCGCTCCAACGAAGTCCCCATCGCCAGCGTCGCTCCCGACATGGCTACCGCAGCGACGGCGGCGACCAAGCACCTGCTTCAGCTCGGCCACCGCCGCATCGTGAACCTCTGCCGAAAGCCGCGTCGCTTACCCCAGCCCGGCCAACCTGAACAAGCTTTCCTAGACGAGTTAAAGGCCGCAGGCGTGGCCGCAGGCGACTTTAACCTGCCTGACTGGACGGAGACACCCCAAGGGCTCCACGACCTCCTGTCGTCGCTCTTCCGCGTGACGCCGCCGACGGCCCTGATCATCAATGAGGTGCCACTCTACATGGCAGTGCAGCAATTCCTCGCACAAAAACAACTGCGGGTGCCGGAGGATGTCTCGCTCATCGCTGACAACGCCGACCCCACCTTTGCCTGGTTCCTCCCAAGCGTCGCACATATCAGCTGGTCTCCTGAACCAATTGTCCGACGGACCTTGCGTTGGGCAACGTCCGCACAGCGCGGCCGGGCTGACCGCAGTCAGATTCGCTACCCGGCGGAATTCATCACGGGCGGCACTACCGCGAAGGCACGCTAATCAGCGAGCCTGCAGTTTAATCTGCTTCACGGCGAGGCCTCGCTGTGATGGCACCGCGAATCGCAGAACCTGGGGCCCAGCCGCCAACTCGACTTCAATCGGAGGCGTCTCCGCCCAGAGGCCCAAGGAATTGGGAATGGCCAAGGTAGCGAGTTTACGTCCATCGACTAACAAGTCCACCGCTTGCCCGGTGTTCGGCGTCGCGGCCTGAAGAATGACGAGGTATTTACCCGCCTTACTTACCTCGAGCGGATACTCGGCCCACGTGTTGGGAGCGTTCTTCTCAAAATATACCTGACGGCCACCCCCCGTACTTTCATGCACGCGAGCACCCCCTAATTTGCTGAAGGCTGTCGCGGGAATGGCTACGATACCCGCCCCCACGCGGCTCGCGGCGGCCTTGGTCGCCACGGGAGGCGCCAGCTTGGTCGCGGGCTCGCGTTCGGCTTCGGCGGCATTGTCGCCTTCGCCGAACACGGGCTTGGCGAGACGGAGATCCTTCATCTGCGAAGCTAAGAGGGCCTTTAAGCTGGCCAGCTTCTCCGCGCTGACGGAACCAGTGACGGCCGCCGCCAACCAACGCAGGCGTTCAATCCGGGTGAACTCGGCACTACGCGAGCGTGAGGCAATTGCTTGCAGGAAATCGGGGCCGCTCAGCCCATAGATGCGGGACTTCTCCCAGCCAGCGCCATAATCGACCTTCCAACTATTACCAGGCTGAGGCTGGGTCTCGGGGTAAGCCGTCTTAAACGCTACACAGGCGTGGCCCGGCTGGCCTACCCCGACCGCCGGTATACCAAAGGCTTGGCACACCATGACGCCCCACGAGGAACGAGGGCCACACTTGCCGCCACCATCCAAGACGTCCTTATAGTCACCATAGGGGTGCGGTGAGTTACCGTACTTCACTTCGCTAACAGTCTTCACGACCTGCTCCTTAGCACGGAGATCAGGACGCCACGTGTTCACGACCTGACGCGTCCACGCCAAGTCCGCATCCGACGCCGGCGAGGAAACGACCTGCATATACTCCCAGACGGAGTGATGGGCGAAACTAGGATAGAGTTCCTTCGCTAGGTAGGCCTGCTTGAAATGCTGGTAACGTTTCGTGGGACTCGGAGGCGGCACCTGCTGACCAGCCCCATGATTACCCTCGCCCGGAGGTAATACGGCCGTGGCGATGGCCAACCTTAGAAATAACCCGTCATGCGACTGCGGGTCGGCATTCCAAAGCTGCGACCACAGTGCCAAGGTCTCCGCCTTAATCAGCGCTTTATCTTCATCGCGCTGGGTTAAGCCCAACGGCGTCGCTCCCTCCAAGAAGAGGTGGAGCGCTGACGGATTATCCCAGAGCCAGACCAGGAAAGCCTCCTGTGTACGGTCTTTACGGAAATCCTGCAAAGCCGGCGCGCCGACCTTACGCAGCAACTGATAGCGCAAAAGAGTCAAACCGACACCTGCTTCCGATTCAAATTCCCGAACGTCGGCCGATGCTTGTATCGCTAAGGTCGACACTCGCCCAGCTAGCACGGCCTGCAGCTTCGGCTGTTCCGGCACGAAATCCACGGGCAACCCTGCGGCCTGTAAAACAGCCGTTAAGGCAAGGAAGACAAGCAGGACGGAACGCATAAGGAGGAGACTCAACCGCAGCCGCAACTACCGGTGCCGCACCCGCGCTTAGCGAGGAGGCGTTGCTCGATAGCGAGCGAGGTCGGGGTAATGGACAGCCCACCCAAGGCCGTACAGCGCAGCTCTCGTGGCATCTGGGCCGAGACGCGCTTGGCGGTGGCAATGACTTCGTCGAAAGGAATGACTTGATCAAAGCCCGATAGGGCCATGTTCGCACAGGAGAGTGCATTGGCGGCCGCCATGACATTCTTCCCGAGGCACGGGGCCTCGACGCGGTTAGCGATCGGGTCACAGATCAAGCCGATCATGCTCTGCATGGCCATGGAGGCAGCGGCGCAGGCCTGCAGCGTGTCACCCCCGGATAAAGTCACGAGCGCAGCGCCCGCCATGGCCGCAGCGGAACCGCCTTCAGCCTGACAGCCACCGACTTCCGCGGCAAAGGTCCAAGCGGTCGCAATAAAGACGCCGATGAGGCCAGCGGCAAGTAAGGCACGAGCGACGTCTTCGTCGCTCTGCTTCCGGTCTTCAGCGAGGGCAATCACGATGCCAGGCAAGGCCGCGCAGGCACCAGCAGTGGGCATGGCGATGATAACGCCCATGCTGCTCTTCACTTCCATCATGGCTGTGACGTACAGAATTCCGCGATTCAACGAACCAGCATCGAGTAAGCGGCCTGCAGCTAACTCGCGGGCGAACCCGCCCGACTGAAAACCAAGGACGCGATCTTCGTAGTGCGTCCCGGCTAGGCCTTGGGCGATGGAGCGACGGAGGATGCACACCAAGGCGACCATCTTTGCGAGGACTTCTGTCTCAGTCAGACCACCACGCGCGGCCTCATAGGCGACGGCATGCTTCCAGAGCGGTGCGGGCGCCTGGGCATGCACAGCGAGGAGTTCGGCGCAGGTGCTAAAAGGAACGTGACTGGAGCGACTGGAAAGAACCGGCAAGACCGGGGAGAGGCGGCGGAGTGCACGCAGCTGGCCCTTCGCTAGCATCGCAGCCAACGGGGCTTCAGCCATGGGGCGCAAGTCAGCCAAGATGGCCAAAGACCCAGAGCCAACCGCTTGGCAGCGAATCGTGTCCGCAATAACTGGTGCCAAGGCGTCTGCTAAAGCGGATGTCGAAAGGTCCGACCAGGCGAGCACGACGTGGGCGTCGCCGTGCAAAGAAACCGTCACGCCGTCGATCTCGATGACTTCCATCATACCACCGCCGGTGGAGATGGCCTTAAGGAAGTGCGAGCCGCGAGCGTTCTTTAACGTCAGGCGATAGGTATTGGGATGCTCATCACGGACATCGACTGTCTCAATGCGCACCTTCACCCCGCCCTCTTGGATAATGTGCATGGAGTCGGGCAGACGATCGTCGTCAGCCTCCCAGCCCAGCAAGCCGCCGAACAGGCCCATGTCGGAACCTTGGGTATCATGCGTAGTTGGCAAAGAGCCATGCACATCGAATTCGACCAAGACCTCGGCAATCTCGCCGCCCATGAGGTCACGGCCTAAACGGCCGATACGCAGGGCCGCCGCACAATGCGAACTAGAGGGACCGCGCATGACGGGTCCGATAACATCATTAAAAATACTGACGAGCATGGAGAGGGGGACGATCGCAGTGGACCGAGACTCCACGATGACTCTGACCACCCCGGGGTCAAACCCTCAAGGGCTCAGCGGGCGATGTCAGGAAAGTCGGTAAAAAGCCCGTCCACCTTGGCCTCCTGCGTCAGGAAACGGTAGTAATCCTTCCCGTCAGTGAAGCCTTTGGGCAGAGCCTCTGTCCTTAAAGTGTAGGGATGGACCTTAAGTCCGACCGCATGGGCCCTTTCAACCAAGCCAGTAGACTTACGACCCTCGGCAATAGCAGAAAGCGTCGGGCCGATGCCATCGACAACCTTGGCAATCCCCTTCAAGCCATCATCGGTATCTAGGAGCGGCGTCTTGCCTCCGGTGAGCAAGACGAGCCGACCCTTCCAACCCAGTTCGTTCCGCAGACGCTGGAGCTCGGCATATTCAAAGCATTGTACATAACAGAGGTCACTCTTAGTCGCATAACCAAAACGTGCCAAGACCGCCAACATGGCCTTGGAGAGATCCTGCCCTTCCTGACGGTGCCAACCGGCCAGTTTTACTTCCGGGTAAATGCCGACCTTCCGTCCAGTACTCTTGTTCAAGCCTTGGATAAAGACGATTTCTTCCTCGAAGGTATTGATGCGGAACTCACCGAGGCCAGCGGGGAAACGTCCGGGATACACGGCCTTGCCGGTCTTAGGGTTGAAACGTTCCAGTACGCGGAGTTGGCGGACTTCTGCCAAGGTGAAGTCAATGGCGTAGAAACTGCCGTTCGCGCGCTGCCGACCCGGGAAGCGTGTCGCAACATCGGTCGTACTATCGAGTGTGACATCATGCTGTACAATCAAGACACCATCCTTGGTCAGGACGAGGTCTTGCTCGAGGTAGTCGGCCCCTTGCGCATACGCGAAGGCCTTGGCGGCTAAAGTATGCTCGGGGAGATAGCCACTCGCACCACGGTGGGCGATGATGGTCGGACTGGATTCAGCACCGATCAGGACCGCACAAGCGGCCCAGAGATAGACGAGGGTAGCTTTCATTTGACGAGTATCTGTAGGGCCTTGGCCTCCGCCTCATTCAGCTTTCCGCGATAGGAGACGGCGATTTCCTTGGGCTGGTAGATGGTCTTGTACATGACTAGTGCGGCGAGGTAAGTACCGTTGAAATCAGGGTGAGAATTATCGGCGACGTGTAGGCGGTAGGGTTGCTTGGACTGGTAGTTACGCTCCCATGCATCACCCACCGGGGCAACGAGCGCATCGTTAGCCTTGGCGACATTTCCATACCAAAGACGGAGGCGGGCCTGCATCTCAGCTGGGTCCTTGCCGACGTTGGCGTTGTAATCCTTACCCTTCGTGGCCCAGGAATCAGCATGGCGGGCCCAGGTCTCGTAAAAGACAATGCGCACTTGCGGGCTCTTAGCGCGCACCCGCTGACAGAGAGCCGCGGCACTCTCGACGAAATCCTTACGAATGGTCGGATTGACCTCTGCGAGGGCCGGCTCTTGGCTCTGCCCCTGCAACACGACGATATCCCATTTACCTTCGTCGATGGCAGCGAGGCTCTTGGGCTGGACAGTCAGGTGCTGCTTGAAGGTCTGACCGCCCGGGGTCTCCGACTTGATGACGGGGACCTTAAGTCCAGCACTTTTCACAACCTCGGCAAAGACATCGGGTAACTTATTAACGTGCGTGTAGCTGTTGCCGATAAACAGCACCCGCTCGGGCTCACCCGCAGAGACTGCGAATACTGATAGGCAGAGTAAACTGAGCCAACCCAAGAGGCGTTGCATGCCTCTCAGTGACTGAAAGTCACCCCGAGGAGTCAACCCCTGCCCTTGCTTCCGTTCAAGATGTCACCAGCCTGCCTAAATGCGTCTCTCTGCGCTCTATCTACTCTCCTGCCTATTCTTTGCCTTCGGTCTCTCCGCCGAACCGGCGAAAGGCCCTGTACCCACGGAGTTTACCCGCTTCACAGCAAACGAAGCGGTCCAAGGAGTGGCGGTCGATGGCGAGTTCCTGTATGTAATCGCTGACCACGGCCTCGGAAAATACCGGAAGGCCGACGGTACGAAAGTCGCCGCTTGGACGGCCCCCAAGGACTCCAAGATCAAGCACCTTAACGCAGGGGTAGTGATTGGTGGTAAACTCTACTGCGCCCACTCCAACTTCCCCTTGAAGCCTGATGAAAGCAGCGTGGAAATCTTTGATGTGGCGACGCTCCAACCGACTGGTCGGCATGTGTTCGCTAATCCGCCGGGCTCGCTGACCTGGGCGCTTCCTTATCAAGGCGGCTGGTTGACCTGCTTCGCACACTACTCGCTTTTGAGTGACAATGCCCTCAGCCGTATTGTGCAGTTTGATCAAGACTGGAAGGAGTTACGTCGCTGGTCTTTTCCCGCGGAACTCCTCAAGCGCTTCGCTCGCTCGAGTTCTTCCGGCGCTTGCGTCGTTGGCGGTGAAAAGCTCCTAGTCAGCGGACACGATGCCCGTGAACTCTATGCCCTAACGCTACCGCCCGCGGGCGGCGAAGCCCGTTGGGAGGCGACCTGGGGCTTCTTGAGCGCCGGACAAGCCTTCGATGAAGACCGCGGGGCGGGCAGCAAAGACAAGGGTTTAGTGCTCTACTCGATCGAACGGAAAACCAAGGAAGTCGTCGGCGCCCGCTACCCCGCCCCCGCTCGCTGAGCCGCATGCGGCTTGTCAGCCCTACCGGTGCCCACTAACTCCTAACCATGTTTCCCCTTTCCGGACTCGCTGACGAGGCGGCCGACGGCATCGACGGCCAAATCGCCGCCCACCGCGAACTAGGCTGGTCCGCCCTCGAACTGCGCCTCCTAAACGGTAAACAATGCTCCAGCGCAGCGGTGACTGACGACGAGTTTACCCGTGCGATGGACGCCATCGAGCACGCCGGGATGCGGGTGAGCGGCTTCGCCTCCGCCATCGGCAACTGGAGTCGCCCCATCAACGGGGAGTTCGCCCTCGACCTCGCTGACCTTCGCGTACTGATTCCACGGATGCACCGGGCACAGACGCGCTTCGTCCGGACGATGGGCTGGATGCAAGCTGGCACCTCCGACCAAGTATGGCGTGATGAAGGCATTCGCCGCACCCGCGAGTTGGCCAAGCTCGCCGCCGACGCCGACATCGTGCTCCTGCATGAAAACTGCGAAGGCTGGGGCGGCACATCGCCGGACAACGCCCGTGCCTTCATGGAATCGGTCGACCACCCGAACGTCCGATATCTCTTCGACATCGGGAACACCGTCTCTTACGGCCTCCCGACCCTGCCCTTCTACGAGGCCGTTAAGCCCTTCATCGCCTACGTCCACGTCAAGGACGCACTCCGCAACCCGGCCGGCGGTAAGAGCAATGCGTTTACCTACCCCGGACAAGGTGATGCCTTAGTGCGCGAGATCCTGGGCGACCTCTTACGCACCGGCTACACGGCCGGCGTGTCCATCGAGCCACATGTGGCCAGCATCGTTCACTTAGGCGAAGGCACCAAGGCCTCGCCCGAGGAACGCTTCGCATCGTATGTGAAGTATGGCCGCGAGCTGGAGTCGTTACTGCAGTCGCTCGGCTAAAATCTTACTTGGCCGGCGTCGCTGCCCAGACCTTCACGTCGTCGATGCAGCCGTCCTTGCCGGCCACGCCGAATTCAAAGCGAGACTTAGTAGCGTGGGCGATGCCAGAGGACTTAAGGTAGGCAACGGGCGTGCCGTCCACCGTCATCCGCATTTCTTCGCCGACGGTCTCAACGACTAAGGTAATCCACTTGCCAGCTTCGAGGGCCTGCTTGATCGGGAAGGTCGCCTGGCGGCCGACGAGGAGCTTGGCGACTTCCGTCTTCTTGGCGGGATCCTTCTTCATCTCGTAGATGTCGTTACGCATATTGCCATCCTTCTCGTCGATGATGACGACGGAGAACGACTTGTCCTTCGGGTTGTAGCGAAGCTGGGCACGACAAATGTGGCCGTAGTGACAACCGGTATACTTACGGTCGTCGAGCTCGACATCGATCATCGTCGCGCCGTCGAAGCGGACCTTCAGTTCTACGACACTATCCTTGGTCGGGACTTCGAGACCATGCACCGCAGCGTGCGCGGTGACAGCCGGCTTGCCGTCGGCGGCCAGGACATTCTTATCTCGGGTCTGGGTGCCCTTGAGGACACCGTCGGCGACGGTAAAGGTCGGGACGACCTTGACCCAGCGCTTATCGGCTTCGCCCTTCCCTTCGAAGTCATCGGAGAAGAGCAACTCACCCTTCTTCGCAATGGACTCCGCTGGAATAGCGGGGGCAGCTGGCTTAGGCGCGTCGGCCGCGAAGGCGGCTAAGGGAGCGAGGGTAAGAAAAAGCAGGGATTTCATGAGAGATTGGGAGCACTTAGCGACCGAGGAGTTGGAACTCCTGGATCGCCCAAGGCTGATTATTCTGGGTGTCGGCAATCGTGACCTTAAGGAACTTCACGGCCGTTTCCTTGGCGAAGTAAGTCTCGGAAAGGCCAGGCAGTCCGCGCGTAGTGCCGAGGGCGGTCCACTTCTTGCCGTCGACCGAGCCTTCCACCTTGTAGGACTTAGGCGAAGCACTGGGACGAGAGGAGTCGTCGAGACGGAGACCCGAGACGGTCTTGGCTTCCGGTAGTTCAACCTGATACCACATGCCCTTCTTCTGATTGGCCTTGGTTTCCCAGCGGGTCTTCATGTCGCCATCGCACCCCTTCTGGGCGAGTTCGAGTTCATCGCTAGCGGTGACCTTCCACTCCGTGGCGGGCTTCACAACCTTAGGTAAAGCCGCCGCCAGAGACTCGACGGTCCAAGGCTGCGTCACCGTGGCAACTTCCTTGCGTACACGGGCGACGTCGGCAGCCGAAATGACTGCGCCACGATTGCCGAAGGAATTACGGACGTAAGTAGCGACGTCAGCGATCCACTTGTCATCGTTCAACGGCATCGGAACCATCTGGGCATCGTAGGTCTTACCAGCGACCGGACCAGTCAGGCCGTTAAGAAGGACGCGGATGATGGCATCGCGGTGACTGCGGACGTTCGTAGAATTGGCCAAGGGCGGTGCAATGGTCATACCAGGCTTAGGCCCGTCCATGGGCATACCCTTCCCGTCGTATCCGTGGCAAGCGAAGCAGAGTTCACGATAGATTGCCTGGCCGCGCGCGAGCTGGTCGTTTTCTTCCTTGGAGTAATCTCGACCGCCAACGGTATCATTGCCCGTTAGCACGACCGCACCGAGTTCCTTCACCCCCTTGGAGGTGGAGGTCATGAGGGTTTGTTGGATGAACTTGGAGCTATCGGGCCAAGCCTTAACCTCGTTCGAGCCAAGAAGCTTCGCCGTCATAAGGAGCTGGAGCACCACCGTAGCGTCCTTATCGGCGGAGAGTTTGCGGAACTCGGCAATCAGGGTCTTGTCGCCTGCGCGGACGAGGCTCTCGCCGGTACGGAGGCCCTGCGCACGGAGACGAGCATCGGCGTCATTTAGAAAAGCAGTCACAACCTTAGCGTCGAGCGCACCGAGGCCTTCAAGCGTCCAAAGCGCATGGATACGACCGAGGACTTCCTTGCCATGCAAGGCGAGCTCCGTGAGCGCCGGGACGACAGACTTGTCACCCTTCACAACAAGGAGTTTCTGCGCGGTGTCGCGCCACCAGCCAATCGGACTGCTGAGGTGGGCCACCAGCTGAGCCGGAGTTTCCTCAAGCATCCGCGGCTGTGGGCCAGGCTTAAAGTCATCGTGGACCAGGCGCCAAATACGACCATGGCCAGCGACCTTATCCAGCGAGTACTGCTGGACGACCTTACGCAGGTAACTGCCTTCGCGCACCCAGTTACCTTCCTGGATAATGCCGCGGTACATGTCGACGAGGTAGAGGCAGCCGTCGGGACCGACGGTCATGTTCACGATACGGAAGTTGGGGTCCGAAGACCGAATGAATTCGTCATGGCCATGCGGATTGGAAATACGCGTGATGCCATCTTCGACCGCGACTTTGGCGCGACGGACGAGGCGGCCGACCGGCTCGGAGATGAGCACGTCACCACGGAAGTCCGCTGGGTAGCGATCGGTACGCACGACTTCCTGTCCACAGGAAGCGGTGAAGTGGTTCAACTTCTTATCCGGCAAGGTCCGACCAGCGCCGCCTTGGTGGTCAGCGAGGCCGATGAGCGGCCAGACCTGCATGAAATCTTCGGGGAACTGGCCCTTAAGGTCGTAGGCGCCGTAAAGGATCGGGGTCTGGAAATGCCAGAGGCCTTTCTCGCCGCCAGCATTACTCCACCAAATCTTACCCATATCGTCCTGTGCAAGGCCCCACTGGCCGCCACCGTTCGGGATGGTTTCCTTCAACGGAGGCTGCGCCCCATTCCAGCGAAGGCGGTAGGCATTGTAGGTCTGGTAAAGGTTATTGTCCAAGGCCCAGATCAGGCCGCTCTGCTGGTGCTCAAGGTTGCCACCCTTGGGACCGCCCTGGAACCAGAGCTGTTTGGAATCGGCCACGCCCGTTCCCTTGGTGTCGCGGTAGACAAAGATGTCCTGCGTATCGGTCTCGTTAATGAGGACACGGTCGTCGAGCGGCAGGACCATGCGCGGCAAGATGAGCTTATCGCGGTAGATCATATGCTTGTCGAAGCGGCCATCGCGCTGGCTGCTCTCGTGACGTGAAACGACGCTGATGGGGTCATGCTCGTTCTTACCGTCGATCTCCTGCATGTAGGTGCGAAGCTCGGCGACATACATCCGGCCGTTCCCGTCAAAGGTGACGTTAACGGGCTCACGGACGCCGTCGCGCTCGCTCAAGACGAGCTCCAGGCGATAGCCCTTGGGCAGTTGAATGGTAGCGAGCTCCTGCTCCGGGGTGAGCGCCTTGACTGCCGGCTGCGGGGTAAAGTCAGGGACGTAGGGCGGCTGGTCGGCGGCAAAAGCCAGCCCGCAGGCCGCTAAAAGAAAGAGGGACTTATTCATGAAAGTAGCGAGGGCTTAGAAGCCTTGCCCCTTGACCAGAGTACGCAGGACAAAGACGTCGTGGTTGGAGGTGACGAAGAGGGTCTTGCCGTCTTCACCCCAAGCGAGGTTCGCCGTGGGCTGGTGGAAAAGAATCGAGCCGAGGTGTTTCCCTTCGGGCGAGAGGATGAGCACGCCACCCGGACCAGTGGTCCAGAGGTTACCGCGTTCATCTACCTTCATGCCATCGCAACCACCAGGGCGGTCGGACTTCTTCAAGGGCTTGGCGAGGAAGACGTCGCGCAGGCCAGAGCCGTCCAAGGCGCAGGCCGTGACGCGCGGGTTCGCACCATCAGATACGGCGAGGTAAAGTGTCTTTTGGTCGATGCTGAGGGCGATGCCGTTCGGCCACTGGACATCCTTGGTCACGAGCGAGACTTTGCCATCGGTCGCGAGCTTATAGACACCATGAAAACCTTGCTCGGCCTTCTGTCCCTTGGGCAAGCCATAGGGCGGGTCGGTGAAGTAGACGGAACCATCCGCGGCGACGACGAGATCATTGGGGCTATTAAACTTCTTACCATCAAACGCAGTGGCGAGCGGCTTGAACTTACCGTCGCCGAGGGACTGTCCGACTCGACGGGCTCCATGCTGGCAGAGCAAGAGGTTACCCTTGCCGTCGACGGAAAGACCATTGGAACCCTGAAGGTCCGAAGGCTCATCCGTGCCGCTCGGCTTCAGGAACACCGTCGGGGCGGTCTCACCGCGCTTCCAAGCATAGGCGGTGTTCTTAGGAACGTCGGAGAAGATGAAGCGGTCCTTGAACCAGACTGGACCTTCGGCCCAGCTATAGCCGGTGCCGACCTTTTCAATCTTCACCTCAGACGCGACCAAGGCGTCCAACGCAGGGTCGAGCTTTTCAATACGCGGAGCGGGGACCTCGGCGGCCAAGGCGACGGAAGCGAACAACAGAAACGGGGCGAGGGTTTTCATGAGAGGGATGCCTAGTCGATTACTTCTTTTCGACCTTGAGGTAATCGAGTCCGAACATGTTCAGCGGCGTGGCCACTGGGTTTGGGGTCAGGATTTTGACCTCGAGCTTATGCTCGCCGGCCGTGAGTTCATGACGCCCGCCATCGAGTTCACCGGTGGTGACGACTTCCTTGGGGTTATAGAGGTCAAGGCCTCGATCGGTCAGGAGCTTGCCGTCGAGGCGAAGCTCGAAGCGGCCATAGTCATGAGCCTTGGTACAGACGAAGGTCAGTTGGTAGAGGCCCTTGTCGGCGATAGGCAACGCGAGGGTGAGCGTGTCGCCTGGCTTGCCGCCGGTCCAAAAGAGGTGGTCGTTGCCGCTCCAGCGGCTGGCCTTAAACGATGTCATTGATTGGCCGGAAGTCCGGCCACCGGTGACGCCGCGGACCTTCAGGGCTTCCCCTTCGAGCGC
>Ga0114978_10003334_pt1 | contig 13154 bp, 11 predicted proteins | sample S_140212_EF_Meta_FD_87027 | JGI IMG/M metagenome (GOLD analysis project Ga0114978, IMG submission 87027) | Freshwater microbial communities from Lake Simoncouche, Canada to study carbon cycling - S_140212_EF_MetaG | ecosystem: Environmental > Aquatic > Freshwater > Lake | place: Lake...
CGCTGATAGGCACCACCGGAAATGTCGGGAACGTTCGGATGGTGGGAGGCAACGTTGCACTCAGCGGACAAGTGAACGCTCTCGGCAACGTCGTGGCACCCTTCTTCGTCGGAAACGGCTCTCTGTTGACCGGCATCGCGCAATACGTGCTCCCTGGTAGTGCAAGCATTGACATCGCAGGTAACGTGATCGGTTCTTTCGCAAATGTTACCACGCTGATAGGCACCACCGGAAATGTCGGGAACGTTCGGATGGTGGGAGGCAACGTTGCACTCAGCGGACAAGTCAATGCTCTCGGCAACGTCGTGGCCAATTTCTTCGTCGGCAATGGTTCGCTGCTGACTGGCATCACACCACCTGCTAGATATCTGGCGGCAGTGCGCTCTACCAATCAAACTATTAGTTCCGGAAATTGGTCCAACATTGCCCTCATTATGGATTCTGTTCGTGAGAGTGCCGGTATCACATATAACTCTACCACGGGGGTGATTACGCTTGAAGGTGGAGTCACATATCGCATTACTGCACAGTTGGGGTGGACTTCAACTACCGCATATACGTATGGGTTCAGATTGGTCAATAGCACCACAAATGTGCAAATTGGTCCGGAGGCAACAACAAGCGCACCAACGTCATCAGCTACTAATGCTCCTGGACCACTTCTCGATATCATATTAACTCCTTCTACGACCACTGATTATCGCCTGAGAACGTCAAACGGTCTCACCTCAGGTGGTGCTGAACAGATACGTGCCGATTCAGGAACGTTCCTGAACATCGTTGGTCTGGGCAGTGGGTTCACATCAGGACTGCCATCCACCGGCAATGTTGACATCATTGGTAACGTGACAGCCCCCGGAAATATCACCGTAGCCGGACAAGTGAACGTCACGGGTAATGTCACAGCAAATTACTATCGCGGAAACGGAGCATTGCTGACAGGCATTCCGACGGGACCCTCGGTGTCGGTCTTCTTTGGCAACCTTGCAACTCAAACAATCAACACGATTGGTAACACTACTCCTCTGTATTCAAATGTTGTATACGATACGTCTTCTGGTTTCAGCCTGGCTACTCGGGCATACACACCGGGAGTTGGAGGCTATTACCAAGTTGACAGTAGTTGTGCTTGGGGATCTACCGTGGCTGCTGGGCAAATGCAGCTTCATTTGTTAAAGAATGGTTCTAGAATAAAAACACTAACGCAAACCTATGCCTCCGGAGCATCGCAGAATTACATCACGTCTGGATCTTACATCGTGCAATTATCCAACACGGATTCTATCACGGTATCGATTGCTCAGACCATGGGCAATTCTCAAACAATCGTCGGCGGCGTTGATACTGGATTTTCAGCTACATTGATATCCAAGTAAAATCTTTTTGTCTTATATGTTTGTCGATATGATTATGTTTTCGTATCGACAAACTAAGTAATGATGATCAACAAAATGTTTCGTGAACACAGTGTCATTTGACCCAGGTCTCTATAGTTCTATAAATGTAGGCATAGTATGACGATATGTATATTCAATTGTTACAAACATAAAAAATCATCGAAATGCCTCTGGCCGGTTGCAGACGCTGTATGACGTGCAATGATCTCACGTGCACTCAAATTCGCGTGTATTGGCCGGGTTTCACGGATACTTGTACATACTTCATGCTCGCGAGAAAAAATATGATTATGATGATGCTGTCAACGAAAGACTCCAACTGGATAGACAAGAAACAAGAAACAAGCCCCCTGGCAGAACACAGAAACGTGAAGCTATCCTTGAAGATACCAGCCGTGCTCGGCACTGGATTGATAAATGATCACATACTCTACGTCCGGACGATTGATACATGTATCATTGAAACGAAATATCGGGAGACATCTTCAAGCCCAACATCGACGATGGACCAATCAAACATAGATATACAAACACCGAAAACGCCAGAATCGTTGTGGGAAGACAATTTTATGTATATGATGTTCTTCTGATTGAGCAAATGATGTAAAAAGAAATCATTGATAATCGAAACAAGTTTAGTTGGCGAAAGCAAGGCCGCCCATACCTGCCGCTATGCGAAGAATATTAAAATTGGGGGCATATATTTGAACACGTCCGCTAGGAAGGCTCGCGTTCAGCACGACCTGAAGCTGAGCGGAATCGAAACGTGTGAAGTTTGAAGAGCCATTCGGCTGTTTGGAATCTGCGTCCTCTAGAGCGAAAGAATACACGTATACGGACTTATCGGGAACCCGAACGTGATGCTCGTAGGGCTGCACTAAACGAAAGTAGGCACCGGGTCTCGCCGAGAAACGATCGCTACCGTTGATAATCAGTTTGACTTCTTCGAACACCTCGGTACCATTTCCGACTGGTTGCGGGATCTCGTAGTTGAAAATATCGTTACCGTTCACCGGGTCGGAGTCATAAGTGCTGGCCGCCTGATAAACAAAAACAAGCTCGCGGACCGGGTGATTGAAGTTCAACGTGAACTTGCGATTCTGGGTTCCAGATGGGGCGGTCGGAGAAGTCACCGGTTCAGATCCCTGCCACTGCAGTTGAGTTACCAGATACTCGTGCTGGATTTCTGACATCCTGATACGCTCAGGGGCGTCTAGGAACACGTAGTCGCAGTATAACTTCATGTTGGTTATGGACAATGGGGTGGCGCCGTTCTTAGATGTCAAACTCGTAACGGGATAATTGCACTTCACGCAATTCAAATACGTGTTGATATCGAAGTTCATCTTGAGTTCGTGGTATGGAAGAGCGACCAGAGGCATATACAGACCGGGGTTTCTGTTGTAGCAGAATTTCATCGGGACGTAGTAGGTTCCTCCGGCAGCCATGGAACGATCCCAATTGCTCTTGTAATACGTAGGGTCATATCTCCCGACCATCTTGTTGTATCCGGATAATTTCTCGGATGTCTCGGTGAGCTCGGTCCACACGTCCCACCAGTTCGAGTAGTGCTTGTCAATCCGCTGACCACCCAGCTGGAGCTCTATGGAATTGAATAATGCGAGACCGATACCGTTGACATAACGCAGATTGGACGTGGGAATGCTCACATTGGCAATACCGGCATTACCAACGTTGGCAGTGAAGTTCATGTAGGGCCAAGTGATAATGTTTGCGACATATTTGGACGTGTTCCCAATGGTCGTGGAGTTTCCGGTAGAGGTGTAGTAAGAACCATTCACATTGCTATACGCCGCAATAAGGTTGGAATATACTCCTGCATTATTGGACTGCCAGTAGTTACCGGATGCGTCCGTGAACACGTTGCTCAGCGCAGCTACATTGGTAGTGTTGACGAGCGTCGTAGATCCCAGAGTGATCGGCGGGGTTGGGGTAATGTCGTATCCCAGAAGACTCGGAAGAGTGACCTCGATCCAAATAGGACCTGCAAGATCACCGTTCCTCGAAATAGTCACGGTAGGGAATTTACCAAAATCCGTGTCCCCATCCGCGGTCTGTTGGATACTTTCCATCGCAAAATTTGTGTAGCGACGATATACGGATTTGAAGAAGGTGATTTGGGGATTTCCAGTGAGATATACATCCTGAGCACCGTAAGCTACGAGCTGCGATATGGCCCCCGGCATGGTGATAAGTTTTACTTATCGTATCATTTTATTTTTTTTCATAAGTTATTACATCACTACATTTTGCATATCAGTTGGCATACAAGTTATCAAAAGTGTTCTTGAAATGAGTCTTAGCTTCGATGCGTTTGACCTTCATCGTTGCCGTGAGAAGTCCGAGCTCTCCGAATGTCTGGTCGCTCACGTGAATTTTCTGAGGAACCTCAAATCCCTTGAGACCCTCCGCCTTGCCCAGAGCCTTGATCTCCTCGAGGATCTCCGCGGGATCAGAAGTGATGTTCTTGTTTGGCACCACGGCGGCGACGACATATGATTCGAGGGAGTCGCCGTATACGATAATTTCCTCGATGAGCTTGCTCCGCAGAAGCACCGTCTCTACTTTCTCTACCGCAACATACTCTCCCTGAGAGAGCTTGAAGATGTTCTTCTTGCGGTCGATGATCGTGAGGCGACCGGTAAAATCTACCACGCCCACATCTCCCGTGTGAAGCCAGCCATCAGCGTCGATTGCCTCGGCAGTCTTCTCGGGGTCCTTGTAGTATCCCCTGAATATCATTGGGCCGCGCAGGCAAATCTCACCGCGAGGGCATTGGTTACCATCCTCATCAACATCCTTCGAGGTGTAATTCATCTCGGGAATATCAACGAGCTTGAACTCGGCGGCAGGGGAGATACCTCCCACGTGTCCGGTCTTGGTGTCCAGCGTATTGGTCACGAAAGAGGCACCACACGACTCGGTCTGGCCATAGACTTCGGCGATGGGGCAGCTCATTGAGATCTTCAGGAGGGAGAGTCGGTTGCCGGCGATGGGAGCTGCCGCGGTGGTCATGAAGCGCAGGTTTCCTCCGAATGCGTTGCGAATCTTGTTGAAGACCAGGGCGTCAAAGATACGGTGGGTAAACTTCGAGTGTTTGAGGTTCTCGAGCTTAGAACTCGTCGCCCAGTCGACCAGCATCTTCTTGACGCCTTTTTGCTTGTTCATACCGTCCACGATACCGTCGTAGATCTTGTTGTAGAGACGAGGCACGGACGCGAAGAATGTGGGCTTGAGCGCCTGGATGTCCTCCTTGATCTTGGTGATGTCTCCGCTGTAAAATCCGATGCGACCACCAACCGCCAGCATGTATGAGCAGGCAAGGCGGTCGTAAATGTGCGCCAGTGGGAGATATGAAAGATGAACATCGCTGCTTGTAAATTTAACAGTCTCGTCGCTACCAGCATCCACACCGGCAAGTGCGGCGATGAAGTTGCGGTGAGTCAGCATTGCCGCCTTGGGTGTAGATGTCGTGCCAGAGGTATATGAAAACACCATCACGTCTTCTGGCGAAACTTCCGGAAGATGGGCACGACGATTTTCTCCAATCTTGCAGACGTTTGCGAAAGTCACCAGATTGATACCCGCGTCTTCAAACTCTCCCACGGCTCCAACACTCAATGTGTCCCACACCACAATGTTCTTCACCTTACCGAGCTTGTTGTTCTTCGCGGACGTCAGGAGTGCAGGAAGATACTCATTGGAGCAGAACAGAGTAGACAGATTTGTCTGTTCGAAAACAAACTGAACCGCATCGGGCCCCAGAGTATCGTAAATAGGGACAATGGTATGCCCATACATGGCAGACACCATGTCGATCATCAGATACTCCTCGCGGTTCTTAGAGTATACTCCAAGGAAACTCAGAGACAGATCTTCATATTCGCTGATCTTGGGAGCGAAATTGAGCTGTTCGATCCCAGAGGCGAGATTGTGCACGATCTTATCGACGTCGCCATATGTCTTGAACTTATATTCGCCAAACGACCCATCCTCAGCGCGAATGCGAGAGCCGATCGCAGGCTTGTAGTGATGCAGATCAAAAGTCGCGAACAGGAGCTTCTGAAAGGTGTTGATAGTCGGTCTGAGAGGAGACGTCTTCACCAGCTCGTTCAGGTGGTTCGCATGACGATACACAGGAGTCTCCCCGTCATTGGCGAAAGGAGCGATGGGCGCGGAGTACTGGAAGGTCTGCATGATGATTATGATTTATTTGGTGTTGAACATCACTCTGATAAGTTATTTATAGACTTTGAGAGGCCTGGGTCAAACGACAATCATCCTGGGTTTTCAGGGTCAAATGATATACGCCAAGAGAACTCAGGATAATGTCAATCATCCTGATTGTATTACACTCGGGTTATGATCTTATCGGCTACCACCTTAATCAAAACCACGTTAGATTTCATCAAGAGTGTCGGACACTGATGTGACTCCATCATTCTATGTTTTTCGCAAAAGGTTCCTTCACACTTGCACGAGAATCCGAGGATCCCGACCTTCTTCTGGCAAATAACGCAACGACTCATACTAATTTATAACATTATTTCATAATTCAGGGTTTTATCAAATGATTTGACGATATGTGGACACTTCGTATCGACAAACCACATTTTGATACAATTACTTTTTCTTCAGAGGGAACTTCTCCTCGCGATATTTCCGAACGAAGGCTTCGTCCTCGTTGGCACGAGCTGCGTACAACGGATTGCTTTTCTTGAAATATATACTCAATACATTGATTCTGCCAATGAGTTTGTTCAGACCATCTCTGCTTTTACGATCGGCCATCGCTTTTCTGAGAGCCGCGCGGCGAGTGTCGCGAGTATCGGTAACATGATATCCATAACGTTTCAACGATCCCTCGTCTTTTAAGACTATTTTCACAGATTTTTGTGCCATATACTATAACAAGTATAATATTCACAACCTCACGCGCATCTTCCTCGGCTTTATAAGGACCTGTCCTATCTTATTCCCGGCGTCCTTCTTGAGCAATTGAATTGCTTTGGACTCCAGTTTCTGCGCTTCAAGTTTTTCTATTTGGGCACGGTTCAGAGTTTTTAGCGTGTTTTGGGGCGTCTTTTCTCTTCCCGCGAGCTGAATCATCTTGCGGTATGTCTTTTCGTGTTCCTTCGCCAGAGTCATCAATTTCTTTGCTTCTTTCTTATATTCACTCGGCATTCTCGGCATTAATATATACCAATATTTTTTTACACCTTAACAGGCCATTTATAGAACTCGGGCTTCATAGCGATTTTTTCAGCGATGCGCTCTCTAATTATCGCGAATGCTCGTTCGTCTGGCTTGTAGTCTCCATTCCACGTTGGTTCGAACATCACATCATCTGGGTCGAACTTGGCATCGCGGTTGATGTTGTACCCCCTAGCGATGAGCTCCTCGGTAAGCTGGTCATAGCGCTTCCTCAAATAAGCACCCTTGTCGTAGAAGAAAGTAACATGTCCCGCATTTAGGCAGAACTCTTTGGGAATCTTCTTGAATATCTTTTCGCGAGATTGTGTCTTCAGCGACCGCGCGAGAGCCTTGGGGATCATTTTTAGCTCACGCCATTCTGCACATAGCAAATTAAGAAAGGAAATATTTTCAAATATATCGTTCGTTTTCGTATAGAATATTATGAGATAAGTGTATATATTTTCAAAACAACTTACCGGCAAACAAATGTTGATTTGCGAGCTCCGATGGATCTACCAGATTAACACGAGTCATTTGTTTTTTTACAATATTCTAACTTCTATAACTATATAGATCTTCATTTTCCGTGGTCAAATGATAATCATGAACCAAATAGAAAGATTTCGGGATGAGTGGTAGACCGTGTCCAAGTATTTATGAAATTTCTTTCTTTCTCTGGATACAAAAATCTGAGATAGTTTGAAGCCTCGATACACGACATATACACGACTCCATATACGCATACTTGTTTTGAGTTCGGATTTAAACTTCCAACTTTTCCAAACATTGCGTTATTTTTACCTGAGCTTGCTAATCGATTTTTTTCTCGAGTAGAAGCACTTACCTCTTTACCTGTTTTCGGATGATCGGAACCCTTTTTTCCAAACATTGGATTATTTTCACCAGAATTCAATATACTTAGTTTCTTCTTAGTTTCTTCAGATGCCTTCTTCCCTTTCGAGGATTCGCTCATACGTTGTCTACTTTCGTCAGTAATTATTTTACCTATATTCGCGATACTTATAGCTTTTTTTTGCTCTTCACTTATCGCTCCTTTAGAACCACCCTCGCGAGAGTTATACCCGTATAGCCTGTTCGTAGTATCCAACGAACGTATCAGTGAAATTTCAAGATAATTTAGCATAAAGAGAGGGACCTCGTAAACCTCAACGTGGAAATTTGAAAATCCATATTTAATTAGCGCGTTAGTAAAATATATGTTGGTTCCTTCATTTCGAATATATGGTCTAAATCTATTAGCAGGTGGTTGTATAGTTTGCCCTATATATACTTTACCGGATGGCGATTGTAATTTATATATATATCCTTTCATACCCGATAAATCATAATGTTAATATGAACAACGTAAATTATACATAGTTTGTGTCAATATGCTATATCCCATGGTCAAATGACACACCCTCATATCAACACCACGTGGTTATATAAGCACCTTCCGACAACAACATCGTACAAACTGAATTATGGCTCCTTACATCTCCTCCGTCGCGGACTTCGTCAATGGCTCCGGTCCCATGCCCAGGTACATGCCTCCTCATTTCGTCAGGAATGTCATCGACGCCCTGCCGTTTTCAGGAAGCAAGTGGACCGTGAAGGAGAAGTCGCTCGCGGTGCTCCAGGGCATTGCCGAAGAGAACCCGGATGAGGTCTCCCAGTATCTTCCTGAAATTGTACCGATTGTATCCGACTGCATGGTGGACCTGCGCCAGTCGGTGAAAGTTGCCGCCGCGAATACTCTTTCCAAGTGCTGTCTCTCCATCGGAAACAAGGACATCGAACCCTTTGTTCCCATCCTCATCGCCTCTATTTCCGACAACAACCAAGTCGCCGAGTGCATCCACCAACTGTCCGCGACGACCTTTGTGCAAACCGTAGATGCCCGCACCCTCGCCGTACTCGTCCCTCTCCTGTGCCGCGGAATCGTAGACCGCACCACGGTTGTTCGCCGCAAAACATGCGTGATTATCAACAACATGGCCAAGCTCGTAGACGACCCCGCAGACGCTTACGATTTCTCTAACAAGCTCATCGACGGCGTCAAGAATGCAATGGAGAGCATGTCAAACCCCGAGGCCCGCGCCATCGCCACCAAGTGCTACGACTACCTGTTCAACCTCCACAAGAATGAGTGCGTCAAAATCACCATCGAAGACATCCGCGGCGTTCTCGCAGATAAGAGTATCAAGGGCACCTATGTGTCTGGTATTGTAGACAGCCTCCTTCGCAACAAGGTGACCGATGTGGGTACGTGGGAAACTGCCCTGGGTAATTTTACCGTCGAAGCTACTATTCCCGAATTATTCGAGGCGTTCAAGTCGGATGACAAGGACGTTGCCATCAAGGAGACCGAACCAGGCGAGGACCTGTGCGACTGTGAGTTTTCCCTTGCCTATGGTGGAAAGATTCTCCTTAACTCAACGCGCCTGAACATCAAGCGTGGTAACAGGTATGGTCTGATTGGTCCCAACGGTGCCGGTAAGAGTACACTGATGCGTGCTATTGCCAACGGGCAGCTGGATGGGTTCCCTGATGCCCACGAGGTGTGTACCGTCTACGTGGAGCACGACATCGACTCTTCTGTTTCGGAGCTGAGCGCCTATGACTTCGTGGCTAGCGACCCCAAGGTTGCGGAACGCAGCTCCCCAGAGCGCATCCTGGAAAAGCTCATCGCAGCTGGTTTTGACGAGACCATGCGCGGTTCTCCCATCAGTTCTTTGTCTGGTGGCTGGAAGATGAAGCTGGCGCTCACACGTGCCATTCTGCTGGATGCGGATGTCCTCCTAATGGATGAGGTGAGTTAACTATCTTTCTGCCATCTATAAAATGTCCCAAAAGTATGCTTGCACTCATTACGATTGCCACAAATTATCTAACCGACCAATTATTTGTCTCCCTCTATCTGCAGCCCACCAACCATTTGGATACTGCCAACGTTGCTTGGCTCGTGTCATACCTTACCGGACTGAAGGACGTGTCTTCGATGATCGTGTCGCACGACTCTGAGTTCCTGGACGCGGTATGCTCTGCCATCATCCACTACGAACCCAACCTCAAGCTCCAGAAATACATTGGAAACCTGTCCGCCTTTGTGGCACAGCGTCCCGAAGCCGCCGCTTACTATAACCTGAAGGATGCTACCACCAAGTGGGAGTTCCCCGAGCCCGGCTTCCTAGAAGGCATCACCTCGAAGGATCGTGCCATTATGAAGCTTCGTGGCGTGACCTTTAAGTATCCCGGCGGGAAGAACATCTTCAGTGGAGTAAACTCCCAGGTGTCCATGAACTCTCGTATTGGAGTAATCGGCCCCAACGGTGCAGGTAAGTCTACCCTAATCAAGGTGCTGACCGGAGAGATGCAACCTACTGAAGGTTCCGTGTGGAAGCACCCCAACATGCGCATGGCATACGTTGCTCAGCACGCATTCCATCACATCGAGAACCATCTGGACATGACACCGAACCAATACATCCAGTGGCGGTATGCAAGTGGCGAGGACCTAGAGTCCGTTGACCGGTCCGAGCGCAACGCAAAGGATACCGAGAAGATGTACGAGGTAAAGGTGATCGATGGTGTCAAGCGCTCTCTGGAACGGATTGGAGGCCGTCGCAAGCTGAAGCGCTCCTACGAATACGAGGTATTCTGGAAGAATGAAGAATCCGCAATGTGGATGGCAAGGGAGCTCCTCGAGACCCTCGGGTTCCAGCAGCTCCTGAACCAGATCGATGCCAAGGATGCCGCTGCCAATGGTCTTATTGGCAAGCCACTGACGGCCAAGAACGTTGAGGACCACATGGCAAAGCTCGGTCTGGACCCCGAGTTTACTACTCACTCCAGGATCCGCGGTCTGTCTGGTGGTCAAAAGGTAAAGCTGGTTATTGGCGCCGCACTGTGGCAGTGTCCTCACATCATCATCACCGATGAGCCGACCAACTACCTGGACCGCGAGAGTCTCGGCGCTCTGTCTGCCGCTCTGGGTGAATTCGGCGGTGGTGTGGTGGTTATTTCCCACAGTTCGGAGTTCGTGAAGACGGTATGCTCCGAGATGTGGACGGTGGGGGGTGGACAAGTATCCATCACAGGGCAGTCTGCTGCAAACCTGGAAGCGGCCAAGATCGAGATGAAGAGGGACACCGAATACGTGGACGCTCTGGGCAACACACATAAGATCAAGGAAGAGAAGCGTGAGCTATCTCGCCAGGAGAAGAAGAAGAAACAGAAGGAACGCAAGATGCGCAAAGCTCGTGGGGAAGATGTCAGCGATAGCGATGAAGAGTAATTATGTTTTGACATATTTTTGAACCAAAGGATGTAAATAATGAGAAATATGCCCAGAATCCACGCCGAACGTGTGGTAACTTTCAAACTCGTCGCCGTGAATTGCCCAGAGAACATTGAAAACTTTCGTATCCACGTGATTGCTAAAAGGTCTGTCGTTCCAGTTGAGCGCCGGGAACCCGAACTCTCGTGCGATGGTTACAATCGCTTTATGCTCCCAACAAATAAGAGGAACCGCGTCGTGGGGTAATTTTTTTACGTAGTCAACGAGTTCTCGCGTTTCTTCGCGGTGGAACAAGATGTGCAACGGCATGTGAAATTCCTTGCTCATCGGAAGCAGCGTTTCCACGCATCGCCACGAGGAGTGTTTCTTGGGTTTCATAGATATGAGATGCGTTGGGAACGGGACGCCAGACGGTCTGAAGTTCCTGAAATACGTGGGTAAATACGAAGCCCGTATCTCTCCTTCATCTGAAAGTTCGCCCTCGTATTTTTCACCATGGCGCATGAGTAACACAACAGGCATTAATTTATATACATATGTAAATTTTCTAAGAAAACTATTTAGAAAAATATAAATAAGATTTTTATTTAACTACGGTGTAGTGGTGTACCGTGTTTTAACTACGGTGTAGTCTATTTATTTTTTTTATTAATTTAATACATACGTTGGTATCTATAAAAAGATGGATATAGAAACATTTACACAGGCATGTAAAGTTTGTAAGAAAACTATTTAGAAAAATATAAATAAGAAAAAAAACTACATATGTATCAACTACATATGTAGTTTTATTAATTTAATAATAATCAGTGGTAGAAACATATAAATGACTTTAGATGTATTTAAGTTCTCTATGTATACGTGTGGGTGTGGTTATAAGACGGTAGATAAGGGAAACTCCGCCAAACATAAGAAGGTCAATTGTGGTCATCAAATGACTGTATCACCAGAGAGGTTCATTCTTGAAAGAGAATATTTAGAAACATTGAGTAAAAAAGAAGACAAGACCGTTGCCGGAGACACTGTTCAGCGGGATAAAATCATTGACAATAGCATTAATACAGACAACAGCACGCACATTGATAATAGCATCACCAACGTGACTCTGGTGCTACCAGAACGGACTACCAAAGAGGACTTCTTAGAATACCTTGAAACACTGGGGCACCTTGGTTTTAGAACACCAGAACAAATCGCAACGATGCCCGGGAAGATGCTGATGTTCACGCGAGACGCAAAGAAACTTCCGGGAGCTCTGATAGAACGCGACAAGAAAATCATTGAAAAACTTCCAGACGGAACCGAACGTGTAATGGGAAAGAAAAAAGCGATACAAACATACACGCACGAAGCTGTAGATGCATTGTGTTTGCGACCTCCTGCTACCGGTGTGAGTGATTTTTTAGAAGTGGAACGCGGAAACAAACGGACGAAGATGTCGTTACAGGATGCTGTGAAATTGCGAGTGAAAGACCCGAAGAATTACCATAACAGTGTTCCGGAAGACGTGAAACACCGTCATCAAAGAATAGAAAGTCACACGGAAAAGGCGTTGGACAAAATAACGACGGAAAATAAGACGAACGGATTCTTATGACCATCATATCGTCGCTACTCGATACATAAGACGCAATTTCGTCCGTATTATAATATAAATTAAATAATATGACAATCGTCTCTGATCCCAACAAGGCTTGGAGCGTGTTGAAGAGACTTCACAATTCGGTCGACGGGAGCTTCATGTTCTCGAACATTACCGACAAGTTCAAGATTGTTATCCGCAACGATCCGGAGGGCGGTCTGGGACACTTCATGAATGTAGGAGTCATTGTTAAGGTTGGCGAATATGACGAAATTCTCGCGGAGTGTCTGGAAAATGTCGCGGATGCGATGGGGTGGGTCGACGAAGAGAAGAGCGAATTTTGTTTTGCCGAGTTTGAGCTCGACCGCAGGACTCCGCAGGAGGAGGACCTTAAAGAGTTTTCGGATTTTGTGAACCAGATCTACAAGACGGTCATATGCCCCTGTGCCAAGCATCTTATCTCCGACGGCGCCGACATGTGTTATTTCTGCGAATTTACATCCAACCCAGAAAAACTGGCGACGGTTGATTGCCCGATTTGCATGGAAACATGCTGCGAGATGCACTCTGTGACCATGCCATGCTGCAAGACGAAGATGCACAAGATGTGCGACAACGAGTGGTACGTTAAAGGCAACAAATCATGTGCGATGTGCCG